>VFQT010000195.1_pt1 | contig 98417 bp, 79 predicted proteins | sample 3512381 | NCBI WGS metagenome assembly VFQT01 (sample SAMN10412376, study PRJNA504923) | tailings metagenome | isolation source: Relicate 2 Philex TSF3 active mining site | place: Philippines: Tuba, Benguet | collected 2017-08-29
AACAAGTCTGTAAGATTGAGTAACAGGAGTTGTTTGCAAGGGTTAGTAATCTGCCCGTAAGTTAGATTGCTATTGAAAGCAATTGATCATTAAAATCCTAATGTGAATAAGTCGGGAACAAAGATGGCTGTTGGCCTCAGGTAGTTGTTCGTTTAAATACCGGAACCGTACTGCATGGTTCGCCATACATTAATGATCGTACCACGGGTCGGAGTATTTTGGTTGCTTCCAGGTATGCAAAGTCACCAATGGGGGTATCGCCACAACCCTTGATAATTACACGCTGATCTTTATAATCTTCGGGATTAATTGTTTGAAGATTTCGAAGAAAAATCTGTTTGCGCATTTCTTCGGGAGTAGCAAGACTCAGTTCCTTACAAACAGGCTGTAAATAAGATGCCACAAGCATAAAGGCCCAGCTGGGAATTATTGCGTCGGCAGAACAAATAACCGAAACCATCTTGTTTCGATAAGCCTCCCAATCTGTTTTTTTTAAAGACTCCCTAAACTCTTTCTCCTTAACTATCATCCCCATAAACAGATAGTCCTTTAAGTCAAGGACCTGGATCTCTTCTTTGGGGTACCAGGTTTCTAGATCAATGGTGATGAGTCCGCTTTCTGCAACCTTGTTTACAAACTCAGCCATATGGTAGGTTGATCAATATCTTTCCTGACGGCGATCCTTAATGGTGGCCGCATTTCTCAAAATAGAAACCGGGTTGTTGGGGCTGTATTGGTTGGAGTACGCCTGTTTTGCTTGTTGATAGCGAGACTCGCGCTGTGTAATTACATCTCCATCCATCACAGGTGTGCTGGAAAGGTTCTCCACTTTTACCACAAAAACACCGCTCAATCCCTCAATTACTGCGGGAACCACCTTTCCTTGATTGGCAACATTAAATGCGGCTCCTGCAACCCGTGGTTCATATCCAAAGGGGAGGGACCCCGTAAATCGTATACTATCCGCTACTTCGATTTGCTTTCCACCCAGTGCGGTTGCGGCCGCCTCAAGCGTTGTTACTGTTCCAACTTTTTTTCGAAGCAATTCAGCCTTTTTCTTGTTTCTAAGAATTGGGTCAACCGAAAGGCGAGCGGTTTCTACACTGGCTGTTCCTTCTTCATTTACTTCGGTAACAATGGCAACCACATAATTATTATCAACACGCTCGGGTTTTAATACCTCACCCTTGCTGGCTTCATAAATCGCGCGAACAAAACTGCGAGAAGCGCCTACGCCACGCACCTCATATGAAACGGGGGTTATGTCGGTTGCTACGCTCTTTAAAAGACCTTGCGCCTTTAGTTTTTTCTCGTAATTGTCGTTGAATGATTTAAGGTCTTTACTGTCACCTGCAAACTCGTTGGCTTTGTTTAGCGCTAGATTATCTGTTTCCTGACTAGCAACAATCTCTTGTGGCAGATAGGCAATTTTATATCCGCTTCCGACACCTTTTTGAGAAAGCACCTCAATATAGTGGAAGCCGAAATCGGTTTTTACTATTCCTTTGGAACCTGTTGGCTTTAAGAAAATAAAATCATTGAACGGCGCCACCATTTGTCCAGAAGAAACGCTCTCATATTTTCCGCCATTATTCTTACTTCCTGGATCATCAGAAAACTTTGCTGTTAAGGAATCAAAATTAGAACCACCAGCAATTGCCTTTTGTATACTATCACAAAGATTAAAGGCTGTTGCAGAGTCTCTGCTTTGTGTACTTATTAATATATGACGAACACTAACCGTGTCGGGCATGCGCACGCTTCCAATCATTCGTGCAATCACATATCGGTCGGCATCAAGATAGGGTCCAAACGTTGCTCCGGGTGCCAGTTTAAATAATGAATCCTTAACCGCCTGTTGAATTGCTTTTCCGTTTATATACCCATTATAAAATGGGGCTCCTTCCCCTGCCAAAAATTGCTCGAGATTTTCTGAACCAGCAAAACGGTCTTTTTGATTAACTAAAGAGGAGTATGCGGCAGCGCTATCAGCGGGTGATGGGGCAGCGCTAAATGCTACATACTGTATAGCGCGACTTTCCTGCTGTTTAAACTGTGTTTTGTTCTTATTTATATATGCTTTGATATCCTCATCGGTTACTTTAACAGCACTATCAGGAATAGAGGTATAAAGCTCACGAACAAATGAAATGCGTGCGAGTTGGCTATTTTCTGCACTTTGCTTTTCTACAAACCAGCGAGGAAAGTTTATGCTATTAGAAAAAAGAGCAAGGTATTTGTCGGCCATGCGCATATTAGCAAGGGCATCGATATAGTTGGCTATGCTCGCTTTTTGTTCTGGGGTTCCGCTTTTTAACGCTTGGTCAATATTTTGCTTTGCAAGTGCTGGATTGAATAGCCCTGTTTTTGGATCTCTAAATTGGTTTTGGAGATCTTGAGGTGCTCCCGCTCCATATAGAAGATCCGATAATTCCTTTTTACCAACATCAATTCCTAATTCACTCAACTCCGCCTTTAATATCAGCTGGCCAACCTCTTGATTCCACGCCTGCTCTAAGGCCTGCTGACTCAATGCGGCGCCCTGCGGATAACCCTGCGCTTTTAAATTTTCTTCCGCTTGAAGTACTTTTTGATTGAAATCCTCGAAAGCAATTGATGTACCATTCACCGATCCGATGGTTTGGGACACATTTCCACTCATTCTGCTTTTTCCAGCAAAGTAATCGGTAAGAATAAAACCGAGAAGAGCGAGGGCAACCAGCACAACTGTGAGTTTGGCGTATTTATCCCTGATATCCTGAATAATAGACATAATATAGCTACTTTAAGAGGATGGCAAAAATAGGGGAAAAACTGTGGAAAAACTAAGTCTGTAAGGGGGGTAGACACTCCAAATAGGGTGTTTTTTTTATTCACACCGCTTGTTGATTTCGGTGCCATTTTGGTGAATAACCAACTGTGGAACGTTAAAAGAATTCTATAAAGACGGTTAATTTCTTAGGGCGGTCTGGTAAAAACAAATTGGAGGGTTGATAAATAATAAACTATTCACTAAAAATCAACACCAAAAAGATTAGTAAAATTTAATAATTGAAAATATTATGCGCGCGAAGAAAAAAATAAAACACTGATTATCAGATTAAAAAAAGTAATCCTGTTGTTTTTTTACTAATAACCTTTGTTTTTTATTTAAGCAAGTTGATTTAATTCACATTTCCACAGCCATAATAGTAATAAAGAATTTATAAATAAATAGAATATTATATAATACTATAAAGAGCGATAGATCATTTTTTATTGATTTGATTTATATTTTTTTTGTGTTGATTTTTGTAATCAACCATCAAAGAATGAATCACGCCGAAGAAATTGAATTAATTGAAAAGGGTTATCTCGATATTCAAATAGATCCATCCCTGGATTTGTTTCAAGAAATAGAAAAACTAAAGAAGGAAAAAAATGCAATTATTCTAGCGCACTATTACCAAGATGCGGATATTCAAGATATAGCCGATTATATTGGAGATAGTTTAGGATTAGCAAGAGAGGCAGAGAAAACAAATGCAGCCATTATAGTTTTTGCCGGCGTTCATTTTATGGCAGAAACTGCAAAGATTTTAAATCCCTCCCGAAAAGTTTTATTACCTGATTTAAAAGCGGGGTGTTCATTAAGTGATAGTTGTCCTCCTGAATTATTTAAAAAGTTTAAAGAAAAATATCCTGATCATCTTGTTGTAAGTTATATCAACTGTAGTGCTGAAATAAAAGCACTCAGTGATGTAATTTGTACAAGCTCTAATGCACAAAAAATTGTAGAGAGCTTTCCTAAAGAACAACCACTCATATTTGCACCCGATAAAAATTTAGGAGCCTACATAAATAAAAAAACAGGGCGCTCTATGGTGCTTTGGAACGGTGCCTGCATGGTACATGAAATTTTTAGTTTAGAAAAAATAATAAAATTAAAAACCCGATACCCAGCTGCAAAACTCATTGCGCATCCCGAATGTGAGGAATCAATTTTGCGCATCGCAGATATGGTAGGTTCAACCACCGAGTTATTACGCTTTTCTCAAACAGACTCTTCTGAGGCGTATATCGTGGCAACAGAAGCTGGAATATTACACCAAATGGTAAAAAGTTCGCCCCAAAAAACTTTTATACCCGCCCCACCCAATAATAATTGTGCATGTAATGACTGTCCTTATATGAAGCGAAACACACTTGAAAAAATTTACACCTGTTTACTTAAAGAAAAACCCGAATTGGTGATGGATGAGTCTATTCGACGTGCTGCAAAAAAGCCAATCGAAAGAATGTTAGAAATAAGTAAACTTGCCGGACTATAAAATCTGCCGTCATGCTTTTTAAAGCGAACGATATTTTAAAATCATTATTACCCGGTAATTTATTTCCAACAAAACGAACACGCGAAATATTATCAATTAATCCCACTATTGAAACAGAGCGGAAGGATGCTATAAAAAGCGAAATTTCTTACTATCATTATACACCCGAAGATGTATTGGTAAAAAAAGATCTTTCAATCGAAGATCTTACCACCCTAAAACCCAATAACGGCGTTAGCTGGATAAATATTGACGGCATTATTAAAAAAGAAATCGAATCTCTTTGTGCTCATTTTGGTGTACACTATCTCATTGCTGAAGATATATTAAGTATTGGCCAGCGACCAAAAACGGACGAGGTAGACACGGTATATTATTGTCTTTTAAACATGCTCTATTTTAATAAAGAAAAGCGTGTGGTAGAAGCAGAACAGATCAGCCTGATCTTAGGAGATTCATTTATTATTAGCATACAAGAAGAAGCAGAGCGAGATGTTTTTAACCCCATTCGTATCAGGCTACAAGCACAAAAGAGCCAGCTAAGACATCGCGGCGCTGACTATTTACTATACAGCATGATCGACCTGATTGTCGATAATTACTTTCTTGTTATGGAGAGTCTCGGGGAAGAAATAGAGCAACTGGAAGAAGAGGTTACACGCCGTAGCAACAAAAGAAGCCTTGCAAGAATTAATCAATTAAGAAAAGAGCTGATTGTTTTAAAACGAAACATTGCGCCCGTAAGAGACCTGATTGGATCCGTATTAAGAAGCGAGTCAGACCTTCTCAACGAAAGCACCACAAAGTATTTTAAAGATGTTTATGACCACATCACACAAGCGTTTGACCTAAGCGAAAACTACCGCGATGTGATGATGAGCATACAAGATCTTTATTTAAGCAACGTAAATCTAAAGATGAACGAAGCCATGAAAATAATGGCCGTGGTTACAAGCTTATTAGCACCCGCAACCGTCATCGGCGGAGTGTTTGGAATGAACTTTGATAAAATTCCTTTTGCCCATAGTCCCGCCGGATTTTATATTGCCCTTGCCACAATGGTTGTGGCCCCCCTTTTTATGATCGTTTGGTTTAAACGAAGAGGGTTGATTTAATAACTAAAAGAGCAAAGACTGTTCTGCCCGACCCGCCTGTGCCCAATTAAAATATTCATTTTCTCTAAGACCATCTGGTCGCACGGCGTTTCCCCGAATTGAATAAACCGTGTGATAGTCCAGGTTTTCATTGGGAAGTAAATAGTTTAAAAACTCTCCCATTTCCTTTTCTTCCAAACCCGGCCTTATCCACTGTAGCGCCAATTCTACCTGACAAAGCAGGGGCATTCGGTGTTTGTTTGGACCGGCGTTGTGGATTTCCTTAAACACGGTATTTGCGGTGCGTGTAATAATACTAAACCTAGAATCATCGCTAGAAAAAATGGCGGGAATTAACAATGGTTCGCCCTCTTTAAGTTTAATATAATAGGGAATCTTTTTTTTAACCCCAGTTCGTTGTTGGTGTTCATACACCCCCTCCGCAATCATCAGACACCTGTTGTTATTGAGCATATACCAAAAAGAGCCCCGGTCCATCAACTTTTCACTTCTTGCATTATACAAAGGGGTGGGTGTTTTAAACCCGGGTATAATACCCCACTCACAAACCTTGACACCAATCTCGTTGTTTTCATTAACTAACACTAAGCAGCGCGGGTTGGTGTGAGCCCCAATATGGGGCCTGTCCCGATCTGATTCCACCAACTCCCGGTTAATTTTTATCCCAGGAATATAGCGCGGCAACCCATCCGGACCCAACATAGATTTATATCCAATATCAACACACATCGAAAAACAAATTTCAATAATTAATGGCGAACGAAAAAAATCAGACAAAGACTGTCGGAGATCATAAAAAACCACACCCCTACCATATTATGTTTGTGTCATGACGCTTCGGTTATAGGTCGGTCAGAAAAAATCAGACATAACGGTTTAAAGGACCCTAAACTGATTGACCGGTTGCCAGTCAAAAAAGACTGAGCCTGACCAGGACGATATCCCAAGCGAACAGAGTGCTACAGAATAACCGTTGTAAAAGACACTACACTGTAGTACTTGCAGGCGGGGCTTGGTTTAAACATCAAGCCCCGCTTTTTATTTTCTTGGTTCGTTCTAAAAACAAAAGGAAAAGAAGCCCACCCACCAACACAATCCAGTAGCGTGCAAAAGCAGGCTTTTTAAATTCAAACAACAACCCAATTGGTTTAATAAAAATCGACAGCAACAGCAATAGAATTGCAATGCACGCAATAAGTAGGGCCGCCGTATTTTTTTCTCTAAACACTTGAAACACCCCGCGTGTTTTCGAAAGACTAGAAAATACCAGCAATAGGTTTGCAAGAATGAGCGAACTAAAAGCAATAGCCCGGGCTTCTCCCGCGGAACCAAACACCCCAACCTCATAAATATAAACGGAAAGCACAAACACCAAAGCACCAGCCCCACTTAATAAACTACCCAAAAAGTTTTTCCAACTAAAAAAACCCGCCTTTGTATTTCTGGGCCCCCGTTTCATAACCCCAAGCTCTTCAGCACATGATTCAAACGCAACGGAGCAAGCCGGATCAATGATCAATTCCATAAAAACAATATGAACCGGAAAAAGGAGGATGGGAATTTCTGTAAACAAAGCAGGAACAATAACGAGTCCAATTATTGGAATGTGAATGGCAACAATATAAGACATTGCCTTCCGTAGGTTATCATAGATTCTTCGACCAGACCTGATAGCAGCTACGATCGATGCAAAATTATCATCGAGTAATACCAGATCAGCCGCCTCCCGAGCTACATCGGTTCCGCGCTGACCCATGGCAATACCAATGTCTGCCCTTCGCAGTGCTGGCGCATCGTTTATTCCATCACCGGTCATGGCAACCACCGCCCCCGCTTCTTGAAACAACTCTACCAATTCTAGTTTTTGTTGAGGACGAACGCGTGCAAAAACGGAGACTAACCCCAGCTGTTTTTTTAGTTCGTCCCTATTCATACTCTCAAGTTGATCACCTGTCAGTACATGGTCTGCGCGCTTCAATCCAATTTGCTTTGCAATACTTTTTGCTGTTTCGGGATGATCTCCTGTAATGATCACCACCCGAATACCCGCGGTGTTACACTCCTCAATAGCCGCAGGAACCTCTACACGAATCGGATCTTCAAATCCGATTAAACCCAAAAAACGAAACAAAAAATGTTCTTGCTTTTCGGGTAACAAACCAACCTTTATTCGCGCTTCTCCTACACCAATCACACGAAACCCGGATTCTGCCAGCTGGTTGACTACTTGCTGGTGTTTTTTAATTTCTTCCCGGGTCAATCCACACAATCTAAACAAAGCCTCTGGAGAACCCTTTGCAGCCACGCGGTGTTCTTTATTGTTTTGGTCTTTGAACACCCTGGACATAGCCAACAACTGATCTGTTAACGGATACTCTTTGATAAACAAATCCGGAACAACTCCCACCACTTCCCATTGCTGATGAATGGCTAATATGGCGCGCTCCATAGGATCGGTGGGAGAGGTAGAAGATGCGCCCACCGCAGTTTGTATAATTTGATCAAACGAAGAAGAACGGGCGCTAAAATTGTTTCTATGAAGCAACTCCTTTCCATTGTATACAACAGCCACCTCCATCTTGTTTTGTGTAATTGTTCCGGTTTTATCTGTACACAATACAGAGGCAGCCCCCAATGATTCAATAGCGCCCGGTAAACGAGTTAACACATTGTTTTTAGTAAGACGCCAGGCACCAATTGCCATAAATACCGACAACACAACCGGAAATTCTTCAGGTAAAATTGCCATGGAAGAAGAAAGCCCAATCAAAATCGATCCAATCAGGTTTTTGGATTTTACATAAAACAAAATCACCACCACCAAACTGATAAAAACGGAAGCCAAAAAAAATAGTCGAATTACCCCACGCAGTTCTTGTTGAAAAGGGGACTCGGTGGCTTCGATCGAAGAAAGGGATAAGCCGATTTTACCAAACTGTGTGTGAGAGCCCGTATAAACAACTCGACCAACTCCCCGCCCTCGCACCACCAACGATCCTAGGAATATTTGATTATTTTTTGTGTTGTCTTTCCTTACAGGAAATGATTCACCCGTGAGCATTGACTCGTCGGTCATTAATGCAATCGACTCTAACACCTCTGCATCTGCGGCTACCCGCGCACCTTCTTGAAGTAAAATAATGTCTCCCGGAACCAGCTCTCTGGCGGGAATCATTTTTTCTCCTTCTTGTCTTAAAACCAGCGTGCGAGGTGAGGCTAGTTGTTTTAGTAGGTCAAGCGCACGATCTGTTTTTTTGTGTTGAAAAAAAGTAATTCCAATAATTAGAAATACGGCCAGGCAAAGCACAAGCCCCTCCAGATAATCTCCTAAAACCATATAGAGAGATCCGCACCCGATTAGTAATAAAAACATAGGCTCTCGCGCCACCAATTTCACCACACCCCAAACACCCGTTTTTTTCTTAGAAGGGATCTCGTTATACCCCCACGTTTTGCGGAGTTCTTTTACTTCTATCTCAGATAATCCGGTCATGGCAGAAAAATACGGTTCCAATATTTGAAAGCCACTGACCAAAAACCTAACTTCCCAATAAATTTATCAGGATGAAAAAGGCCCTACCGATTTTAGTGCTTTGTTTTATAGCCCTTATTACCACTTCAGTAGTATGGGGACAAGAATTTAAACCCAATCTAACACAGGGGGTAATGAAATATCAAGCGCTGCGCGATACGGAAATCGACCCCAATGCTGCACTGAGAGAACAGGGAATGAAGGACTGGAAACAAAAGCGCGACACCATTTTGGCTAAAGCAAAAAAACTATTGGATCAAAAAGATTATACCGGCGTTAACCAATTACTTTTTCCCTACGACTATCTTGAGCCTGATGACGCAACCTTTTATGATTATTTAGGAAAGAGCTACTATTATGCAGGTTTGTTCCAGCCCGCACTGGATTGTTTTAAACTTTCTTATGAACAAAAGAAAAACAGCGAGCTCTTATTTTTTATTGGTCACTCCTATGAAAAAACCGGTAACGAAAAAGAGGCGCTAAAAATGTATAAGAAAGGAGCCAAAGAAGGCGTGGCCGCCTGCCAAGCCAAGCTTGCCGAATAATTAAAATACCAATAAGTGGGTATGGTATGATTGGGTGTCTTTTCTATTTTACTGCACGAACCCAAAACAAATACCATGCAAAACAAACGATTCTCAATTTTATTGGTTCTTGCCCTAGCTCTATCCACCACTTTTGTGAGTGCTCAGGCTTATAAAAGTTCGTTGGGGTTGGCAGTAGATTTTGGTGGCGGAACACTAGTTGGTCCAGGCTTTAAAACCTTTTTCTCTGAAAAAATGGGAGTAGCCGCGGAGGTTGGTTTTTTGCAAGGTGCAGTAGGAATCACCGGACTTTTTCAACACCACGGCAATTTTCCCAATGCAAAGGGGTTGAAATTTATAGCCGGCGGAGGCAGCACCCTTGTATTTGCCAATGGTGGCGGAAGTGAGTTTTTGCTTCGTGCTACCACCGGATTAGATTACAAAATTGATAAAGCCCCGCTCGCCATGAATTTTGAATGGCGCCCCGCCTTTTCTTTAGGTGCAGGTGGAGGCATCATTCCGGGAAGATTTGGATTTGGAATACGCTACGTATTAAAATAGTGCCGATCAAAAACCACAACCAACAAAAAACCCCCGAACTCGGGGGTTTTTTATGGTCCAAAAAATTTCGGTAAGCGCTAATCACACTTTTTATCTTCCTCACAGGCGCTCAACACCGTTTTAGCCGAAGAGGCGGTTACCTCCTGACAATACACATTATTTTTTAGCATTCCAGCTTGAAAAATAAGTTGGATATAATATGTTTTGCCCGCTTCCACATCAATAGTTATTCTCTCAGCTTTTTCTTTTGATTTTGATCCGGTGAACTGAACAGAAAAACTATGTTCACCCGCAGAAACTTCATGAATCGAATAACGTTTGTTGTTCAGCTTACAAACCAGCTTATCATCAATGAAAGTAGTAAAGGGTCCTGCTGATCCGGCAAAACCAGTAGACCTGATAAAGTAAACCTTTCCTGTATTTGATTGAGAAAAGGCTTGCGCCGTTCCAATGAGCAACGCAAAAGCAAGGAACAAGAATTTTGTGTATTTCATAGAAATAATTTTTCTTAAAATACACGAACCCCTAAAACTACAACTACCTAATCGTGGGTATTTTTAAAACCAATCAGCTATTATTGTGGCTTCCGTCACAATAGGGCGGGTTCTTGGTTTTCTTACACTGACACAACCAAACCTCTTTTGTTTCCTCTGCAGTAAATCGTTGGCTTGCAAAGGGGTTCCCTTCAATCTTTTTATGACGGCCGTCACAGAATGGCTGTTTTTCGCTTAATCCGCACGTGCACCAAGCGTAGGTTTTGCCCGCTTCTACAGTTACACAACAAGGTTGATTGGCGGCGGCTTTCGGAAAGCCCTCATTGGGTATCATTTCTTCCATGGTTGAAAATCTTTTTTTAATTGAACAGGCGTGAACAGAATTTCTCTATATCCGTTCCTTTCATACAACACGCCTAGCGTTTTTTTGTTTACTAAAACCAGATCGCTATAGGCGGTATGGTCTCTTTTTTTCTCGGGATCATGATCTATTAACAACGAGTGTTTCCAAGTAACCCCATCATCTAAACTAACGCGAACCATGAGGCTGTCTCTTCGGTTGGCTGTTGCGGCATTTGAAAAAGCAAGAACAGCACGATCATCTTTCCACCCAATGTTTAAAATGCTACCCTGACAAACCGGGTCGACCAGCGTGCTGTCAAAAAAAGTAGAGGCCCAGCGGCTTCCCCCGTCTTCGCTGATTGAAACAATTCGCATTCTTTTATCCCCCCGCTGATTACGACTATTCATCATTAAACGACTATTCGATAATTCTGCTGCTGTTGATTCATTTCCGCCGGGTAAAACAACAGACTCGCTCAATGAAAACGTTTTTCCATGATCGTCAGAATAAAATCCATGTGCTCTGTAGTCTTCAAATCTACTCTTGGGGGCGCCCTCCGAGTGATTGGCGGCTACATAAATTCGTCCTTTATATTTTCCTTTCTCTAATTGCAACGCATGTCCGGGTGTATTCGCGTAAGAGCGCCAGTCCTCTTCTTTTCCGTGTCGATGTGTTTGTTCTGAAATATTAACAGGCGCGCCCCAAGTTTTTCCGTTATCTGTTGAAGCAACATATAAAACCTTTCGTTCGCCCTTACCCTTTCTTACTTCGCCTTCATGATTGTTGCCCGTGTTATAAAATAAAAAGATTCGACCACCGGGGTATGCTGGGTCTAGCAGGTCTACCACGGGTGCCGGATTACCAGCCTGTAGCGAATCGGCATCTACCACCACCTGAATAGTTGACCAATTATTACCACCATCGGTGCTGCGCTTCATCACAATATCAATATTGCCAAAATCCCCCGAGCTATTAACACGCCCCTCGCAAAAGGCAAGCAAATCTCCGTTGGGCGCTTTTATAATGGCGGGAATCCGAAAGGTTGAGTAGTTGTCGTTACCAGACTTGAATACAACCGATTGAGCGTGCAAAAAAGAAGACCCCATCAAAAGGTAAAAAAAGAAAAGCTTTGTTTTTGTGAATAACTGCATAATAGTAAAACGAATAAATGGGTGGAGAATTTGGGTAATTGTGTCAAATTTGTCTTTGCTGAAGATAGTATAAACCACTTGCAAATGAAAAAAGCAAACCTTTTTCTGGTTGCGTTCTTTCTTATTGTTCATTCATTCGGACAACCGCTCCCCGCACCCGTAACTCTTCCAAACGGATGGTCGCTTACTCCAGCGGGGACCTCTTTTCCTTTAGGGGATTTACCATTGAATATTATTGCTGATCATGCAGGCCGCCACATGGCTGTTACTAATAATGGACAAAGTACACAGACCATACAGCTCATTAATATAGACAAGCAACAGGTAATAGACGAAGTGGTGGTTCCCAAGTCTTGGTATGGTATGGATTTTTCCGCTGATGATAAAAAACTATATGTTGCCGGGGGCCACGATAATAGAATTCTGGTTTACAATATAGAAAATGAAAAATTGCGTTTGGCAGATAGTCTTTTGCTTGGAAAACCTTGGCCCAACCGAATTGGACCAGCTGGAATTACTATTGATAGCAAGCGTAACCTACTTTATGTAGTAACCCGAGAGGATAAAAAATTGTACTTAATAAGCCTTGCTTCAAAAAAAGTCATCGCTATGTATGGACTAGACGCGGAGGCATATGATTGTAAGCTGAGTCCTGATAAAAAAGAGCTTTATGTTTCTTGTTGGGGTGGCGATAAAGTGCTGGTCTTTGATCTTGACAATAAGCAGTGGACGCATTTTATTGGGGTTGGGGATAACCCCAATGAAATGTTGATTACACCGGCAGGAGATCGGTTGTTTGTTTGTAATGCCAATGATAATACCGTTTCGGTTATTTCGCTTGCAACAAAAAAAGTTATTGAAACACTTGATGCTGCCCTTTTTCCCAATTCTCCAAGCGGGTCCACCTCTAATAGTATTGCACTGCATCCTAAAAAGCAGCTTTTATTTATTGCAAATGCAGACAACAACTGCATTGCAGTATTTGATATAAAAAAACAAGGACAAAGTGTACCAACAGGGTTTATTCCGGTGGGTTGGTATCCTACCGCTGTTCGTGTTATTGGAAATAATTTGTGGGTTGCTAACGGGAAGGGCCTGTTTTCCAAAGCAAATCCCTTTGGCCCCTCACCGTTGCGAAAAAGAGAAGAGGTTATTCACCATGGGTTTAGTACAAAACCTGGAAGTGAAGTTGAGTATATAGCCGGATTATTCAAGGGCACAATGTCGGTAATTGAAATTCCCAAATCACCAATCCTGGAGGTGTATACTCGTGCGGTGTATGCCAACTCTCCCTATTCGCCCGAAAAAAAATCACAAGCAGATCTATCTGCACCCAGTTTTCCAATTCCCACCCGTATTGGACAGGCCTCACCCATCAAGTATGTTTTTTATGTGATCAAAGAAAACAGAACCTACGATCAGGTGTTATCGGATATTCCTGCTGGTAATGGGGATAGCTCATTACTATTATTCGGAAGAAATGTAACACCCAATCAACACAAGCTGGCCGAGGAGTTTGTGTTGTTGGATAATTTTTATGTAAACGCAGAAGTAAGCGCTGACGGACACAATTGGACCATGGGCGCCTATGCAAATGATTATTTAGAGAAAACATGGCCTAGCAGTTATGGTGGTCGTGGAGGAACATATGGTGGTGAGGGCGAACGAGAAATTGCTAACAATAAGGGAGGGTTTTTCTGGGACAACTGTATGCGTCACGGAATAAGCTTCCGGTCTTATGGCGAATTTGTAAGTGGCGATAAACCCACGATTAAAACTTTACAAAATAATATTTGCACCTACTTTCCGGATTACAACCTATCGATTCGAGATACAACTCGAATCAGATTATGGGAGCGAGATTTTGATTCGTTAATGCGCATTGGTAAAATTCCGCAGTTTAATACAATCCGTATTGGTAACGATCATACAGAAGGCGTTAAACTGGGACGCCCCTCCCCCTATGCACATGTAGCTGATAACGATCTAGCTGTTGGAATGTTGGTTGAAAAATTGGCCGCATCGCCCATTTGGTCTCAATCCGCCGTTTTCATTGTGGAGGATGATGCACAAAATGGCGCTGACCATGTTGATGCACATCGCAGTACCGCCTATTTGACCGGAGGTTTTGTTAAAAGAGGGTTTGTGGACCACACGCTATATACAACAACATCTATGTTAAGAACCATGGAGCTAATTTTAGGACTACCCCCCATGACACAATATGATGCGGCGGCAACCCCAATGTGGCGCTGTTTTGATACTATTGCAAAGCCCTATCCATTCAAGGCATTAATTCCCATGGTAGATTTTAATGAAAAAAATATGGCAAAAAACGAGTGGCAGCGAAAATCTGAGAATTTTGATTTTGCAAAAGAAGATAGTAATAACGATCTTGAATTCAATCGCGTATTGTGGCACGGGCTTAAAGGAAATCAACCTTATCCAGGACCACGACGTGCCGCATTTATACTTCCTAAAACCGAAGACCCTGATTAATCACAATTATACATTATGAAAAATATCATTATTAATTTATCCGTACTGCTATTGCTTGTAGCTTGTAAACAATCCAACATGGAAAAAACGCCTTATGCCTGGCCTTCTAACATTATTGCACCCAAGGCCGTTGAAAAATTGCGCACGTTTGTGCAACACGGCGATACCATCACCGATGAGTATTACTGGTTGAACGATTTTTTTAAAAAAGGACCGGATAGTACGGCTGTGGTTGAGTATCTGCAAGCGGAGAACGCCTATCTCGACACGATGATGAGTGGTACCAAGGAGTTTCAGAAAAATTTATTTGCAGAAATGCGAGGGCGTATTCAGGAAAAAGACGAATCAGAGCCTGTTGTGGAAAACGGCTATACTTATTATTCAAAAACCGAGGAGGGCAAACAGTATTATAAATACTATCGAAAGGCATTAACGGCTGGTGCAAAAGAAGAGCTCTTACTAGACGTAGACCAGCTTGCAACAGGAAAAAATTATTATTCTATCTCTGGTCCCAGCATCAGCCCCGACAATCAATGGATGGCTTATGGTGTGGACGAGGTTTCTCGCAGACAATACACGCTGTATTTTAAAAACCTGAATACCGGAGAGATTCTTTCTGATGTAATACCTGGTACCAGTGGTAATGCTGTCTGGTCCGCCGATAGTAAAATAGTTTTTTATACCTCAAACAATCCGGTAACACTGTTGTCCGAAAAAATTAAAAGACATCAGCTAGGAACTGCCGCGGCGGCGGATGTAACAGTGTATGAAGAAAAAGATCCCACTAATTATATAGGAGTGGGCAAGACGCGCTCCGGACAATACATCATGATTTATTCGGCGGCTACACTTTCCTCTGAGGTCCGCATCTTACCCGCCAGCGAACCCAACGGAACTTTTCAGGTGTTTCAGCCTCGCATGAGAGAGGTGCTCTATAGTGTTGATCATTGGGAAGATCGTTTTTTGATTGTAACCAACCTGGAAGCAAAAAACTTTCGATTGATGAGTTGTCCGTTGAATCAAACTCAACAAACAGCATGGAAAGAGGTGGTTCCCAATAGACCCGATGTGTTACTAGAGGGCGTTGAACCGTTTAAAAACTTTTGGATTCTTACCGAAAGAAAAGAAGGGTTGGTACAATTACGTGTGCGTGAATTTCCTAGTGAAAAAGAACATTATTTAGATTTTGGCGAACCCGCCTATGATGCTTTTGCAGGAAAAAATCCAGAGTATCTTTCCAAACAGTTTCGCTATCGTTATTCTTCCATGACCACCCCCCTTTCTACGTATGATTATACGATTGCTTCCAAACAAAGAAATCTAATTAAAGAACAACCCGTTCTCGGAGGATTCAAGAGAACAGACTATGTAACGGAGCGTCGATTTGTAACAGCACGCGACGGAGCACGTGTGCCACTGTCTATTGTTTACAAAAGGGGAACAGCGTTGGATGGATCAGCACCTGCGCTTCTTTATGGATACGGTTCGTATGGCGCAAGTATGGATGCTAGTTTTTCAACCAGCCGCCTTTCCTTGTTAAATCGTGGTTTTGTGTATGCTATTGCACATATCCGTGGCGGACAAGAAATGGGCAGACAGTGGTATGAAGACGGAAAGCTGTTGAAAAAGAAAAACACGTTCACTGATTTTATTGATTGCGGAAAATATTTAATTGAACAAAAGTTTACCAGCCAGGGTCATTTGTACGCAATGGGTGGAAGTGCAGGAGGGTTATTGATGGGTGCCGTTGTGAATATGGAGCCTAAATTATGGAATGGCGTGATTGCACAGGTTCCGTTTGTAGACGTAATCACCACCATGTCTGATCCTACTATTCCGTTAACCACCAATGAATACGACGAGTGGGGAAACCCCGCTAATAAAGACGCTTATTTTTATATGAAGTCTTACTCGCCGTATGATAATGTAACTGCTACCGCGTATCCAAATTTATTAGTGACCACCGGATTACACGACAGCCAGGTACAATATTTTGAACCCGCTAAATGGGTAGCACGTATGCGCAAGCTTAAAACGGATAATAATGTATTGCTTTTAAAAACAAATATGGAAGCAGGTCATGGTGGCGCCTCCGGACGATTTGATTATTTAAAAGACGTAGCGCTTCAATATGCATTTTTATTTGCACTAGAAGGAATCAATAAGTAACTATGAAAACAATCTTTCTTTCGTTCGTCCTATTTATTTCTTTTTTTGCTACGGCTCAACAACTTTCACCGGTAGAAAAAAAATTAGTTCAGACCGTTGAGCAACAAATGGAACAAACGCTTCAGCTCCTTCGCCAATCTGTTGATATCAATAGCGGCACCTATAATATTGCCGGTGTTCGTGCGGTGGGAGAACTATATGCAAAGGAATTAAGAGCACTTGGCTTTACGATAGAATGGATTTCTTTGCCTGATTCGTTGAAAAGAGCCGGCCACCTGGTAGCCTACCGAAAGGGAACAAAAGGAAAAAAACTTTTTTTGATTGGACACCTGGATACCGTGTTCGAACCTGACATGCCGGCTAACCCATTTACTCAATTAAACGATAGTACTGCAACCGGTCAGGGTATTAATGATATGAAGGGGGGTGATGTGGCTATTATCGTGGCACTTAAAGCCATGCATCAATTTGGTTTACTCGACCAAACTACTATTACTGTTTATATGACGGGTGATGAAGAAAACGCAGGATATCCTCGAGAGGTATCTCGAGGAGATTTTATTTCGCGTGCCCAGCAACATGATATAGCATTGGCTTTTGAGACAGCAAGCGGAATGAATACTATTGCTACAGCCCGAAGGGGTGCTAGTGGTTGGAAGTTGGAAGTAGAAGGAAAGCAAGGACATTCCTCAGGAGTGTTTGGAAATGCGGGGTACGGGTCTATTTACGAAGCAGCACGAATTATCAATTCTTTCAGAGAGCGGTTGAGCAAAGAGCAATATCTCACGTTTAATCCGGGTTTAATTGTGGGGGGGTCCGAGGTTTCTTATAATGACGAAGCACAACAGGGTCAAGTAGCAGGAAAGACAAATATTATATCTCCTCGCACGTATGCCAATGGTGATCTTCGTTTTTTGAGTGAAGAACAAAAAGAAAATGCAAGAACTGTGATGCGAGAGATTGTGGAGCAGTCTTTACCGGGCACTAAAGCTTCTATTCGTTTTTCAGATGGTATTCCCTCTATGCCTCCTACCGAAGGAAATACCAAATTGGCTGTACAACTAAGTGAAGTAAGCGAAGCGCTTGGTTTTGGAAAGGTTTCTCCGGGTAATCCAGGCAGCCGGGGAGCGGGTGATATTTCGTATATAGCAAAATATCTTGACTGTCTGGATGGTTTGGGCGCCAGCGGACGTGGTGCACATGCACCCGGAGAAACCATCAACCTTAAAGAATATCCAAAGCTGATACAACGAACAGCCGTGTTTTTGTATCGACTAACACGTTAGGAAATTTCTTCAGGAACCAATTGCACAGAGCGGATGGACTTTTCTAATACAGCTTGTTCAATGCTGTGATTCTTTAATTGTCCCTTGCAATAATCTTCGTAAGCGCTCATATCAAAGTGACCGTGCCCGCAAAGGTTAAATACAACCACACGCTCTTCTCCATTTTCTTTTGCCTCATTTGCCTCGCGAATTGCTTGAGCAATCGCATGTGTTGCTTCGGGTGCTGGTAAGATTCCTTCTGTTTTTGCAAACAATAGCCCCGCTTCAAAACACTCTAATTGTTGAAGCGCCACCGCTTCAATTTTTTTCATATTCAACAAATGACTACAAAGCGCACTTGCCCCATGGTAGCGGAGCCCTCCTGCGTGTAAACCTGGCGGCATAAAATCATGCCCCAAACTATACATAGGTAATAATGGAGTAAAACCGGCACTGTCCCCAAAATCATAACCAAATACACCCCGTGTTAATTTTGGACAAGAGGCGGGTTCAACAGCAATAGCCCGAACAGCTTTGCCCCCTCTCAACATCTCTCCCACAAAAGGAAATGCTAAGCCTGCAAAATTTGAACCACCCCCAAGCGGAGCAATTACAACATCAGGATAATCATTGGCTAATTCAAACTGTTTTAGTGTTTCTTGCCCAATAATTGTTTGGTGTAATAACACATGGTTCAAGACACTTCCCAGCGCATAGTGAGTTTTACTATCCTGAATAGCTACTTCAACCGCTTCACTAATAGCAATTCCAAGTGATCCTAATGAACTGGGTTCTTTTTCTAATTGAGCTCTTCCCGTTGCTGTGATAGTACTGGGTGATGGATGAACGGTTGCCCCATAGGTTTCCATGATCACCTTACGATAAGGCTTTTGGTCATAGCTGCCCCTTACCATAAACACTTCGCATTCCAAATCAAATTGCGCACAAGCAAAACTCAGCGCTGTTCCCCATTGTCCCGCACCCGTTTCTGTTACAATCTTTTTAATTCCTTCTTGTTTGTTATAATAAGCTTGCGCCAAAGCGGTATTGGTTTTGTGGGAACCACTTGGACTACCCCCTTCGTACTTAAAATAAATACGTGCGGGTGTTTTCAATTGTTTTTCTAAACGTGTAGCGCGAACCAGCGGACTGGGCCGATATAAATTATATAAGGAACGAACCTCATCTGGAATTTCTACATAGCGGTCTTTGCTGACTTCCTGTTTGATTAATTCCATGGGGAACAAGGGGGCTAAATCCTCGGGACCTACTGGCTTTTTTGTCTTGGGATGAAGTGGTGGTAATAAAGGTTCGGTAATGTCTGCGCTAATATTATAATAATGGCGAGGGGTTTGATCCTCGGTTAAAAAGTATTTCATGATTACTTGTTGAATAGTTAAAAAATAAGTGAACTCTTCGGGGGTCCTAAAAAGACGAGAGGTCTGCCCCTTGTGAAGACAGACCTCTCTAAAAAAGATGATATGGCGATTAACGCCAGCTACCACAGCTTCCCAGGCCTGCCGATTTAGCACGCCAACGCCAAGAGAAAAATGTGGTATTATTTGGAAGCACCTTGCTTGTTCTTTTTGAATATCGAATACGAATATAAGATTGGAGACAAACTAACCAAAATTGTGATTAACATAAAAATATAAAACAGAATCTGACCGCTCAACAAAATAGCCGCTAAAACCTGGATGGATCCACCCACCAACCACAACTTTCCAGCCAGCCCATGCGTTTTTTTCCAATTCTCCTCGTTCTCTAAGGTCCATGGAAGTTTATAACCCGCAAAATAGTTTTGTTTCATATTGGGCATATAATACCCCATACCGATAAACAGCAAACCCAATACTCCAAATAGTAGCTGATCAATGGGAGTGTGTTCATGTGAAATCCCATACAACACAACCAAGGTCAGCGCACACAGTGTACCGCTGATAAATATGGCAACAGGACTCAATGTATCTTTTATGTTAGCCGCGCTAGCCTTTGGATCAAACTTTTCAATATTGGTGAGTAGCAAAAAAGTAAAAATGGAAACAAACCCCATGATTACGGGCATAATAAATATGCTATTTCTGGAAGCCCAACCATCTGCTTTTCCTTCAATATTAAAGTGTACAGGAATTTGATCACCCAGCGAAGGATATAAGTAAATGGCATAGCCAAGAGGCAAGAGTGTGAAACCTACTGCGAGGAGTCCTTTTTTTGTTTGCATTTGTCACTGCAATATAAAACCTTGTCCCAATCCCGCTCCCATTTTTTTCGCCAGGTAAATGGCCGGTTACAAGCTTTGCAAATCTTGCTAGGCAGGTGTTCTTTTTTAACGGTCTTATTTTTTGCATTCCGCATGACCTTTAGAACAAATTCAGGTCAATTTTGTTTTTTACATATGGCAAATGCCGAGACCATAAAAACCGTTCTCTCCAACCCGATTTCACAGGACCGGGTTATTGAAATGGCCTGGGAGGACAGAACACCTTTTGAAGCTATTGAATTTCAATTTGGACTTGCGGAAGCGGATGTGATTGAAATTATGCGCCGGTCTTTGAAACGAAGCAGTTTTAATTTATGGCGTAAGCGAGTGAATAGTGGTGTAAGTATCAAGCATAAAAAAATCAGAGATGCTTCGATTATTCGTTTCAAGTGCAGCCGTCAGCGACAGATCTCATTGAATAAAATCAGCAAGCGATAGCTTCTATTTTCTCAGCAACTCTTTCCACGAATTATCACTGTAATAGTTGCAAACATCATTTTCAAAATTCATTGTTTGGACCAACTGGAAGTTAGGATAGGCTTCGGATTTGAATCCTGCGTATCGTTCGTTAGCTGGAAAAACTTTCTGACCGGTAAATACTACAAGTTCGTCTACTAACCCTGCGTTCAATAGTGATTTACATAGTGTAGGTCCTGCCTCAACCAGTAAACTATTTATTTTATAACCTGAGTAGATAATCCCCAATAGTTCTGATAGATTAACATTGCCTGCTATATAATTTCCTTTTATTGTTTCAACATGAGAGGGCAATCGATCAAGCTCTTTAATATTGTCTGAAACCAATATTAATTTCGAATGATTTCTAGGCTGATGTATATTGAGATTCGTATTGTTTAAAAGAGCTAAGCTTTTATCCACTACAACACAGTTTAGCTCTTTTGATTTGCTCCCTATTCGAATATTTAAAGTAGCATTATCTTTTAAAATTGTTTTTGCCGTGGAAAGAATGGCATCAACATTTTCTCGTAATACATTGTGAACATGTTTACGACTTTCTGTTCCTGTAATCCATTTACTATTTCCTTCAGCATCAGCCATCATCCCATTTTTGGTAATTGCTACTTTCATCATAACTAACGGTCTGCTAAACAAGTGATTTATAAAAAACCGTTTGTTAAGATCTAGCGCTTCTTCAAGCAAGATATAAGACACATCAACACCAGCATTTTTCAGCACTTCCATTCCTGAAACCTTAGGATTGGGATCTGCAGATGCGAACACTACTTTTTTAATTCCCGTTTCTAAAATCAATGATGTGCAGGGCGGTGTTTTACCGACATGAGAACAGGGTTCTAACGAAACATATAAAGTACACTCGCTTGGATTGTGACCTCCTTGAATTGCATCGTTGATTGCGTTTACCTCCGCGTGTGCCTCTCCCCACTTTTCGTGACACCCTTTTCCAACTATTTGACCCAAACTGTTTACTAATACTGCACCAACTCTTGGATTGTCTCTAACAAGACGTGGGTCTACTTGTTTAGCTAATGTTATGGTTTCTCTTAAATACTCGATTTGGGTAATGTTATTCATACCTTTGCGCTCCAAAATTAGTCTATATCCATGTTTACCGGTCTTGTTGATTTAGCGACCATTAGTAATTTAAACGAAGACCAAAACGGTTATCAGCTTTGTATAAGCGCACCCACGCTTGTTGGTTTGTGCAAAAAGGGCGATAGTGTTGCTATAGATGGAGTTTGCTTAACGGTAGTAGAACACCAGGAGGCACAACTAGTATTTTATGTTTCTCCCGAGACTATAAAAAGAACTGCTCTTCTGAATTACAAAAATGGGCAAGCTGTAAATGTTGAATTACCGCTTCGTCCAACAGACCGACTCGGGGGGCACTATGTGTTAGGCCATGTGGATTGTACAGGAAGTGTTAAATCAATACAAGCTACTGCCACCAGCTGGTTCTTTACCATTGAAATTCCCGAACCATTTATTAAATATGTTGTTTATAAGGGGTCTATTGCGGTGAATGGTATTAGTTTAACGGTAAATAAAATCCGAGATTGTGAAATTGAGTTATGCATCATACCGGTTACATTGGAAAAAACCAATCTCTCTTTTCTGCAAACAGGCAGCCTTGTAAATATTGAAGTAGATATTTTAGCAAAATACACAGCCAACCTCCTCCCCAAACATGGTTAATATATTTGACACAGTAGAAAAAGCACTGGCTGATTTTGCAACAGGAAAACCTATTGTTGTTGTGGACGACGAGAGTCGTGAAAACGAGGGAGATATTATTATTCCCGCCTCGTTGGCAACACCAGCACTAGTTAACTTTTGTGTGCAAGAGGGTCGTGGTTTGCTTTGTGTTGCCATTGACGATACCATCGCTAATCGACTTGATCTTAGAAAAGTACGATCAAATCACAAGGATCACTTTCATACTGCTTTTTTGGATTCTATTGATGCAACTTCAACGCATGGTGTATCTACCGGAATTTCCGCATCAGATCGTGCTACCACCGCACGGTTACTCGCTAATGAAAACAGCACCCCTGCTGATTTTTCAACACCGGGACATTTATTCCCCTTGTTAGCTGTTTCGGGTGGTGTGTTGGTCAGAAACGGACATACGGAAGCGGGAGTAGATTTGTGTAAACTAGCAGGCCTGCCACCAGCGGCTTTGATTTGTGAAATTCTTGATAAGGATGGAACCATGTTGCGCAGAGGGGGTTTACGCAATTTTGCCGATCAGCATCAATTATCAATCATTAGCATTGCACAATTACAACGCTACAGACGTGAACGTGAAGTTTGTTGTATTTCAGTATCCACCGCCTCTCTTCCTACAAAATATGGCAATTTTACTATTGAGGTTTTTCGTAATCGTTTTACAGGAGTAGAACACACGCTTCTGTCTAATAAGGCGGATCTCTCCAAAACTCCACTTATTCGATTGCATAGCGAGTGTTTAACGGGCGATGTGTTGGGCAGTGCAAGATGTGATTGCGGATCCCAATTAAAATTTGCCTTACGCGCTATTCAGCAGCATGGACATGGGTATTTAATTTATGTGCGTGGACATGAAGGAAGGGGAATTGGCCTTACTGCAAAAATTGCAGCCTATGCTTTGCAAGAAGAGGGCATGAACACCTATGAAGCTAACCAGGCATTAGGCTATCATCCGGAACAACGCGATTTTTCAGATGCAATTGAAATCCTGAAAAAATTACAACTTCCCTCTTTCACACTGTTGACCAATAATCCATACAAGATTAATTTACTTCGTGAGGCGTCTTTTAATTTTGAGATAGAATCTATTCAAACTACACCTACTCCACAAAACCGTAAATATCTTTCAGATAAAGCATCAATTGGTGCTCACTCCATATCTCTAGATCTATGATTGCAATTGTAAAATCAAACTTTAATCAAGAAATTACTGATGCATTACTAAAGGGATGTATTGATTGTTTAAATGAGACATCAACCCCTTTTGAATTATTTGAGGTGCCCGGTGCAGTTGAAACAGTGGGATTCTCCAATAAATTAGTTGCAGCAAAAAAGTATGCAGGACTTATAGTAATTGGAGCGGTCATAAAAGGAGATACGGATCATTATGAATATGTATGTGATTATGTGGTGCAGGGCCATGCTACCTTAGCCGCCACTTCTTCTATTCCTATCATTTTTGGGATATTAACCACGCAAAATGAGGAATTAGCCCTTGAGCGCGCCCTTCCTACTAAAATGAATAAAGGAAAAGAGTTTGCAATTACTGCGCTCAAAATGATTAACCTATATAAACGAGTGAACTAGCAAATAATGCTGCGCTTACCTTTGCGCCAACTTTTATAGTATGCGCACCCTGTTTTTCTCTTTTTTTATTTGCATTTTTCTTTTATCTGCCTCTTCTCAAGACAGCATTCCCACACTATCAACAATTACACTAACAGCACATGGTAGTGCACAGCCTATTTCTCGTACAGGACGATCTATCTGGGTTATACCCGGTTCACTATTTAGACAGCTTCCAGTTTATTCGGTAGACGACCTTCTTCGGTTTATACCCGGTGTGGAGGTGCAACAACGTGGCCCACAAGGAGTCCAAGGAGATATTTTAATTCGTGGCGGAACATTTCAACAAGTTTTGATTTTGATTGATGGCGTTCGTTATAACGATCCGCTAACTGGGCATTTTAATGCTTATTTGCCAATTGATCCACTGGAAATTGATCGAATAGAAATTTTAAAAGGACCAGCATCGGCTGTATGGGGATCCGAAGCCGTAGGAGGTGTTATTCAAATATTCACCAAAACTTTTTCTATACCACGCAGTACCCCTTCTCCCAACGGTGTTTCATCTTTTCAAGCAGGAGCGGCAGCTGGTAGTTATTCTTTTTTTCAGGCACAGGCAAGAGGATTTGTTCATCAAAAAAATACAAGATTTTCTATCTCTGGGAATACCCGCAATAGTGAAGGGGCGCCTCAACGTGGTACCAATGGTTTCTTTAACCTTCATTCACTTCAAACAGCTGTTCAACACACACTGAAACAAAATTGGATTTTTCGATTTAGGACAGCCTTAGATTGGAGAGATTTTAGTGCACAAAATTTTTATACCATATTTTTAAGTGATACCGCTGAAGAAAAAGTAAATACATGGTGGAATCATGCACAACTCATCAAGCAAACAAAAAATGGGTTTTGGCAAACCGATGCATCTTATAAGTACACTAGCGATACGTATCGGTTTCGGCCTGCAGCGCTCCCTAATTTGAATAAATTGGGACTTACACAGTTACAACTAAAGTATCAAAGTAGTCGCCAATCCTCATTGGAGTATCAAACAGGATTTCATCTTGTCCAGCGAAAAATTCGATCTAATGATAGAGGTAATCATGCTGTTGAGCAATGGGCGCTTTTTGGAACTGGTCAGTTTAAGTTGAGTGAGTCGTTTTTTACAAATGGTGGGCTACGATTAATTTATGACGAACTATATGGTACGGTACTGGTTCCCCAGTTTAGTGCTTCTTATGTTGGTAATTATTATCAATGGCGTATTGCTGCTGGTCGATCCTTTCGCGATGCAGATTTTACCGAGCGATACAATAATTATAATAAGACCCTAATTACCAGCGGGCGTATTGGTAATCCCAATTTATCACCTGAGGATGCTTGGCAATTTGAACTAGGCTACGATCTTTCAATTCAACAAAAATTAAGCTGGCACACGAGTTTGTTTTTTAGAAAGCATCGTGGTTTAATCGATTGGGTGGTAACCCCCTATTCGGAATTACCCCGCGTGGTGAATTTGGTCCCAACTGGTGTTTATGCATTAGCAAAAAATATAGAGGCTGTTAATAGTGTGGGTTGGGAGTCTGATCTGAAGTTTAGAGATAGTATTGGTAAAAAGAGTCTTATTATGGCGCAAGCGGGTGTGCTTTGGATTTCAAACACGGCAAAAACCAGCCGCGCAGGATTTTATTTAAATAGTCATGCCCGACTATTAATAAATGGACTTGTTGACTTTTCATTTGGCCGTTTTGGGTTATCTACGGGATTTGTTTACAAAGAACGTGCTGGCCAAAGAACCTCCGCCATAAATGCCAGTTTATCTCCCAGCTATTTTTTACTCAATGCGCGGGTGCAATTTTTAGTTGGTGCAAGAGGTAGCGCTGTTTATCTGCATGCCGATAATTTATCTAATAGAAAATACAGCGACTTGTTAGGGGCGCCAATGCCAGGACGCTGGCTCTCTATGGGTATAAGAGTGGGCCGATGAGGACTACTCTATAATCTGCTTGATATAGTCCTAAATTCTGGGTACATTAGATATACAATAAAATAATATCCAATGGCCAGAGTAATCCTTTTATTGCTTGTTATTACCTCATTAATTTCTTGTAAGTCTAGTACTGAAAAACCGGCAACAAGCTATTTTGATTATAGTCAAAGCAATTCAAAACTCAGTGGTGGCAATAAGGTAATTCCCATCAATACACCATTGGGTGTTTATAACGTTTGGACCAAGCGAGTGGGAAATAATCCTTCGCTGAAAGTATTGCTATTACACGGAGGCCCCGGTGCCACGAGTGAATATTTTGAAGCTGCTGATTCTTATTTTCCCGGTGCGAGTATAGAGTATTATTATTATGATCAACTGGGTTCTGGGAGAAGCGATAATCCCAATGACGAACGCCTGTGGGATCTAGCGCGTTTTGTGGATGAAGTAGAACAGGTGCGTGTGGCCTTGGGGCTTGATTCGTCCAATTTTATTTTATTGGGACACTCTTGGGGAGGAATTCTCGCCATGGAGTATGCTTTGAAATATCAACAACACCTCAAGGGGCTAATTATTTCAAACATGGTTTCTTCGATTCCTGATTATGTAAAATATGCCAACGAAGTATTAGGGCCACAGTTACCTCCAGAAGTTTTAAAAACAATTCGCTCCTATGAGGAAAAAGGCGATTACACTAATCCTGCTTATTTGGGATTAATTCAAGAGCATTACTATCCCGAGCATATACTGCGTATGAAACCCAGTGAGTGGCCAAATCCGGTAAATCGTGCTTTTAAGAATATAAACTACCCGCTCTATTTGAAGATGCAAGGACCTAGTGAATTTGGTGTAGTTGGAGATGCACTGTTAAAAAACTGGGACCGTACTAATGACTTAAATAAAATTGCCGTTCCAACTTTAACGATCGGCGGGGAGTTTGATACGATGGATCCAAAGGCCATGGAAAAAATGAGCACACTTGTACAAAAGGGTTCTTATTTGTATTGTGCAAAAGGAAGTCATATGTCTATGTATGACGATCAGGAAACCTATTTTAATGGTGTCATTTCTTTTTTGAAAAAACTTTAATCTCGATAATTTAAAGCAGGCTTTCTATTTCCAATCAAAGGAACGTATTTGAAATCGGCACCTCTGTTTTTCTGCCATTCTTCTTTTGCTTGTGACAACAAAGCCGGATTAGTCAGTAAATCAATTCCTGAGAAAGAAAGGGTGGTTGCTGCCACAATCATTCCTTTGATACCAATGTCCGTACCTCCACAAGCAACTGCCTGCCAACTATGAGAGGGAGTACCTGGAATCCAAGTAGCTGCTCTGAATCCAACAGTAGGTACTGCCCAACTTACATCTCCTACATCAGTAGATCCTCCTGAACGATTTGCCTCATTTACTACTTTATATTCTTCAATTTTTCCAGCACTGCTAATGGACGGTTTATTTCCACTGATAAAGCTTTCCTGTATTTTTTTACCAAATTCTATTTCTTCCTCTGAATAAGTTACACCTCCTACTTTCAACATATTATCATATACCATTCTCGATAACGCATCAACGGGTAACAACTCATAGACGCCACCAATAATTTCGTACTCCATTTTAGTGCCTGTGCCTGCAGCCGCACCCTCTCCCGCTTTTACCAGCCGATCAAAAAGTTCCATGAGTACATCCCGACGAGGATGACGCATATAATAATATACCTCCGCATAGTCGGGTACAACATTTGGCGCCTTGCCCCCGCTGGTAATGATATAATGCATACGCGTATCAGAAGGCATGTGTTCGCGCATCATATTAGCCATGAAGTTCATCGCCTCCACTCCATCTAAGGCAGAACGACCTCTTTCAGGATATCCTGCTGCATGGGAAGAGATTCCATAAAAACGAAACTTAGCTGTTTTGTTAGCTAGCGATGAATACGGATTAGCTCCGTTTTGGCTGTCAGGATGCCAATGCAACACTACGTCTACACCATTAAATAAACCTTCTCGCACCATATACACTTTACCAGATCCCCCTTCCTCGGCAGGTGTTCCAAATACTTTGATGGTACCTGTCATTTTATTTTTGTCGATAAAGTTTTTTAATTCAATTGCGCCCGCAACCGATGCTACACCAAATAAGTGATGCCCGCAGCCATGCCCCGCAATTCCCTCTGCTTTTTCTTTTGAAGGAACGGCTTGTTGGGCCAAGCCGGGTAATGCATCGTACTCGGCAAGAATTCCAATAACAGGTCCGCCACTTCCATAGGTTGCTACAAAGGCCGTGGGAATTCCCGCTACTCCGGCTTCTATCGTAAATCCATTTTCACGGAGGGTTTGTTGTAGTAGAGACGAACTTTTAACTTCCTTATATCCGACCTCTGCAAAATTCCAAATTTGTAAGGCGCGCTCTTTATAGTATTCGTAGCGATCCTGAATATTTTTACGCGCAGTTTCTTTAGAAACGGTATTGGGATTTGAACTTTCTTTCTTTTTTTGAGCACTTACACAGGGAGTGCCGAAGCTTATCATTCCAACGAGAAAAATTTGAGCAAATTGACGCATGGTAATTTTTTTGAAAAATAGGAAAAATATGATAAAAAAAATGGGCAACACTTGTTGCCCATACCGTGGTCTGTTGTTGGTTTACTAAAATGTGTACCGCACGGTTAATTGTCCTCTCCATCTGGTGGATAAATAATTACTACCCCTAATATCTAATATATCTGCTGCTGTTCTGTTTGATAAATTTCTGTAAGTGAAACGGGGCGTCAATGTATTACCGGTAACTCGATAACCTTCCATGCTTATTAAAGAGTAAGAATCAACCCCAGGGGTTACATAAACTTTACCCCAATTTCTACTCAGGAAGTTAGTGAAGTTAAACATATCCAATTGTACAGATACTTTATGTGAACGCTTTCCGGTGCCTAGCATCAGATCTTGCTGCAGTTTCAAATCAATTACATGGCTCCAAGGTAAAATAGCTCCGTTACGATCAGCATACGTGCCTCTTTTTTCATTCAGGTGCTTGTCTTTGCTGATGTATTGATCCAAAGCAGCCCACTGTTGCTCTACCGTATAAGTTACTCCATTTGCAACATAAGACTCTGCAAAACGACTCCAGTCCGCTAAGTCTTTAGGTACATAGATTAAATCCGTTGTTTCACCGTTTGCTCCATTCTGATCATAGATCATACTTCTGCTGAATACATAGGAATAAGGCGAACCAGATTGCCCATTGTAGAATAATGTTATACTAGTAGCTAATCTGTCTTTTGCATATGTGATGCGTTTAGAAACAAACGAACTGATGCGATGCAATTGTGCAAAATCAGAACGACTTAAACTGATATTGTTCCTTCCATTTTTGGTTTCTACAAACCTCCACTGTGAGTTATTCTGTGAGCTGGTTCCATCAAATAGTGTATATGAATCACCGTATCCGTAATTCAAATTAATTGACCAACCATTTGCAAAAGACTTATCGATAGCAGTTGTCAAATTGTACGAATAGCCCTTTTGACCCTTACCATTGGCAATAACAAAAATCCCGGTAGAATACGGGTTTTGTACGCCTGCGGTTAATGGATCAAAGTCAATTCGATTATAAACTGTTGAGGTACCACTAATATTTAAGTAAGTGTCTTGATTCAGTGCATTTTTTACACCCGGCATTCCAAAAATATTGTAGTATACAATTTCATTGAGGTTCCACTGGTATAAAACGTCTGTAGACCACTTCCATCCATTGCCCAATGTTTTATCAAATCCAACTGAACTTTTAAGTACTTTGGGTAATCTGAAATTTTTAGCAATCAGATCAATTTGACCTGAAGGAGAAGCCACAGTTACACCCAGGTCGGATGGTTTATATTGATTGAAAGCATCCGGACGGAAAGTGATGTTTGGATTATTTAGGAAAACCCCTCCAATATTAACCCCGGTATTGTTATACACTCCACCTGGCCATACTAATGGAACTCGGCCAGTGAAAGCGCCAACCCCACCACGCACTTTCCAGCCATTCCCTGCTTCCCAGCCAAAACCCAATCGAGGAGATAAGCTTAATTGTGGTTGTGGGCGTTGACCGGAGCGGGCGTCTTGAATATCAAATAGTACATAGGGCGCCCAATTGGTACGCAGTAAGTTGGTGATTACAGGAAGTGCTGTATTGTTGAAATATGTATCCTCGTTTGGGGTAGTTAAAAACTCAAAGTTATCTGCACGTACTCCTAAGTTGAATGTGAGTTTATCGTTTACCCTCCATTGATCTCCTATAAAGAATCCCGCACGTAGCGTATTAAACTCTGTACCTGCAGCACTTCCGTCCCCTGTGATATTATCTCTTAAGGAGAAAGAGCGGCTGTACTGCGCTGGTCTTCTGTCGGCCAGAAAATCTCCAACCCAATTATAGGTATAAGTACCATAATTATCACGAACAAATAAATTGTAGGAATTACTGAACTCAATATCTAATCCGGCCTTCAATTGGTGATTGCCAGCCAGCAATCTTAATTCGTTAAATACAGCCGTATTATTTTGTTTAAGTTGGTTTCCGGTAGAAAAGTTTTCGGTTCCAAAAACATAGCTGGTTGAATTTACGGAGTTAAGTGTCACGCGGGGAAAATCCTTTCCCAATGGGTCACGGTCGTCCAAAACATTCGTAAAGGTCACGAGAAGTTTATTGGAAATTTTATTAGAAAAACGACTATTCAATTCAAGTGATCCAGAATGTGTGGTACTGGGGAATAAATACCCGCCATTAAAAAAGTTAATCCGGGTAGAAGTACTAGGACTGGTTAATGAGCGCTCAGAATTTGTATAGCGATATGAAATGTTTAAGCGATGTTTTGGATTTAAATTCCAGGTAAGCTTTGCAGCAATTTTATTACTTTCTAGTAGATCTGGAATATCCAAATATTCACCAGGATCGTAACCATAGGAATTCAATTTTTGTAAGATCAAATTCACGGAATCACGGAAGGCAGCTCCCGGAGGCGTTCTGAATGTATTGGGATCAAAAGGTTGTGGCCTCTCATCACGCTGAATCTCTGCACTAACAAAATAAAAAAGCTTGTTTTTCTTTAGCGCACCTCCTAGTGTTATACCAAAAGTATTGGCTTGAAAATCTGGTAATTTGGTTGCATCAAAAATTGCTCCTGTAGGACGCTTGCCAGCGGTATTCTCATTTCTTGAAATCCAATAGGCGGATCCTTTAGTGGTGTTAGTACCACTTTTAGTAATGGCATTAATAGAACCTCCGGTAAAATTTCCTAGTGAAACATCGTAAGGTGAAACGCCAATTTGAAAAGACTCAATGGCATCTACACTGATTGGAGAGGAACCCGTTTGACCTCCGTTAGTTCCAGATTCTGATAAACCAAATACATCATTATTCACCGCACCATCAAACATAATTTGGTTATAGCGATTATTTTGTCCTGCAATTGCAATACCACCACCGAATGTAGTTTTAGCTTGCGGTGTTAGACGAACAAAATCAGTTAGATTTCTACCCACTGTTGGAAGATTGTCAAATCGCTCTGCTGCAATAGAAGTTCCCACACCTCCTACAGTGAAGGAGCTACCTCTTTTATTAGTAATCACTACTTCTTTTAGTTCTTGTGCTGTAGTTTGTAAGCTGAAATCCACTTTTGAGTTTTCACCTAAGTCCAAGAAAACATTTGTTCTTGTTTCAATCATATATCCAACAAAGGAAGCTTCGATGGTGTAGGGTCCACCCGGCTGTAGGTTAACTACAAAATAGCGACCTGAGTTAGTTGTCATGGCATTTACAACAGAACCTGTTGGTTGATGTGTAATTTTAACACTGGCGCCAGACAGTGCTTCCCCGTTTTTAGAACGAACAATGCCTTCCACGGCACTGGTGGTTACCTGACTCCAGGCAGTGTGAGTCAAAAGAATTAAAACTAAGGAACTAAGAAACAGTTGAAGTGGTTTCATAAGGTGAATTTGGTCGCAAAATTCCCTAAGAAACAGCAGGTGATAACCCTAAGTTTATTAATTTATTATTAACAAAATCGCCTTGGTTTCTATCGGCTTTTAAAATTGCCAATCCTTTTTTTTGTAAAATCTTCCCAGCTGTAAAAATGAAAAGTTTTGTCTGTACTCATAGCTACAAACAAGCCCTTTTCAAAACCCGGTAGCGGAAAGGCCGTACAATCAGATCCATCAGATTCTTGTGCTGTAACGGGAATTGTACCAATATGTTTATGATCGTGCGGGTTGGCTGAACTTCCCTCCAAGGCAAATACCTGAAACTGATTAGCCCCCTGGTCTGACACCAAAATGTAACCCGTAGAGTCAGTCAGATGATAAAAAGAAATGCCTTCATTATCCTCCTTAAAATTTGTTTTTCCAAATAGCGCAAGTTCCTGATTGCCTTTTTTAGGATCAGCGTGGTATTTTCTAATTCCTATTTGTTCGTCGGAATAATAAACATGTTGAAATAATGTATCTACAGCAATAGATTCTATCTCTTTAAACCCTGAGTATTTTCCAAATTTTCTAACAACTGTAGCTTCGATTTTACCTATTTTATTCGGGGCCAATTTATACTGCCATAAATACGATCCTGATGGGCCATTTTTACGACCTACAATGACAAACAATGTCCCATCTGACTTTCGTTTATAAAGGGCAACCCCCATAGGTGCTCTTTCTTTTTCGCCAATAAAAACAGGGATACCCCCATCATCCAGAGGACGCATGGAGGGAAGTTCATAAATGCGTATTTGATTTTCTCCTCTCTCTGTTGCTACGGCCAAATCAATAGTACTATTTCCCCAAGGCACGTTTTGGATTACATCCACATTGTTCATCCTTTTTAATCCTACTTTGGACCGAATTGAATCAATCTGCCCCTTTAGGTCAAATACATAAATACCACCATTGAAATTGTCTTTATCTGTTCCCAGAATTAAACTAGCAGCCGGATTTTTGTAGTTGATCCAAATAGCCGGGTCGTCACTGTCCGCAAATACTTTTTGAGTGATTATTTTAGGCAAAACCGGTTCTTGCTGTATAGGTATAGGATTGAATGCTGTTAAATAAAAAAAGAAGAGTATACCGGTCAAGCGGTATACTCTTCTTCTATAAGTGGGCATGGATTTCATGTGCCCAAAGTTAAAGACTTATTTAGTCAGGTCTAATTTTAAGCCGGTGTTAAATCGAGGACCGTAAAATTCTATTTGTGCAGTTCTTTCTTTTACTCCTTGATAATAACGTAATGGTTGGTTGGTGAGATTGTTGGCCTCAGCAAAAAAGCGTATTTTTTTTGTAAACGCATAAGACGCGTTTGCATCAATAAAGAATTGCTTATCATAGTAGCGATCAAAAAATGCATCTTCATTATAACCACCATCATCGCTATCATCTACATAGGCACCGGTAAAGTTTGCAGAAATTCTTGCAACTACCTTTTTGTTTTCATAGGATAAAGAGAAATTAAACATGTGGGGTGCTGTTCCAGGAAGAGCTACATTCTCCCGAATCAATTTACCAGATAAATCATAAATACCTTCTGATTTTGAGTTGGTATAGGTATAGTTTGCATAAAGTCCAATTCCTTTCCAGAAACCAGGTAAAAAATCTAACTGTCGTTGGAATGCAACTTCAAATCCTTGCACATTGACGGGACTTCCATTTCTGCGTTGAAGATATTGCCAATTTTCTCCTGCCGCAATAGGATTGACAACACCAGGAAAATCGGATGCAAACTTGGCTTGTGTATAAGCCTCATCACGATAAGTGTAGAAGAAATTGCTTAAGCGCTTGTAAAAAAGCCCACCGGAAATCAATCCTATATTTTTAAAATAACGTTCCGCCATCAAATCAAGGTTACTCGAACGAATGGCATCCAATTTGGGGTTTCCGCTGCTTAATTCAAAGTCTGAACGAACTACATTGAAGAAAGGTACCAGATCATAGTACTTTGGGCGAGCAATAGCAGTGGTATAGGCAAGACGCAGTATTAAATTTTTATCTGTTTGGTATTTAAAATTAATACTGGGTAAAAAATCAATGTAATTATTTTTAAAATTGGCAATGCCCTTCAGAGTATTTTCATTTTCTACGATGTTTCCTGTATAATCTAAGTTAGTTGCTTCCATACGTACACCGGCTACCATGGAGAGTTTATCACTCCATTGCTGATTTAACTGTGCGTAGGCGGCTGTAATAATTTCATTGGCTTTGTAATTACCTGCTAAAAATTCAGCTCCAACTACTGATCTTGTATAAAGAGCAGTATTATTCAAATCAAGACCTCCTAAGTAATCAGCAGAAGCAAACTGACCTATAAAAAATTTTGTACCCGGATAAAAGTTTGATACTGATTGATCAACTAAACCAGGAATAGCTCCTAAACTAGCAATAGTTGTTCGGGGTCTGTAGGAGTAGAAAATATTATCTCTTTCTTTTACTTTGGCTCTGATTCTGGCGCCAAAACGAAGATTGCCTTTCTGCTCTTTTAGTATCGATAATGGAACTTGGAAATTTATTTTTCCATTAAAGTCTTCTTCGTACTGAACTTGGAACTCTTCAGACAAATCATTAAAACGTGTATAATCAGTTAACACGCGCGTTGCGGTTAGCATCGGAAAGTTTAAGTCTGAAATATCCTGCGTTACCGTTACAGATCTGCGGCCCATTGAAATATACCTTTCATTTGGACGCATTTCGGAAGCGCGTGCATATTGTGAACTCCAATCAATTTTAGTTTTACCAACCACATGTTCTCCTCTCAGGGCTAATGTTCTTACACGCTGATCTTCCAGACGTGTTCCCTCACTACGATCATTTAAAATTCCACCTTTTGTTTGTTTTAAAACTTCCCCATTTCTGTAACCGGTAATGTTACCCGTTGCATCGTAATTTAAGTCTGTCAAACCACCTCTCAAGCGATGTCTGAAACGGTAGCGATTTTCTAAATCATCTCTCCAATTGTAGGTTGCAGTCAGGTATAATGTATTCTTAGGATTGATTTTGTAATCAACCGTGGCAGAGGTTGAACGGCGAACTCTCTTTACATCGTATTTACGAATGTCATGATCGGCGATGAACAGTTTGCCATTTGCATCTTTTTGCCAAACTGCTTCTACGTTATCAGAACCATATTTATTAGTGTTGAGTGAACCGCTGAATACAAATCCTAATTTGTTTTTGGCAATTCTATTTCCCACTACAAAGCCAGCAGTTCCAATAAAGCCTTCTCTGATAACATTATATCCCCCGGCAAGGGTAGTTGAAATACGCAGACCATTGGACGGGGCTCTACTCACCAAATTAACGGAACCTCCAATAGCATCCGCATCCATTTCAGGTGTCAATGTTTTATTGACTTCAACCGTTTGAACCATATCAGAGGGGATTAGGTCCATCTGTACACGGCGGTTATCACCCTCTGCTGAGGGAATACGTTCGCCATTCAAGCTAACAGAATTTAGTTCTGGTCCCATTCCACGAATAATAATATTCCGCGCTTCTCCCTGGTCATTTTGCATGGCTATTCCTGGGACTCGCTTAATTGCATCTCCAATGTTTGCATCCGGAAAGCGTCCGATTTGGTCTGCTGAAATTATATTACTGACGTTTGGATTATTTTTTTGTTGATTGAGTGCTCTTGATTGTCCTTTGAGACGGTCTCCCAGGATTACTACTTCTTTTTCTGTTTTAATTCCGGATTGAAGTGTAACAATCAGCTCAGAAGCGCCTTGTTTTACTTCAATCGTTTCAATGTATGCCGAATAACCAATATAGGATACACTTAGTGTGTATTTTCCAGGCTTCACATCAATAAAACTAATTTCACCAGTTTGATTAGTGGTGCCCCCATTTTTACCAGGTGTAATCGTAACGGATGCGCCAGGAAGATTTAAGTTGTCCTCATCCTTTACTTTGATTTTAAAAAGCTGTGTTGGCTGTTGTGCAATGGCGGCTTGCAAACCAAACAGTACTACTAAAATACTAGTTAGAAACTTCATGCGGAGTTGATTTTCCGCGAAATTAGAAGCGATATGTTATGCCAATGTTAACGAATCAACATTCCTTTGGCTTGCAATTGCTTACTTGCGCGGCATGATGTTTACCGTGCCAGGCATAATATTGTAGCACCTCCCATAATTTGATATCTCTGGCTTGCTCGGGGTGATAAAAGCTACGCATAAAGTCCTCTTTAGTAAGCGGTTGCAATAGCGCCTCCCAACGACGATGTAATGCATGAATTAATGTAATAGAAACATTACAGGGCACATTTTTTACATCGATTGTTTCAGCCCATACGTTTTGATCATAAGGTTTAACCGTGGGGTGCTCTTCATGTAGCGCCAACTTAAACCGTATAAAAGCATTCATATGAGAGTCGGCCAGGTGATGAATGATTTGGTTGGGCGTCCATCCACCATCCCTGTAAGGTGTATGCAGGTGCGTATCATTTAAATTCTCAACGGCATAGTCTAATTGTATGGGTAAGCCCTGTATTGCTTTTAAACAATTGTCTTTTGCTATGTCGCTGTATTCGAGTAATTGAACCCGACCGATAGGATATTGTAGATCTGTGTTCATACTAAAATTATTTATGGAATAGCGATGTATATAAATAATTACCACCCACTCCCGCTAACCCTAATAAAAACGGGTATGCAATAAATAGCCAAAATATATCTATGATACTTATTTTACGTGCAGGGGCTGTTTCTTTATCAACCAGCAGGGTAATAAAATCGTACCAGCCCAGTACGCCAAATTTATTGATCACCCCATTCAACAAAATGGCTGTAACTAGAATAATAATGCCGATGAGGTAGATTTTAAGCATCGCTGTAAAACTAAGTATAATTGTATGTATCTTAATTCACCAATGCATTAAAATTATCTACTAATGAACCGAAAATCCTTTTTAACTGATATAGGGTTGGTGGTATCTGGATATGCTTTTTTACCCTCAGTTGTTTTTGCGAATGATACTGTAGTTACATCCGCTATTTCGGCTGATCTAATTCGAGAAGCTACGGTAGAGCAGTTACAAAAGTTGTTGAATACTGGTAAAATCAGCTGCGTACAATTAACTCAACTTTATTTAGATCGAATTACTGCCTATAATAAAAAGGGCCCTGGTTTGAATGCTGTTATTGAACTCAATCCCGATGCATTGACTATAGCCAGACAATGTGATGCAGAGCGAAAGCAAAATAGAAAACTAGGGCCATTACATGGCATACCCGTTTTGATTAAGGATAATATTGATACCGGTGATAAAATGCACACTACTGCCGGTGCGCTTGCCTTGCAAGATAATATTGCTTCGCAGGACGCTTTTTTAGTAACTAAATTGCGTGCAGCTGGCGCTGTACTTTTAGGAAAAACTAATTTAAGTGAGTGGGCTAATTTTCGCTCTACACGTTCAGTGAGTGGTTGGAGTAGTCGGGGTGGACAAACTAAAAATCCATATTCTCTCGATCGTAATCCTTGTGGTTCCAGTTCAGGCTCAGGAGCTGCTGTGTCTGCAAATTTTTGTGCCGTAGCCATTGGTACGGAAACCAATGGCTCGATTCATTGCCCTTCTTCAGTCAATGGGGTAGTTGGGATAAAGCCTACCGTGGGTTTAGTAAGTAGATCCGGCATCATTCCTATTTCTAAAACACAGGATACTGCAGGTCCTATGACCAGAACCGTTCGCGATGCAGCTATTGTTTTAACTACTATTGCAGGAGTTGACCCCGCTGATTCAGCATCCGTTGCCTCACCTGGTGTTTCAGTTGATTATACTACTTATTTAAATGCAGATTCTCTTGCAGGTAAACGAATCGGTGTTGAAAAAAGTTTTTTAACTGGCGGGCATGAGTCAGTGCTTGCACTATACAAAGATGCTGTAGCTGTATTAAAACAAAAACGTGCCACAGTGATTGAAGTAGAATTTTTATCTGCGTTTAATCGCCTCGGGATTCAAGCTACTAAAGTGTTGCAGTATGAATTTAAGGATGGCGTGAATACTTATTTATCAAAAGCTAATAGTACTGTCAAAACACTTGCTGATGTGATTCGGTATAATAAGCAACATGTCTCTAAAGCTATGCCATTCTTTCAACAAGAAATTTTAGAAGCTTCCGAAGCAAAAGGGTCATTGAGTGAAAAAGATTACTTAGATGCAGTAGGCAGGTATGCAGATGCAAGAAAATTTTATACAGAATTTTTTGCATCGCAACAATTAGATGCTGTTTGCGGCCCTTCTAATGGTGCAGCTTGGTGTACTGATCTGATCAATGGAGATCGGTTTTCCGGATATGGGATGTATGGTCCGGCTGCCGTGTGTGGTAATCCTTCCGTAAATGTTCCTATGGGATTTGTTCATGGAATGCCGGTTGGACTTGCATTTTTGGGAACTGCTTTTCAAGAAGGACCACTTATTGGCTTAGCTTATGCCTACGAGCAGGCAACTAATCACCGAAGAGAACCACAGTTCGTCTCCACCGTTTCTTAGCATGATTACTTTTGTAGTATGAATCTTCAGCCTACACATCTACAGAATGAGTTGGTTTCTTTACGACCGCTGACGGCTACCGATTTTGAATCACTTTATGCGGTAGCAAGCGATCCATTGATTTGGAAACAGCATCCTAATCCTGATCGCTATAAACGTGAGGTATTTCAAAATTATTTTAAGGGAGCATTAGAATCCGGAGGGGCTTTTATTGTATTGGACGAACATAATCAAGTAATTGGTTCCACCCGATTTTATGATTATAAGCCAGTAGATAGTGAAGTAAAAATTGGATATACCTTTTTTGCACGTGCCTGTTGGGGGCAATTATATAATCGTACTACCAAACTATTAATGCTTTCTTATGCGTTTGATTTTGTCAATCGCGTAGTATTTCATGTGGGGGCTAATAATATACGATCACAAAAAGCAATGGAAAAACTCGGTGCCACAAAGGTGGGTGAAGAAGAGGTTGCTTACTATGGTGAGGCTACAAGGCTCAATTTTGTTTACCATTGTACTCCTAATTTGCTACAACTACATTAGCAGTAACGCAACTTAACAATTCGGTAAAAATTAGTTTAATCTCCGGTAATAATTTGGTAACAGGTGCCATGGAAATTTGCCTTACAAAACCAAAAACAATGAGATTTTACCCAATTCTCGCTATTTCACTCTTAGCGGTGTTAGTAAGTTGTAAACGTGAAAAAGTTGCCCCTGTAGATCGGGCAGAATTCATTAATCGTTCAAATGCAGAAGCTTTTGTTACTATTGAACCCGAATTTACCTCAACTGTCAAAGCTTTCACGCTAATCAGTAGCAGTGACACAATTAAGAATAGCCCAAATTTTATTTATGGTGGTGCACCTGATGGACAGGGATTTTTAAAAAATCCTGATGGATCCGGCTACATTATGGTAACTAATCACGAAAATACTTGGGCTGTTTCTCGTGTTTACCTGGACAAAAAATTAAATCCGGTTAAAGGAGATTACATCGTAAACACAGATGGCGGTATGTTCAGACTTTGTTCTGGTACTTTGGCAACGCCCGAGGAGCATGGATTTCCACAGGCACTTTTCCTAACTACCGGCGAAAGCAATGTTAACGCAATGACGCATGCTATCGATCCTATTGCCGCTGCTAATCCCTCTAATCAAAGCCGTGTAAAGCCAGCGCTTGGTAAATTTAGTGGGGAGAATTCTGTTCCTCTTACTAAACTAGCCTATCCTGGTAAGACTGTTATTATATTAGGTGAAGATGCGGGGAATGGTCAAGTATATCTGTATGTTTCTAATACACCGGGTGACTTGGATAACGGTAAGTTTTATGCACTACGCAGAACCAATTTAGACCAGATTGAAAAAAATATGACAAAAGGAAATTCTTATCCAGTAGAATTTGTTGAAGTTCCCAATGCAAAAAATTTGACCGGAGCCGAAATAGAAAATCTAAATACTTCACTCAAATCTATTCAATTTGCTCGTGTTGAAGATTTAGATTATAGGAAGGGAAGTGCAGTAAGCAATCGTGAGATTTACTTTGTAGCAACCGGAATGGCAGGTGCTCCCGATAAAACATATTGGGGGCGTATGTATCGTTTGAAACTTACAGATTCTTCTCCACTCAATGGTACTTTGGAAGTGGTAGAAGATGGTGACTTAGAACCTGGTACTGGTATCATCAATCCAGATAATGTTTGCGTAACTAATAACTATGTTTATATCCAAGAAGATGGTGATTCATTTTTCCCTGGAGCTACTCATAATTCATTGATCTGGCAGTGGAATATTGCAACAGGTGCCAAAAAGAAAATGATCGATATGAAAAATAAATCAGCTGGTGGAACAAAATTCAATCCAACTAACGATCAACGATTTGGACTTTGGGAGCATGGTGCAATGATTGATATATCTGAAACAATTGGTGAGTCAGATGTGTTTTTAATCAACATTCACGCTCACAGCTGGATAGAAGGTGATCGTTACCTTAACCCCAGCAAGGCTACAGCTGTTCAAGCTTACAAAGCTGGTGGTCAGACCCTCATATTGAAGGGCGTACCTCGTTAATTTTTGGGTTAATATATAAATCCCTCTTTCGTAAATGAAAGGGGGATTTTCTTTTACTAATTATTTATGAAGCGGCTTATCCTGTTATTTGTAATTGTAGCCATAGCTTTGGTTAATTGTACGATAACTCGTAAGCCAGGAGCAGATGCTGTTTTCAAGTGGGCTGATCAAGAGCTCCTAACACTCGAAAAATTATTACTCACACTTGATTCTAGTGTGATTAGTAACAAAAAACTATCGGTACTTAAGAATCAGTTTACGCAAACACGCTTGCAGTATAAACGAATAGAGTTATTAGTTGAATATTATTTTCAGGGTTTGACTAAAAGAATAAATGGCCCCGCACTTCCTGATATTAAAGTTGAAGATGGACAGGTTTGGCCCCCCCATGGTTTTCAAGTTATTGAACAACAACTTTATGACAATTATGCACTTGATAAAAACAAGTTTATACATGATGAGGTACAACTTCTTTTAACTGATTTACGTTTTGTTCGCTCTACACTTCCTACGCAGCCGCTTTTGGATAGACATGCCCATGAAATAGTTCAACACCAACTTATTCGAATTGTTACACAAGGACATACTGGTTTTGATTCCCCATTGGCTTTTCTATCACTCACTGAATCAATCAGTTCGCTTGAGGGAATAGCTGATTTTAGTGAAAAATATTTTGAAAACAAGTCCCTTGTTGATTCAATTCAACAGCTAATTACAGTATCCTCGAATTATATTAGTACTAATAATAACTTTAATGAGTTTGATAGGCTTTACTTCTTGAGAACATATCTGTATCCTATCAGTGCTACTCTACTTTCATCGTATGAGCCTGCTGCCAATGATACTTTATTTATAAAACCTTTTTCAGGTGGTTTGATTGCACTGGCAAAGGGGAATTTTAATTCTGATTTTTTTGTAAATTATGCAACTGGAGAGTTTACACAGGGAAAAAGTAATCTTGGTAAACGATTATTTTATGAGACAGGCTTATCTAAATCAAAGACGTTAAGTTGTGCCAGTTGTCATAATCCAGCACTTTATTTTACGGATGGGAAAGCTAAAGCCGCAAATTTTTTACATGGCGGTACGCTAGAAAGAAACACGCCTACTTTGTTATATGCAGCTTTGCAAGCTTCGCAGTTTTATGATATGCGGTCAGTAACACTGGAAGATCAAATAAATGAAGTAATGAACAATGAAAAAGAGTTTGATCTATCTCCGGCTGCCATTACAGCCATTTTAAATAAAGACTCTTTATATCGAAATGAATTTGAAAAGGCATTTCCCGGTATTACTTCTTTTGGTTCTTATGAAATTAGAAATGCCATTGCTAGCTATGTACGTACCTTAATTCCGTTTTCTTCTTCCTTTGATTATTACCTACAAGGAAGAAGTGAAGCTTTATCTGCGCAAGCAAAAAAAGGATTCAATCTGTTCATGGGTAAGGCTAAATGCGGGACCTGTCATTTTTTCCCTGTATTTAATGGAACGGTTCCCCCTTGGTACACAAAGGCTGAGTCTGAAATAATCGGAGTTCCACAAAAGCCAATTTGGAAAAATGCAAAGATTGACACTGACCAAGGACGATATGAAATAAATAAAATGAAAGAGTTGCAGTATTCCTTCAAGACTCCCACTGTGCGAAATGCAGCCTTTACTGGTCCCTATATGCATAATGGCGTATACAAAACACTTGAAGAGGTAATTAAATTTTATGAAGTGGGAGGTGGTGTTGGCATTGGGATAGATTTACCATATCAAACGTTGCCTTTCGATAATCTTCAATTATCTGACCAGGATAAAAGTGATTTGGTTGAATTTTTAAAATCACTTACCGATTTATCTATTTCGAAGCGCTGATACTTCAACCCGTGTAGGTGTTTCTATTCCTGCCACAATGCCTTTAGAACTTAGGGCAATTGCTTTAATAATCTGATTCATATTTTTAAGATCAAGTGTAGCTACTTCATCGCTGGCTTTATGATAATTAGGTTCATTATCCATTTTTGAAGTAGAAATGGTATGGGCAGGTACTCCTAATCTTGCCAAGGTGGCATTATCTGAACGATAAAATAGTTGTTGTGTAGGATAGGGATCTGGATAAAAAGTAAAGTTTGTACCGGTTAAATTCTTTTGTAGTAGCTCACCCATATTTGTTTTTTCAAAACCAGTTATGAAAGCTGAATTTTTACCCCATTTGCTTTCTGTACCGATCATTTCAATATTGAACATAGCTACTACTTGCGCCGGGTCGAATTGTTTTGAAAAGTAAGTAGCACCAAAACCACCCATTTCCTCCGCATTAAAAGCGGCAAAAACTAACGTTCTTTCATTGTTATTTATTTTTTTAAAATACTTCGCTAACATAATCATAGCGGTTACACCCGCTGCATCATCGTTGGCACCATTATAAATACTATCATTGTCTTTCATATTGCGAGAACTAACTCCCAGGTGATCAAAGTGTCCAGAGAAGATTACATATTCGTTTGGTTTTGATTTTCCAGGAATAATTCCCACCACATTCGATAGCATTACCTTGTCACCATCTTGGGAAAGATCAAAGCTGTAGCTGGCGCGCTTGTTCGCATTGATTTTTTTTACCATCTGGAATGTTTGTAAATAGCTGTTCTGATCATTCCATTTTTTCAAGCCTATTTTGTCAAATTCATTGGCAATAAAAGCGGCCGCTTTTTCATTGCCAGGCGTAAAGGCCCTTCTTCCTTCCATATTATCAGCTGCTAGTGCCGTTTCAATACGTGTAGTTTCTTTTAGGTTGATTGCTTTTAAACCTTTTTGTGCGTAAGTGATTAAATAGAGTAAGCAGAGGGGTAATACTAAAAGTAACTTCATAATTTTACTTTGATTTAATACTAACAAATATAAGTTTACTTATCATGAGCTCACTCAATAGTTTTTCTGCTTTAAAATCGTTTACAAATTCTTTACCAGTTACCGAAAAAGTGATGCCTGCTCTATTCATAGGGCACGGCTCTCCAATGAACGGAATTGAGGATAATGAATTTAGTCAAACCTGGAGCGCTATGGCAGGTTCAATACCCATTCCGAAAGCAGTAATTGTTATTTCGGCGCATTGGTTGACAAATGGCACAAGAATTACCGCTATGCCATTTCCGAAAACCATTCATGATTTTGGGGGATTCCCTGAATCACTATATCAAGTACAATATCCAGTAAGAGGTAATCCCTCGTTGGCACAAGAAGTAAAAGAGCTAGTTAAAAATGCTGTAGTTGAATTAAATCATGATTGGGGCTTAGATCATGGCGCATGGACCGTAGTTCGTCATATGTATCCCGATGCTTCTATTCCCGTATTGCAAATCAGTATTGACTATACAAAAAATATGCAATTTCATTACGATTTGGCCCGTGAGTTAGTAGCACTTCGAAAAAAGGGAATACTTGTAATTGGAAGCGGAAACTTAGTGCATAACCTAAAATTAGTAGCTTGGGACAAACTTAGTCTACTTGACTATAGTTATGATTGGGCAGCAGAAATCAGTACTCGATTAAAAAAATTAATTCTCAATAATGATCACACGCAGCTTATTAATTATCCGAGTTTAGGAAAGGAAGCGTTGATGGCAATCCCTACACCAGATCATTATATTCCTCTACTTTATACACTGGGCTTACAGGATCCGAATGAACCAATCTCACTATTTAATGATAAAGCAGTTGGCGGTTCTATTACTATGACCTCTATTAAAGTTGGGTAGTGCGTTTAATTATTTTTTGGTGCCACTGGAATTCTAATTACTGAGGGATATAGTTTTAAAAGTTCAATAGATTTGAAAACACAACTTATGTGAAATATAACTTTATGTGTTTTTTTAACAGCGCTGTACCTGCAAGTTCAATTGTAGGTACATTTAATCCTGTATAATGTACTTCAACGTTTGCGTTAATACTGGTGTTCGGTAATTCTAGAATATTTGCTAATTTAAGGTGGTAAGCTATTCTAAACTGATCGAATGAAATCAAGCTTTATTGCATTTGGTGAACTTTTGTTAAGACTTTCCCCTCCTGATCAACTTAGGTTTTCACAGGCAAACTCTTTTAATACTCTTTATGGAGGAGCAGAGGCAAATGTAGCAGCGGCTCTTGCTTCTTGGGGTATACCTGCAAATTTGGTGACGGGTCTTCCCTCTAATGCTATGGGTGATGCTGCGGTGCATTATTTGAAAAAGTTAGACATAGGTGTTGATTATATTTTCAGGACTAATGAGCGTATGGGTATTTATTTTGTGGAGGAAGGTTTCTCCTTGCGTCCTACACAGGTGCTATATGATCGCAAGAATTCGTCTTTTGCCAAAGCAACTGCTGAGGATTTTGATTGGGAGCTTATTTTAAATGGGGCAAATTGGTTTCATACCTCAGGGGTTACTGCTGGGTTAGGCGCTTCAGTGGCACACGAAACCGTCAAGGCACTTCGTATTGCTAAAAAGAGTGGCATTACTACTAGTTTTGATTTAAATTATCGCGCACAGCTATGGACCAGAGACGTTGCAAGAGTGGTACTTGAAGAAATACTTCAGTATGTGGATATTTTCATCGGACTGGATACCAATATGAGTGAATTACTGGGTATTTCATCGATTGGTGTTACAAAGGAATCCCCTTCCTTTTATTTGCAAGCAATTCAACAACGTTATGGATGCAAGTTAGTTGCTACTTCTCTTCGTGAATTTCTCAGCCCAACTGCCATTCGTTGGAAGGGTATTGCTTATGATGGGACTACTCATTATATATCTGCTGATTATGATCTTTCTGTTAAAGATCGTATAGGAACGGGTGATGCATTTACTGCTGGATTAATTTATGGCTTGATGCAATCAAAAACTATACCAGAGGTACTGGAATTTGCAGTAGCTTCTGGTGCATGGAAGCACACTGTTTTTGGGGATCACACGCTCGCAAATTTGATAGAAATTGAATCATTGGTACAAGGTGATAGGGGAGGGAATATACGTCGCTAAAAAAATATTATGGTTGTTAATCAGCTCACTACATTAATTCTACAGCAACAAGTAATACCATTATATTACCATGATGATTTATCAATTTGTTTGGGGCGAATGAAAGCATTATACGCTGGAGGTGCACGCGTTATTGAATTTACTAACAGAGGGGGTAATGCACTTACTAATTTTTCACAAATGGTTATGAGGCGTAACGAGGAATTTCCTGATTTAAAACTTGGGGTCGGAACTATTTTTTCGTTCGTAGAGGCCGAACATTTTTTAGATCGTGGGGCTAACTTTTTAGTGAGCCCAACTTTTTCATCGGATTTAGCTGCTTTTAGTAAAGAGAGAGGCATATTGTATGTACCTGGTTGTATGACTCCTTCAGAAATTTACACAGCTAAATCTCATGGGTGCAGCCTTATAAAAATTTACCCAGCGCATGTTTTGGGGACTTCGTTTATTAGGTCTGTAAAAGAACTCTTTCCCACGGTTCATTTAATGCCTACTGGCGGTATAAAGTTGACAGAACTTCATGACTGGTTTGCTGCAGGCGCTAGTGCTATTGGAGTTGGGGGAATGCTTTTCAGCTCCGAATCTCCCATCGTAGAATTGGAGTATAAAATGCGGGCACTGCTTTTGCAATCGGCAATTTAGCTTGACAATTAAAATATTCTTAATGACTATTTCCTCATCTAGCTCAGTCGGTAATTATCGTTGGCGCATATGTGCTTTACTTTTTTTTGCAACCACTATTAATTACTTGGACAGGCAGGTATTAAGTTTGTTAAAGCCTTTATTAGAGGATAATTTTGGGTGGACCAATCAGCAATACGCCAATATTGCTTCTGTTTTTCAGTTTACCTATGCAATTTCATTATTATTAGCCGGAAGATTCATTGATAAGGTTGGAACTAAGTCAGGGTTTTCTTGGGCAATAATTATATGGAGTATAGGGGCTATTATACATGGACTGGCCATTCCAATGGGTGAGTTATTGCTTCCTGCTCTTGGGGTTTTTGGAATTGTGTCAGTACCTGCCTCTGTTTTAGGGTTCATGATTGCAAGATTTGTACTTGCAGTGGGGGAAGCTGGTAACTTCCCCGCGGCTATCAAGGCCACGGCTGAGTATTTTCCGCAGGAAGAACGATCATTAGCTACGGGTATATTTAATTCAGGGGCAAACATTGGGGCAATCCTTGCTCCTTTATCTGTTCCCTGGATAGCAGAAATATGGGGGTGGCAGATGGCCTTTATTACCATTGGGGCGGTAGGCTTTTTTTGGTTGATTTTTTGGCAACGAATGTATGTGCATCCTTCCAAGCAACAGGCGGGTTCTGCTTCAGAACAAACCTATATACCCGGTTCAGCTACAATATCAGATACCACCGATGTTCATCAAGAGACCCCTTGGTTCACCTTGTTGAAATATCGCGCTACATGGGCATTTATCCTCGGAAAATTTTTTACAGATGGTGTATGGTGGTTCTATTTGTTTTGGTTACCCGCTTATTTGAAAGATCAATACAGTCTAACAGGAATTGATATCATGCTTCCACTAACGGTTTTATACAGTTTAACAATGTTCGGAAGTATTGGTGGGGGCTATTTACCAATCTTGCTTGCTACAAGTAAAAGGAGTATTTATCAAAGTAGATTATTCGCTATGGGCGGCATCGCTTTACTTCCCCTAGTTGTTTTGTTGGCGCAGCCTTTTGGATCTTTAAGTGTATGGGTACCTATTCTACTGATCGGAATAGGAGCAGCTGCACATCAGGCATGGAGTGCTAATTTATTTACTACCGTGAGTGATATGTTCCCACCAAATACGGTGGCTTCTGTCGTAGGCATTGGTGGAATGGCTGGAGGAATTGGAAGTGTGATTATCACGCAGTCAGGCGGTTATCTTTTTGATCATTACAAATCCCTCGGAAACATAGAGACAGGCTATACGATCATGTTTACATTTTGTGCCGTGGCCTATTTGGTTGCATGGTCTGCCATAAAGCTATTGGTACCAGTAGAAAAACCAGTATTATTATAAATATATAGTTAACATAGACTTTTCAATTCTTGCCCTCATGAAGTTTAGATTTATACTTGTCGTGTTGCAATACGTATGGTTTTCCACTAACTTATTAGGACAACCTGTCAAATCGCATGAGGTACAAGGTAAAAATCAAAGTACAGTTCGATTTCCACGCCACGGAGTTGCAAAAGCTTTACCATCCGTACCCGGTGCCCAAAAGATGAATGTAATTTTTATTTTGACGGACGATCATAGAAATGATTTTATGGGCTTCACGGGAAGGTTGCCTTGGCAAAAAACTCCAACAATGGATCGTATGGCAAAAGAGGGGGCACATATGAAAAATGCTTTTGTGACTACTTCACTATGTTCGCCTAGTCGTGCTTCGATTCTCACGGGTCAATATAGTCATGTACATACGATTGTTGACAATTTAGCTGGTGAACCAGACGGCTTGATCTATTTTCCACAGTATTTGCAGAAAGCCGGTTATCAAACTTCGTTCTTTGGTAAGTGGCATATGGGAGATGATGATGATAGGCCCAGACCGGGTTTTAATCATTGGGAGAGTTTCAGGGGGCAAGGGGTTTATTTCAACCCCAATTTAAATATCAATGGAAGTGCCATTCAGTATGATGACTCAACATATATCACTGATTTGCTTACTGAACATGCAATTAATTGGTTGGATAAACGGGAAAGGGACAAACCATTTTTTATGTATTTATCCCATAAAGCCGTCCATGCCCCTTTTGTTCCAGCTATTCGACACAAAGGTCTTTATAAGGGACAATCCTATCCATTGCCTCCAACTTTTTGGCAAACCGCTGATACTACTTATCGAAAATATAATTGGCCGGAATGGGTGAAACAGCAAAGAAATAGCTGGCATGGCGTTGATTTCATGTATCATAGTCACAGTAACATTGACTCTATGATTCAAGTATATGCCGAAACGTTAATGGCAGTAGACGAGAGTATTGGTTCTGTACTAGGTTATTTAGAAAAAAATGAGCTTTTAGAAAATACAGTGATTATATATATGGGCGATAATGGCTTTAGCTGGGGCGAGCATGGACTCATAGATAAACGACATTTTTATGAGGAGTCGGTAAAAGTTCCCTTTTTGGTTTATGCACCGGGAATTATTAAAAGTGGAAAGACTATTTCGCAAATGGTACAGAATATTGATATTGCCCCTACTGTTTTTGAATTAGCAGGCTTACAAAAGCCTACTTATATGCCTGGCCGTTCTTTTTTGCAACTATTAAGAGGAGATACGGTTACCTGGAGGGATAAAATATTTTATGAGTATTACTGGGAGTATGATTTTCCAATGACACCAACTGTTTATGGTGTTCGTACTAATAAGTATAAGTTAATTCGATATATGGGAATTTGGGATCAAAATGAATTATATGATCTGGAAAATGATCCGGACGAAGTAAATAATTTGATGGGCAAGCCAGAATATGAGGCAATAGTAAAATCACTGTCACAAGATTTATATGATTGGCTGGAAAACACAAAAGGTATGCAAATTCCAATCAAGAGAACCATCAAAAAGCCATTTGGGGATTGGAAACACCCTAGTCAATATTAATTACTTTCTTTTGGTTGAGTCGCGTACGGATATACGTGTCATATAAGATTTTATGACTGGTGTAAAAACTTTTTCAGACTCAATTTGATCGATTAGTAGCTTGGTTGCCATTTGTCCAATCATTTTTGCAGGTTGTCGTATGCTTGAAAGTGATGGTGAGACTAGCGCGGCTATCGGTTCGTCATTAAAACCAATTATTGCAACATCCTCCGGGATGCGCAGGTTTAATTTTTTAGCAGCTGCCATTGCCCCTATGGCAACTCGATCACTAATTGCAAAAATGCCATCAGGTCGATCTTTAGACTTTAGCAGCTTCAGTGCTGTTCTCATTGCAGAACTATGACTAAACTCGCAGTGTACAATCAGTTTTTCATCTACTTTCATTTTATGTCTATATAATGACATTGCATAGCCATCTTTTCTGCGATTACTGATAAGCAAATTTTTTGGGCCTGCCATATATGCAATTCGTTTACAGCCAATTTTAATTAAATGCTCAACTGCACTAAAAGCACCAGCTGTGTTATTGACAAAAATTTTTGAGCAATGAATATTATCCGATACTCTATCAAATAATACAATAGGCATTTGAGACTGAAGTTCTAATAGGTGATTTAATTTACTGCTGTATTGAGCAAGTGATATTAAAACCCCATCTACGCCACTTCTCTTCATATCAATCACATTTCTAATTTCTTTTTCCTCAGATTCTAACGATTGGCTTGCAATAACGGTATACCCCCTTTTAGAAGCTTCTTCTTCTATACCTTCTAATGCCGTGGAGAAAAAACTATATCCGAGGTTCGGAACAATAACGCCGATAGTTCTCGTTTTAAAGTGTAATAGGCTAAGGGCTGCCTTATTAGGTAGATAATTAAGTCGCTTTGCAGTTTCTTGAACTATTTTTATAGTTTCCTCACTTATCTCAGGACTTCCCTTAAGGGCTCTGGATACTGTAGAGGCGGAAACTCCAACTAGTTGTGCAATATCTTTTATAGTTGCTTGCTTCATGACAGGTACAAATATCCGGTGAAACGGCTCAACCTAAATTACGCAAACGTTTGCACTATTTATCATCTTTATTCCTTCTTAAATTGATCCATAGGGGTTAATTTCAAAGTAGTCCATAAAATGTTAGCGCTATGAACTCCAACCAGTTGCTGCTTTTTGCATGTTTATCACTTTTTATTTTAAGTTGCAAGAAAGATAAAGGAAGTGACACTACTCCAACTCCAACACCCACTCCTAATCCTTCCATTAATCCTGCCACGTTAAGTATACCCGTTTCTGGGGCACAGGTTCGTGCCTCCATTTCATTTACGGGGAAAAAAAATGTATTTCCAAGATTACTGTACAGCGCTGCCGAGATTACGGCCATTAAGTCTGCTGCGCAATCAGATCAATTCGCTAAGCCAACTTATGACGATATTATTTCAAGAGCTAATGCATTGCTCTCCGCTCCGGTCCTTGACTATGGATTAGATGGTGCCGGATTGCGCATCACTAATATACATACAACTTGTAATGATCAAATTCCTTATTTAGTTTTAGCTTACCAATTTACAGGCGATACCCGCTATGCAGCACGTTGTTGGCAGCAATTAGATAGAATGTGCAATTATCCAGATTGGGGAGCTAACCGACATTTTTTAGACGCTGGAATTGCGGCTAAAGGAGTAGCTCTTGCAATGGATGGATTGCAATCTTATTTAACTGCCGCACAGCGACAAAGACTTTATAATGCTGTTAAAAGTTTTGTATTACAACCAGGAAAAACACAAATTGAAACTGGAACAGGGGCATGGAAGTGGTATCAGAGTACCAATAACTGGAACGGAATTTGTCATGGAGGTATGATCATGGCGTCATTAGCTTCTTATGAAATGGATTCTGTATTTCTGGGAAGCGTCATTGCTTTAGCAGCAAACAATATGATGAGTTATATACAAACATTAAATCCTGATGGCGCCAGTGAAGAAGGAATGTCATATTGGTCATATGGGCTAAGTAATACTTACTTGGCCTTAGAAGCTATGAAACGTGTAATCGGTGGAACGTATGGATTGACTAATCCTGAGGGCATACGAAAAACAGGTGCCTTTCCTTATTTAGTATCAGGTCCAGTAGGTACCGCCACATTTGGCGATGATTATCTCTATGTGGGTAAGAACAATCGTTTTTTATCACATTTTTGGTTCTCCAAATTTTACCAAGATGCCACGATGGCAAAAACACATTACGATCGTTGTCTTTCAATTAATTCAAGTAGAACTCTTAAAATGAATGGCTGGACTGATTTACTATTTTATGATCGTGCATTGGTAACGCAGGGTAGTACAATGACCATTCCAAATTCAGGATATGTGAAAGGAGTCGAATATGGTTATTTATTCGAGAACACCACTGATGAAATGGCACTTTATGCAGGCATACACGCTGGAAATAATAATGCCAGCCACGGCCATTTAGATGCGGGCTCTTTTTTTATTCAAGCATTAGGTGAAACATGGGCGCAGGGAAATTTAGGATTTGAGACTCCCTATCCCTCAGATTATTTTACAGTAACGCAGCCGACTTACAATGATGCACCTACTAATGCTGCAATTAATAGAGGACGTTTTTACTACTATAGAGTGCGAACAGAGGCAAAAAATTGTCTAGTATTTAATCCCGATGCCAGACCTGAACAAAACCCTGCTGGTATTGCCACCATAAGTAATCAATCCAATGATAATACAGGCGGATTTTATGTATTAAATATGGCTTCACCTTATAGTAGGGATGTAAGTTCCTACAAACGAGGTATCAAATTAAACCGTGCCCGACAAATAATTACAGTTCAAGATGAGTTTATCCCTAGTGCCAACTCAACTGTATACTGGATTATGCATTCGCCTGCTACCGACGGTGCACAGGTTAGTACAGACGGTAAGATGTTGACCATGCAGAAAAATGGTAAAACTTTGTATGCAAAAATTGTATCTCCTGTAAATGCAACTTTTTCTGTAGTTGACAGGTCTACCACTAGTATTAACTATTTATCGGAGACGTTGCCTATTTTCTCTTCCATTATGGCTGGGAAAAACAGTGTTAATACCTGGTATGGTAAAGTTCAAGTGAAATTAGGCGGTTTACAACAAGGAACATCGGTTGCCATTCGTATTGATTTTATGCCGAATTTAACTACTAGTATCCTTCCGCTGTCTCCTATTGATAATTGGACCACAGCAAACTAGAAGTCCATGTATTCAGCAGTATTGTACGTTTACTAATTGCTACGCATGAAATTGATTAAATCAGCAAGTATTGTTGTGCTTCTTTTGTCAGCCTTTGTTGCACAATCGCAATTACAACAGCCCTACTGGAATAAACAAACCCAGCTTATTCCTTGGAGAATGACACCTGTTGTGCAGGTGCAGCAATTAATTGATCTTGATAAGGATGGTGATCCTGATGCAATAAAAGCACTATTGAACGACAGCATTCCTGTTCTATTTATAGATGATGATGATGATATGAAATGGAACGATCAGCAAGGAGATACAGATAGTGACTGTTTGCTTTTAGACAGAAACCGCGATGGAATTTTTGCCGGACCCTGGGACTTTTCAGTAGATTGGTGTGACAACAACAAAGATGGTAAAGCAGATATACAATTAGTTGTAAACAATGGCGGATCTAGACTCCGAAATTATTGGGATTGGTCAGCAGACTATATGTGGTTCTTTGATGATGATGAAGATGGGATCATGCATTATATTGATTGGAATCGATTAACTATCCAGGCCTGGGAACATAGCGGGCATGCCAATTTCTATAAAGACTACCAGGGGAATTCTACTTTTTTGAAAATGCATGCTTCCAGTTTTCGTATCAATGACCTTCGTTATAACTGGGAAAATCCTTTTATTTTTTATGATGACGATAAAGATGGTTTAAGTGATTGGGCAATTCGCTTGGTTGACACACCTGTATTCAGAGACAAGGAAGATGCAAACGAACTCGGTTTCGATAATATTGATACAGCTTACGATGTTCGGTTTACAAAAAAAATTAACTATGCTGCATTAACCTGGGACCTGGATAAAGATAATAGTGCCGGAAATGAATTTGACTTTGACATGAGTATGTTATTCAGAGGAAATGGTTTTACATATGAACATGATAAATATGAGTTAAAAAACTGGAAGGGACTTCTGCAAGCCGATACCTTCCTTTTTGATACAAGATGGCGCAATCTTGATCATTTATTTTTTCCCAACCGCTACATAGCTTATTCTTCTGTATTGAAAAAAGGCGATTGGCAAGAAACTCGATTGGTGTTTGATGAAGATGATGACTGTAATCGATGGGAACGAGTGGAGTTTTATGACCCCAAAGATTTATTTATCAGTGGAACTGAAAAAGGTGGACTGGATCATAACAAGCAAGCTGATGTTGCAGGTGATCGTGGGGAGTTTGATTTAGATAATAGCGGTAAGGGTCAATTATACATTGGTAGTTGGGATAGTAAAATCCATCTTTATGGTGCTGAGTGGGGCGCTTGGCGTATAGACCAGCTAGCATATGCTTTTCAAGGGTTCGGAGGAAATTATGAACGATGGGGTCGGGAAAGGCTGGAACGCGGCCTTTCTGTTTTTCCTACTGTTTATTACCGGGATACTGATTTGAATGGTTTTTTTGACTTCATAGCCTATGATTTGAACGGAGATCGAATTTTTGAAGACAGTGTCTCTTTCATAAAATTGGGAATTGACGATAAGGCATCACTAATAAATATCTCAACTTTTAAGTATACCGATTTTCAAAAATTATTTGAGACGGCAGCTATGAAAAGTTGGGAGCAGTCCCAAAAGGCTTTAAAAGTTGCTAAGGCATGTGGAATTGATACTTATTGGTACAACTTTTATACTTTTCCAAAGTCATTGCATCAGCGCTATGAATTTGGCTATTGGCTTTCTTTTTATCTCTATCAAGATCTTCGTCATCAGGCAAAAGTGAAATTGAATTTTGGCCGGGTTGATTTAATTGATAAGGCGTATTATTCAGGTAATTGGGAACTACTTTTATCGCCACCTTTTTCTCAAATTACTGCTGATTCTGTCTTGTTCTTATTGCAACAATCAAAAGTTAAAGGAAATCATCCTCGTCTTTTTTTCGATCAAACAGACATTCATCGTATCAAACAGTTATTACAAGCTAATGATTCTTTGATTAGAATAGGATATGACCAATTAATAAAAGAGGCTAATTTAGTTCTTACACAGCCATTTTTTTCTTATGCACTTGATGATGCTAAATTAAGAGTACCTACTGTTCATTTATTTGCAAGCCAGCTTCCTAATCTTGTTATGGCCTACTTGCTTACAGGCGACACGTCCTATGCTAGCAGAGCATATGCCCAATTAGAAATAATGGCAAACTATCCAGATTGGGGTGCCGATAGACATTTTTTGGATGCTGGAATTGGCGCTTTTAATATAGCACTTGCGTATGATGGTCTTTATGAATTTTTAGGTCCCACCCGGAGAGAGCGTTTACGGCAAGCTGTCTTAAGGCATGTATTACAACCTGCTTTAGTACAACTAAAAAAGAACGTATGGTGGTCAACTGCTAATCATAATTGGAATGGAATCTGTAATGGTGGTATCATTATGGCGGCGCTTGCCCTTTATGAAACAGATCCTTCTTTGATGTCAACTCTAATTTCATTAGCCGTTAATCGTTTGCCTAATTATATCAAATCTTTTGAGCCAGATGGGCAAAGTGAAGAGGGTATGCTGTACTGGTCTTATGGATTAATGTACACCACCATTGCCCTTGAAAGTATGCAGCGAGTGCTTGGTTCTACGCTAACTATAGATCAATATCCTGGCTTTAAAAAAACAGGATGGTTCCCTGCCTATGTATCAGGACCTGTAACAAGCCTCAATATTGGCGATGACCCTTTAAAAAATTCACGAAGTCGTTCATTTTTTTGGTTTGCGCATCATTATAGTGATACTTCACTTGCCAAGTGGCAAGCAGCGCTATGCTTAGAAACGCAGACTGTGAGCTGGATGGATATGCTATATTATAAACCATCTATGATATCCTCCAGCAAAGGGCCTACTTTTTCTTTGGATTCTTACACTAGGGGTATTGAAGTCATGACTGCGCAATCCAGTACTGCAAAAGATGCCACTTTTATTGCAATTCATGGGGGAAAAAATAATGCAAATCATGGTCACTTAGATGCAGGTACTTTTGATATACAAGCCAAGGGCGAAGTATGGGCTTATGGCAATCTTGGTCGGGATGATTATACTTATCCAGGATATTTTTCAAAGGAAACAATTCCTTCCTACCACGATAAAGACACCATTCAAACAATTGCAGGTCGTTGGCATTTCTATCGATTACGTGCAGAAGGAAAAAATTGTTTGATTATTAATCCAGATACAAGACCTGATCAAGATCAGAAAGGAGAAGCTAAATTGGTTCAAAAATTTTCATCTCCTCAACAAGCCTTTTACACGTTAGATCTTAGCTCATGTTATAACAGGGATGTTGATTTTTATTTCCGAAGTGTTCAACTAAACCGAGTTAATGAGTCAATAATAATTAAGGATAGTTTACGTACCAAAGGAACTTCCAGATTATGGTGGCAGTTACACACCAAAGCAAAAATTAAATTAGGATCTGATGGGCGATCGGCTATGTTATATCTGAATGGAAAAATGATGCGTGCTTCCATACTTAAAGGAGGGAGAGGTTTTTTTGCAGAATTACCTGCCACATATTTACCTGGTCAGCATTTTCCGTTGACAAAAAATAGTACTAATCATGAGTTAAAAAAACTAGTTTTTGAAACCGGTGATTTTAACGATGGGGTTATTGAGATTTTACTTGAACCTATTAATGCTATTGATCAATCTATATTATCTTCAACCACTACTAATGAAATAAAAATTAAAAAGTTAACTCAGTTACGCTTTGCTACAGTTTTTCAAGACAGCATGGTTTTACAGCAAGCAAAGCCCTCTACCATTTGGGGCTGGTCAGCACCAGGGGTAACAGTCAAAGTATCTAGTAGTTGGGGTCAACATGCCAGTGCTATTGCGGATAAGGATGGAAGATGGGAGGTGATTTTATTAATTCCCGCAGCCAAAAAAGGAGATTATAAACCTCATTCATTGGTTGCAATGAGTAACAATGATGCTGTAAAGCTGCATAATATTTTAATTGGTGAAGTATGGTTCTGTAGTGGACAAAGTAATATGGAAATGACCATGCAAGCCCTTCCACCTTGGCATAAAGGGGTTAATAACTATATTTCTGAAATAGCTCAAGCTAGTTATGCTGCTATTCGTCTTTTTAAAGTAACTCGTGAGACATCAGCCGTTTTACGTGATACTGTTAATGCCACCTGGACAACCTGCACTCCTTCATCGGTCGCATCTTTCAGTGGGGTAGCCTTTTATTTTGCAAGGCGGTTGCAACAAGAATTAGATATTCCAGTAGGAATGATTACAGCCTCTTTTGGGGGTGCTTCCTGTCAAGCCTTCATTAAACAGGAGGTCTTAATCCATGACTCTCTTTTGCATGTTCGTTATTGGCAACCCTATATGGCAAATCCTGAAGAAAAGCAACCGCACCTCAGGCCCAGCCTGATATATAATGCAATTATTCATCCTTTATTACCTTTTTCTATCAAAGGGATTCTTTGGTACCAAGGGGAATCTAATGCAGGGGATATTCAGTGGTATGATTATTTAAATATCGCTTTAATCAAAAGTTGGCGTTCTTCCTTTAAGCAGGGAGAGCTTCCTTTTTATTTTGTTCAAATGACACCCTATGCATGGAAAAAAAATAACCCGGCAGAAAATGGCTATGCCAAATTTAGAGAGGCGCAGGCCCGTATTTTAAATTTAGTAGGTACTGGTATGGTATGCACTATGGATGTAGGTGATCCTGAGGATATCCACCCTACTAATAAAAAGCCGATTGGCGAACGATTAGCTTATTTAGCTTTGAAAAATTCTTATAACAAACATGTATTAGCCACTGGTCCTTTACTCAAAGCTTGGGCTGTAAAAGATAATAAAGTGGTGATTGAATTTGAAAAAAATTCACTCGGAACCGGCCTTATTACCTCAGATGGCAAATCACCTAAACATTTTATGTTAGCAGGTGGCGATAGTGTTTTTTATGATGCTACTGCTACTATCGAAAAGAATAAAATTATTTTACAAGCAACATCTGTAAAAAAACCAGCGGCTGTTCGATATGCCTTCACTAACGCGGCCGTTACAAATCTCCAAAATAAAGAGGGGTGGCCTGTATTCCCCTTCAGGACCGATCGTTGGATGAAGGAAACCATCATGCTAAATAAAGACACTAATGATTAATTCCCTTTTCAAAAATAAGTGGTTATTGAAGATAGCTCCGTTGCTAGTTTCAGTACTATTATCAAGCGAGCTGTCAGCACAATATCGTCAGAATTACGGCTTACTAAAACCACTTCCTGATAGCCTTCTTCCTCATGCAAAAGGAACTATTGATCAGCCAATCCTTGTTACTAAAGTAAACGTAAATAGTGACCCTTTATTAGTTGCAAATGGAAGCTATTTGCTCAATCAAGGCTGGGAATTAGCAAGCGAGGAAATGGTGATACTTGGGAAAGGCTCTCCCATGGATACAAATTATAACTCAAGTCATTGGCATAATGCTACTGTTCCGGGTACGGTGTTAACTACACTTGTTAATCAGGGCATTTACCCTGACCCCTATGTAGGACTAAATAATATGCATATCCCTGACTCACTTTGTAGACAGACTTGGTGGTATCGTTTAAAATTTTACGCTCCTGCCACTGTGATAGGTAAAAAAGTGTGGTTACATTTTGATGGGATTAATTATAAAGCCAATTTTTTTCTGAATGGGAAAAAAATTGGTCTATTGCAAGGTGCATTTAAAAGAGCAGCATTTGATGTAACCTCCGTATTAAATTCAAGTGGCCCCAATGTACTATTAGTACAGATACTTCCTCCTCCTAATCCCGGTATCCCTCATGAGCAATCTTTACTTTCCGGGATGGGTCCAAATGGAGGGCAACTTGCTCTCGATGGACCCACATTCATTTCTTCAGAGGGCTGGGATTGGGTACCAGGAATTCGAGATAGAAATATGGGTATTTGGCAGAACGTACGCTTACAACTAACCGGTGATATTACCCTAGGCGATCCCCAAGTGATAACAGACTTACCCCTACCTGACACCTCTATCGCATACATAACAGTAAAGACTACTGTAAAAAATCATCAAACTTTTACACAGTCTGTAAACGTAACTGTGAAAATTGATGAGATCTCTTTGGAGAAAAACGTAGAAGTATTACCTGGCCAAGAATTACCAGTGGTTTTTACGAGTAGTGAATTTCCTTCATTAAAAATCACTCAACCTAAGTTATGGTGGCCAAATGGCTATGGGGCACAGCATTTATACACAGCTCATTTTTCAGTAACTGATCATAAACAAATACATAGCGATCAACAAAAAACTCGATTTGGCATTCGTGAATTATCCTATGAATTAATGGCCGATGCTCCCGCAAAAAAGAACTGGCGCTTTCTTTATAGCCCTACAGATCAGTTACAAAAAGTTCCTTTCTTGGATAATCAAGCTCGTCGTGAGTATGACAAACGAATATTTATTCCTTCTATCAGAAAAAATGTTGATACCAAGCATTTAATCAATTTGCCTGACACTACTAATCCTTATTTAGTTATTCGAGTCAATGGAGTGCGAATTTTCTGCCGAGGTGGTAACTGGGGCATGGATGATGCTATGAAAAGAGTTTCAAAAGAGAGACTCGAGCCTTATTTTCAGCTACACCAGCAAGCTAATTTTAACATGATAAGAAACTGGACAGGAGAAAGTACACAGGCCTCCTTTTATGAATTAGCAGATGAATATGGTTTATTAATCTGGAATGATTTTTGGATTTCTACGGAAGGATATAATTTGAATCCACTTGATCAGCAACTCTTTCTTCAAAACTCTTTAGATGCAATAAAGCGATTTCGAAACCATCCTTCTATTGCTATTTGGTGTCCTAGGAATGAAGGCTATGCACCTGTTGGTATCGAGGATGAGTTATATACGCAATTAATGCAGGAGGATGGTACTCGACATTATATTGGAAACTCACGTGAGATTAATTTAAGACAAAGTGGAGACTGGCACTTTATTCCAGATGCATCACTCTACTTTACCAAATATGCCGAAGGATTTAGTACAGAGATCGGAACATTTTCTGTACCTACGGCCTCCACACTGCGTAAATTTTTAAAGTCTGAGGATCACTGGCCCATCAATGACGCCTGGCATTATCATGATTTACATAGTAATAATCAAAATTTGCAGGGGTACCTGAAAACAATTGATAGTCTTTATGGGCCTGCTATAAGTCTCGACGATTTTTCGAGAAAAGTTCAATTAGTCAATTACGAATCGCATCGAGCAATTTTTGAAAGCTGGAATAATAGGTTATGGAAAAATGGAAGTGGTGTACTACTTTGGATGACGCATCCTGCCTGGCCGAGTATGATCTGGCAAACTTATTCCTGGGATGCTGAAACTCACGGATCTTATTTCGGTGCAAAAAAAGCATGTGAGCCGATACATATTCAGTGGAATCCTCATGATAATAATGTAGTGGTTGTGAATACCACCACCAGTCTTTTATCAGCAATTAAGGCAAGCTATGCTGTGTTTGATCTTACAGGAAAAAAAGTGGCAGATGGAAAAAATATAATTCAGTTACAGCCAAATAGTCGTGAAATTCTTTCATTAAATCCTCTTAGTACAAGCCTTTTGACACCTGTATACTTGGTGCGCTTATCTCTGACAGATGCAAAAGGAAAAATTATATCTACCAATGAATATTGGAGAAACGGCTCAGGCGCCAGCGATTTTAAAAGCTTTAATTCTCTTGCAGCCGCTGAATTATCCGCTCGCTTGGTCACTTCAGAAAATAACCAGCAGTCTTGGAAAATATTCAATAAAGGCAAGATTCCTGCAGTGGGCGTGAAACTGAATTTATTAGATAGTCTAGGTCAAGCTATACTTCCTGCTCATTTTAGTGAGGGTTATTTTACCTTGCTTCCTGGCGAAGAGAAATTAATTTCAGTAAAATACTCTTCTAATTATATTCCATCCTACTTACAGTCAGAAGGGTATAATTCATCTTTAAAAAAATACAGCTTGAAATAATGAAGATGAAAAATGTAATGACTATCACCCTCCTACTATTTTTTGGGATCAAACTATTTGCTCAGCCTGTCATCCAAGCTATTCAAGTGGAGGTAACAGCAAAAGGAGCCGTTTGGGAACGAAAAGTTGGGGAACCAGTAAGTTTTTTAATTTCCATAAAGGAGAAAGGAGAATTAATTCGCGATGGTTATGCTGTAATTGAAGTAGGGCCAGAGAAAATGCCAGCTTTTTACAGAGATACTGTTTTCTTGAGGGGAGAAGTAGTTGAAACAAAGCCACAACAGCTTAAGGAAGCCGGATTTTTACGTTGTGTAGTTACAACCTCTTTTAAGCAAAAGTCATATCGTGGCGTACATACAGTAGCTTATGAGCCAAATAATTTATTGCCTACGGTAGATTATCCTGTTGATTTCTTGGAATTTTGGACAAAAACAAAAAAGGAACTTGCTGCTATACCTTTAGATGCAAAGCTCACATTACTTCCAGAAAGAAGTTCTGCGTTAACAAATGTATTTCATGTAAGCATCAATAATCTTAGCTCCTCACGTTTGTATGGTATTCTTTGTATACCTAAGCAACCTGGAAAATATCCAGCTGTTCTTCAAGTGCCTGGAGCAGGTATTAGGCCTTATAATCCAGATATTGAATTAGCAGACCGTGGAGTGATTGTATTTACGATAGGGATACACGGCATCTCAGTAGTACAAGACCCCGCTATTTACAGGGATTTAGAAGCAGGCCCGCTTAAAGGGTATTTCTTTTTTAATATGCATGATAGAAATCAGTATTACTACAAGCGAGTTTATGCGGGTTGTGTTCGTGCTAACGATTTAATTTTTTCTTTGCCCGAGTTTGATGGAAAAAACCTAGCCGTAAGTGGCAATAGCCAAGGCGGTGCACTTAGTATTGTGACGGCATCTTTGGATCAACGGGTTAAATATTTGGCTGCTATTCATCCTGCTCTTTGTGATTTAACAGGGTATACAGTTGGCAGGGCAGGAGGTTGGCCACATATGTTTTCTGTTACAAATAGCTGGAGCAGCTATCAGCAATCATTCAAACAGAGTCTTGCTTATTATGATGTATTAAATTTTGCTAAGGGGTTAGTTATTCCCGGATTTTATACTTGGGGGTATAACGATGAAACTTGTCCTCCCACTTCGATGCATGCTACTTATAATGTAATTACGGCTTCCAAGTCTTTATTAATTTACCCTGAGACAGGTCATTGGTTCTATCCCGAGCAAAAAAAAGCCATGAACGACTGGCTACTTTCTAAAATGGGTGTTCAATGAAAAAGAAGATAGCATCCCTATTATTTTTATTGGTCCTATTTTTAATTGGCATAAACAAAATTTTTGCGCAGCCAGCTAATGCTATGATTCAAGTAGAAAAGCAAGCTTGTGCATTACTTAATCAATTAACACTTAATGAAAAAATAGGACTATTAGGTCATCAAGCAAAGGCGATACCGCGGTTGGGAATTCCAGCTCATAATTGGTGGAATGAAGCGTTACATGGTGTAGCAAGAGCAGGGAAAGCAACGGTCTTTCCACAAGCCATTGCCATGGCGGCTACTTTTGATGAATCCTTAGTACAATCAATAGGGGATGTTATTTCCACTGAGGCACGTGCTAAGTATGAACTCGCATTTAAAAATAACAGCAGTATACAGTACATGGGTTTGACTTTTTGGTCTCCCAATATCAATATTTTTAGAGACCCCCGTTGGGGTCGAGGCCAGGAAACCTATGGAGAGGATCCTTATCTAACAGCTCAAATCGGAAAGGCTTTTGTACGCGGTTTACAGGGGACTATCCCGTCAAGATTAAAAGTTGCTGCGGCTGCTAAACACTTTGCAGTGCATAGTGGTCCCGAGAGTAGTAGGCATTTTTTTGATGCTCAGGTTGACGAAAAAGATTTACGAGAAACATATTTATATGCATTTAAAGAATTAGCGCATGCCGGTGTAGAAGCATTTATGTGTGCTTATAATCGTGTCAATGGAGAACCATGTTGTGCTAGTTTTACTTTATTAGACTCTATTCTCCGAAAAGAATGGAAATTCAATGGGCATATTGTGGCTGACTGTTGGGCGCTTGATGATATTTATAAAGGACATAAATCAGTAAATGACCCTTCCGAGGCTGCTGCCGTTGCTATAAAGGCTGGGGTTAATTTAGACTGCTCCGATCTTTTACAAAATTCAACATTACATGCTATAGAAAAAGGATTATTAACTACTCGGGATGTAGATAATGCTGTGTTGCCTCTACTTAAAACAATGATAAAACTTGGTATCATAAGATCTCCTGACCCACTTACGAAGCAAAAGAATTTGCCTGTTAACACTACAGCTAATCGCGCCTTGGCAAAAAAGACAGCTATTAAAAGTTTTGTACTATTAAAAAATGATAAACAATTATTGCCCCTGCAAAAAAAGAATTATAGGTCTATCATGGTTATTGGACCTCGTGCAACCTCAGCGTCAGCATTATTAGGAACTTATCATGGCGTCTCAGATAATTTGGTAACTCCATTAGAGGGAATTGTACGTGCTGTGGGTCCTGAAACAATAGTGCAATTTGAGCAAGGTTGTGTTGATGAGGATAGTTTAGTATATGGAGGAATTTGGGCAGCCAGCTTATGTGATATTTCCATTGCCGTTATTGGATTAAATCCGTTAATGGAGGGTGAAGAACACGACGCTTTTTTATCAACTTCATCAGGGGATAAAATCACATTAAGCCTACCTGCTTCTCATATTGAATTGATGAAACGACTTAAGAAAAACGGCAAACCTGTTATTGCCATAGTAACTGCAGGCAGCGCAATCGATATTTCAACTATTGAGCCTTATGCAGATGCAATTTTGCTTACTTGGTATTCCGGTGAGGAGGGAGGTAATGCACTAGCGGATGTAATTTTTGGCAAAGAAGATCCAGGAGGGAGATTACCTATTACGCTTTATCGTTCTGTTAATGACCTTCCGCCTTTTAGTGATTACTCTATGAGAGGAAGAACGTATCGATATTACGATGGTCCGGTTGCGTTTCCATTCGGGTACGGGCTTGGTTATACTAATTTTGAATATCAATTGGTAAAAGCTCCTGCTAAAACGAGTGCTTTAGGCGATACTTTGGTTTTTTCGTTAAAAATCAAAAATACCGGTAGTCGTAATGGCGATGAAGTAGTGCAGGTCTATGCCCGCTATCCCGCTTTTGAGAGAATGCCTAATCGGGAACTTAAATATTTCAAACGTGTAAGTTTATTAGCGGGGCAAACTGCTCTCGTAGAGTGCAAGATTCCATTAACAAATTTCCAAAAGTGGAATAGTCTAACGCATCAATGGGAATTATACCCAGGCGATTATAATATAGTTGCAGGGTCTAATTCTCAGGATGAGCGAATTAAAATGACATTTAAAATACCTATTAAGTAGTGAACAAGTCTCTTTCTATCATATTTATATTTTCTTTTTTGGTATTGGAATTTACTGCCCTATTTGCACAAAGCGTATTAATAAAAAATACAACCACTAGGAATTACGTTGATAAAATTGTTGAATTATCCTGGAAAGAACTTGTACATAACTATAGTATTAGCGATTCTTCTCAATTTATATTCGTGAATCAATTTGGGCTGGAGATTCCCATTCAGTTTGAATATTTTGAAAACGGATCTATCAATAAAGTTTTGGCTCTTGTTTCCATCCCTTCTAAGAAATCCATTCGTTTAAAAATAATAAATGGTCGAAGAAAAACGTATGCTCCTTTAGTATTTGCTCGCTATGTTCCGGAACGAAAAGATGATTTTGCCTGGGAAAATAATAAAGTAGCTTTTCGGATGTATGGTAAATCTTTACAATCCACTAATGAGAATGCGCATGGTATTGATGTGTGGGCTAAACGTACCCGTAATTTGATAATTGATAATTGGTATAAAAACGGTGACTATCATACCGATCATGGGGAGGGATTAGACTTTTATTCAGTGGGTACTACACTAGGAGCTGGCAACATTGCTCCATATATCGCTGATACAGTATTTTATCCAGGCAACTATGCCCATTGGAAAATCTTAGAGCATGGACCTTTGCGATTACGATTTAAACTAACATATGATAGTTTTAGTTATAAGGGTGTTGCAGTAATGCTCGAAAAAGAAATTCAATTGTCTGCTGGTGATCAATTTAATAAAGTGACTGTCTCTCTAAACGCATCAGACCCGGTAAAGGTTCCTATGGCGGTGGGGATTGTGAGACGTAAGGAGGGAGGGTATTTTAACTTTGACAAGCATCATAATATCGCAACCTACTGGGAGCCTGCAAGCATTGTAAATGGATCCATTGGGGTAGGGGTTATTTTCAGTGACAATGTTGATCTTAAAACTACGCAATCACAGCAGTTGTTCATTTGTAGTATGTATTCGCTTCAGCAATTGGTTTATTATACCGGTGCTACCTGGGATAAACAGGGAGATTTTACAACAGCAACTACTTGGAAAAGGTTTACTAGAAATTTCGCAAAAGAAACCCGAGGAAAAACAGGCTTTAAAATTCGATATCAATAAAATGAAATTATTTGAAAGTACTTTTGCAAATTTGCTAATACATGAGTATACTGGATAAATTCAAGTTGAACGGTAAAACTGCATTAGTGACCGGGTGTAGTAAAGGAATCGGTCAGGCAATAGCCATTGGTTTGGCACATGCTGGTGCTGATATTATTGGTATTTCCCAGTCTTCTTCTTTTGCTGAAAGTGAAACTGCATTACACGTGAGGGCAACAGGGAAAAGCTTTTTAGGTTTTCAAGCTGATCTGTCTGATAGAAAGCAACTTTATGAATTTCTATCATCACTTGAAAAAATGTCAATAGTTCCTGACATCTTAGTAAATAATGCTGGAATTATTAATCGAGCACCAGCTGTCATGCATACTGATGAGGAGTGGGATGAAGTTTTGTCGCTAAATCTTGACAGTCCTTTTATTCTTGCCCGGGAAATTGGTAAAAAAATGGTTGATCGTGGCACTGGAAAAATAATATTTACATGTTCTTTGTTAAGTTTTCAAGGAGGAATTTTAGTCCCCGGTTACGCAGCAAGTAAAGGGGCAATTGCAAGTTTGGTCAAGGCGTTAGCTAACGAGTGGGCTTCAAAGGGTGTCAATGTAAATGGGGTTGCTCCAGGCTATATTGCTACAGATAATACCGCCGTTTTACGAGCAGATTTAATCCGTAGTAATTCAATTCTGCAACGCATTCCAGCAGGTCGATGGGGATTACCTGAAGATCTTGTTGGTGCATTTATATTTCTCTCTTCGGATGCCAGTTCTTATGTTCATGGAGAAATTTTAACTGTTGATGGAGGGTGGATGGGACGATAAACTAATTAAAAATTAAAAAAATTTACAGATCATGCAAGTAAGGTACCAGCAGAGTCCGGAGGCAGTACGCAGTATGAATACCGCACAACTCCGTGAGCATTTTTTGATTCAAAACCTCATGCAAAAAAATAAGGTGACGTGGGTATATACTCATTATGATAGGGTGATGGTAGGGGGTATCAAGCCAGTATCAAAGAAAGTGCTACTGCAATCCAGCGATCAATTAAGAGCAGACTATTTTTTAGAGCGCAGGGAACTTGGTATTATTAATGTTGGTAGTAAAGGAGTTGTCACTGTAGATGGTAAAAAGTATGTACTTGATTCTTTAGACTGCATTTATATAGGTCTTGGTTCCAAAAAGGTTGTCTTAGAAAGTAATACAACTAAAAATCCTGCTGCTTTTTATATGGTCTCAACACCCGCCCATCACCGTTATCCTACCCGTCTGGTACGCTTAGCCAATGCTTTGCCAACACCAATGGGTAATGCAGAAAACTCCAACGAACGTATTATTTATAAATACATACATGATAAGGGCATAAAAAGCTGTCAATTGGTTATGGGGCTTACTCTTTTAAAATCTGGCTCAGTTTGGAACTCATTTCCTCCTCATACGCATGATAGACGAACAGAAATTTACTTTTACTTCAACTTACAAGCCAATAGTCAAGTTTACCACATCATGGGTGAGCCACAGGAAACCCGGCATTTAGTTATTTCCAATGAGCAAGCTGTAATTTCTCCTTCTTGGAGTATGCACTATGGATGTGGAACTTCCAGTTACAGTTTTATTTGGGCAATGGCCGGCGAAAATCAAGATTTTGCCGATATGGACCAAGTGCCTGGCTCAATTATTCGTTAGTGTTTAACAGTAGCGTAGCTATTCTCCAACAACTTTTTCGGTTTTAACGCAAACGTTTGCATGTAAAAAGTTGTAAATCTTGCAAATTTTAACTTGTAGTCGGTTTACATTCATAGTGCCAATTCTTGCACTAACCGATTGCTTATGTTACTTAAACATCTTAACCTTCCCTTTATTAAACCAACAGCTATGATTAAAAAAGCTATGCTTTTTGCAAAACCCATTCTTTTTGCTGTTTTCTTTCTAGCCCTTGCAACTTTCTCTTTTGCGCAAGGCCCTGGACGTATTACAGGAAAAGTATTTAGTGAAACTACAGAGCCGTTAGTAGGTGTAGTAGTTCAAATCAAAGGTGACAAGTCTGGAGGAACCACTACTAACAAAAATGGACAGTTTTCAATCAATGTAAATAATGCTAATACTACACTAGTATTTAGTATTGTAGGTTATCAGTCAGTTGAAATGCGTGCTACTGATAATATGTTTATAAACTTAAAGGTTGCTGCTTCTACTATGGAAGAGGTTGTTGTAGTAGGTTATGGTACGCAAAAAAAAGAAACATTATCTGGTTCAATTGCCACTATTCGCTCTGAAGGTATCGCAACCACAAAGAGTACGAGTGTGGTGAGTAATATCCAGGGAAAAATACCTGGCGTTCATATTCGTCAGCAAACTGCTGAGCCAGGTACATTCAATAGCCTGGTCAGTATTCGCGGTTTTGGAACTCCTTTATTAGTAATTGATGGTATACCACGTGATGGAATGTCTGATTTCGAAAGATTAAATCCTGAGGACATTGAAAGTATTTCAGTACTTAAGGATGCGGCAGCTGCTATCTACGGAATGAACTCAGATAATGGCGTATTAATTGTTACAACAAAGAAGGGATCGAGGGGTAAAGCAAAAATTACATATACCGGCTACTATGGTTATAAGCAGGCAACTAGTATGCCTGCCAATGTTGATGCATATACTTATCGGGTTATCAAGAATGAGATGAATGCTAATACTAAGTTGCCAGTTGCATTTAGCCAAACTGAATTGGATAAATGGAAAGAGGGAACGCTACCAGGTTATCAAGATTTTGATTGGTTTAATGAAATATTGCGTGATTATACAGCCCAGCAGCAACACAATCTTTCAATTTCTGGTGGTACTGATCAAATGACTTATTACACCAGTATTGGAATTTTAAGTGATGATGGTATTTTGAAAAGTGATATTCAAAAGTATCGTAAGTATAACTTTCGTAATAATGTAACATTTAGTCTTTCAAAGGATTTAAAAGCTACTATCAATTTTGCAGGAAGAATCGATAATAATAAAAGTCCACAGGGGTCCTATTTCTGGTTTTTTAAGCCCCTTATTATTGCTGACCGCGCCTTTACTCCTTTTGTTCCTGGGTTCCCTAATAACGTTACTCGTATCCCACCTGAATTTACGAATCCCTATGCCTTGGCAAGTGAGGAAATATCAGGTTATGAGAAATGGAGCAATGTTCAGTATCAGAGTAATGTTGAATTGAGCTATACTGTTCCTTTTGTAAAGGGATTACGCTTGGCTGTACAGGGAGCCTATGATGGAAATATTAATAATTGGTCAAATCTTCAGCGAGCCTATTTCCAGTACGACATGGTAACAAATGTTCCAACTGTACGTGGTGTTAACCGCTATAGCAATTCTATGAATCAATTTAGTCGTGCTGTGTTGCAAGCTACTGCTAATTATAAAAAAACAATTGCAGGTGTTCATAACCTGGGATTGACCGCGGTATATGAGATGCGTGCGCTGCGTAATGATATAATTTCCGGTAACAGACAGTATGATGATGTTTATACTACAGATATTCTCAATCAAGGAAGTTTAACCAATGCACAGAATGGCGGTGATCGAATATTGCAACGCTACCTTGCTACTTTAGGAAGATTAAATTATGATTTTAGAGGAAAGTACTTGTTAGAAATGGCTTTTCGTAATGATGGTTCTTATCGTTATGCCCCATCTAAACGCTGGGCTTTTTTCCCTTCTGCCTCGGTGGGTTGGAGAATTTCACAGGAACCTTTCATTAAAAATAATTTTCGGTTTATTTCTGACTTAAAACTTCGTGCATCCTACGGTGCAATGGGTGCAGATGCGGGAAATCCGTTCGAGTACTATGCAGGTTATCGATTTGGTGCTGTTAATACTGGCTATGTACTTACTCCAAATGTTTTAACACTAGGCATGGTTCCTCCTGGTGTTGTTAATGATAACCTTACCTGGGTAAAAACTAAAACTGCAAATATTGGTGTTGATTTATCTCTATGGAATGGAAAGTTGGGTGTAATTGCCGATGTTTTTCGTAAAGACAGAGACGGACTGCTTGCAAATAGAATTCAATCCGTTCCCAACACATTCGGCGCAAGCTTCCCGCAGGAAAATATAAACGCGGATAAGGTTATGGGTATCGAAATGATGGTATCCCATAAAAATAAGATTGGTGGAGTTACGTACGAAGTAGCTGCCAATGCAACACTTGCAAGAAAGTACCTGGTGTATTCCGAGAGAGCTCCTTACCAAAGTAGCATGCAGCGTTGGAAAGATGCCTGGGGAAGTGATCGTATTTTGGGAAGAGAGTGGGGTTATATTTACGATGGTCGTTACACCGATATTCGTCAGTACCAAACTGCACCACTTATGGGCGGTACTTTAGGAAATTCTATGATGCTTCCCGGAAGTAATGCAGTTACAGATGTGGATGGTAACGGTATTATTGATGGAAATGATCAGCTTCCTGAATTTTGGTCTGGGCAGTATCAAGGTTTTGCGGGGAATCCCCCTTTGCAATATGGAGCTACGGCAAGTATAGGATACAAGCAATTTGATTTGAATTTAGTATTTCAGGGGGCCTCTATGTTTACCATATTTGCTTCGCCTAACGATGTTTGGGGATATGGGCGTTACCCTGGGTTGTGGGAAAAATACCTTGACCGCTGGAGATTAGAAGATCCCTCTATGAACCCTTATGACCCAGCTGCAAAATGGATTCCAGGCCGATATCCAGCTCTTCGCGCCAATTTTAATAATACTACAGATGCACTTACTACCGATCAGTGGAGAATCAATGCAACATTTCTCCGCTTGAAGAGTTTAGAGATGGGGTACACTATACCCAACGATGTACTACGTAAGTCTGGAATTAACGGATTGCGTGTTTATGTAAATGCATTTAATTTATTTACTTTCTCTAACGATCTGGCAAAGAATTTGGATCCTGAACGCGAAGAGGGAGCTTATCAAGCTGATTTAACATACCCACTCATGCGTTCTTTCAATTTTGGTATGACCATTAACTTCTAAACAACTGCACTATGAAAAAAATACTTATTTATACACTTATCATTTTTACCGGTCTTGTAATAAGTTCCTGTAAAAAGTTTTTAGAAGTACAACCGCTTGATAGAGTACCCGCTTCTCAACTTTTAACGGATGTAAACGGAGTTAGGGTGTTATTGGCAAATTTGTATAGCCGAGTTCCTATGGAGGATTTTGTATATAATCCTGGAAAGTGGTTTAGCTACTACCGTGAGTCAAATGGTTACATTGAACCGGGATTTGGGACTACATTTTATACTGATGAAAGTACTGCTTCTACAGGAACGGGTGTAGGTCCAACCAACGATGGCTACTGGGGATATGACGCTATCCGTCAAACAAATCTTTTTATTGAACAACTTCCTCAAGTTGCAATGTCCGATCAGCAAAGAGCCGGTTTAGTTGCAGAAGGCCGTTTTATTAGGGCCTACATGTATTTCGGCTTAGCAAAAAGATATGGAGGTGTTCCATTGATTGAGCGCTCTCAAGAGTATATCCCAGGATCGGATAATGCTAATTTATTTGTACCACGCAGTACCGAGAAAGCAACTTGGAGTTACATTTTGTCTGAATTAGATTCGGCTGCTTTGGCGCTTCCAACTTCTCGTACAGCTGTAGAAGGTCAATATCGTGTTACAAAATGGGCTGCTTTGGCGCTTAAATCAAGAGTAGCACTACATGCCGCCTCGGTTGCAAAATATTGGAGTCGGGCTCCATTGACAGGGACTGCCGTTGATCAAGGATTAGTGGGTGGTATGACTGCAGCTGATGCAACCAATTTTTATCAGCAATGTATAGATGCTTCTGCTGCAGTTATTGGTCAATCCGGAAAAGGGCTGTACAGACCTACACCAGCTAATAGGGCCGAGGCTGCAAAGAATTTTCAAGACATTTTTCAAAATCCTGCCGGTGCAGATGTGGAAGTGCTGCTGAAAAAAGGGTATATCGATGGACAAACCACTCTTTTGCAGGGTCATACAGTCGATGTTTTTTATAATCCTTCACAAACCAATCCAGGGGGATTGTATTATGGACGTTTCAGTCCAACATTGAACTTAGTTGACCTCTTTGAGGATTATTCAGATAATGGTCAGGGTAGAAGTGTTCCATTAGTTACCCGTTTAGACGGGAATGAAAATGATGTAGTTGCCAATCCAGTAAATTTTGATGTAAATAAACCTTATAAGCAATACGATAACTTGAGTGATATTTTTGCTGGTAAGGACGCAAGATTACATGCAAGTGTTATTGTACCTGGTTCTACTTGGAAAGGAGTGACTATAATTATGCAAGGCGGATTGGTTAGACAAGATGGAAGTAAGATTGTCTACACTAATGGCTCTGCTCCAGGTAGGGATGGGCGTACCTATTTTGCTTTAGGGGCATCTGCTTTAAGTGGTCTGTCTGCGTTTCATAATATTGGTGCAAATGCCGATCAGAATTTTTCGTGCTCAGGATTTAGTTTAAAGAAATTTTTGCAAGAGGGAAAAAATGTCCCGGGATTTTATTTTAGTTCAACTCAAGACTTTATTGATATTCGTTTAGCTGAAGTTTTTTTAAATTACGCTGAAGCAGTTGTTGAAGGTGGAGTAGGCGACGCTACATTAGCCGCAACTTACTTAAATGCATTACGCAGACGCGCTGCGCATACTGACAATATTCCATTAAGCCTAGCTAATGTCTTAAAAGAACGTCGTGTTGAGATGGCATTTGAAGGACAGCGTTATTGGGATATGATCAGACGTCGTGAAAACCATACAATGTTCCAGGGCTCAAGAAGACAAATATTGGTTCCTGTTATCGATCTACGTCAACCCACTCCCAAATATATTTTTGTACGGGCTAATAACTTTTATGACGAGCGCGCAAACGGGCAAAATTTCCAGCAGTGGTTTTACTACAGGCCTATACCTGGTGTAAGTACAAATAGACTGATTCAAAACCCCAATTATTAATACTTAAATAAAGTTAATTATATGAAAGTCCAATTTTCAAGTTTGTTACTCATGTTGGGTTTGAGTCTGTCACTTTCCTCTTGTATGAAAGATGACATGGAGGGCCCCAATGCACAAGTTTATGGTATTATTAAGGATAAAGTTACAGGTGAACCTGTCCAGACTGAATTGATTAATGGCTCAATTATTCAAGCTTTTGAGTTGGGCTATGCTACACCAGTTGCCCAAAACTGGCTTATTAAGAATACCGGTGAGTATCGTAACAATTTAGTTTTTGCAAATAAGTATAATTTTAACTTGATCAATGGAAACTTCATTCCAGTTTCTATTACTGATTATGAGATTAAGCCGGGCGAAAATAAACTTGATTTTGAAGTAGAACCTTATATCCGAGTTAAGAACTGTACCATTACTAAAAACTCGAATAATCAAGTAGTTGCCACCTTTAATTTAGAGCCGGGTGTTGCTGCTGCCCGATTAAGTGCTATACGTCTCTATGCCTTTAGCGATGTTTATGTCGGCGAGTCAGTAAAGTTTAATACAGCTGGAACCAGCTTTCAGCAATCCTTTGGAACACCGATCGTGATTAATCCAGCAACAACTTATACTTTAACAATTGATCTTAATACTAACGCAACGTTATTTCCTGCCGGACGTGATTATTTTTTTCGTGTAGGTGCACTTGCTAGTATTTCAGGGTATGGAACTGTGAGAAGAAATTATGCTTCATTGGTTAAAATCAGTTTATAAGATCCTTTGAAAATTCATTTTATCATCAATAGGACCCTGTGCTTATAGCCAGGGTCTTTTTATTTTAAATTTTATGCAGTACTATAAACTTTGTTTTTTTTGTTTTTTACTATTGACAGGTCATGCAAACGGTCAATCAACAAAGGCCTCCAAAGTTCAAATGTCCGATAGCATGATTTTATCTCACATAAAACAATTTCAACCTTTACAAGGGGCATCAATACCTTCCGATTTTAAAAATCGAATAGGAGCCACACACGTTGCTGGCAAGTATTATTTTACGGATAAGCCTTATTTAGTAGAGGGTAGTGAGAAAATGCTTGAAATGGGTTATGGAGTTTTAAAACTTTGGTTTAGAAAAAATCCAGGGAATGGATATTTTTATAATTCTAGTTGGAATTTGCCAAAAGAATTATCGTTAACACAGTTAGCCCAGCATCCCTATTGGAAATCTGTTTTTGAAATGCCTTTTCATACTATTGCATTAAGTGTCGATGGTGCTGGCGTTCGCACAACAGATTCTTCCGCTGCCAAAGAAGAACAAGAAGTATACGAATTGACAAAGTATCTGCTAACAACCTACGCACATCGCGAGCTTACATTTATTATTCACAATTGGGAAGGGGACTGGATGATGCGTGGCGGTACCGGAGACTATGCACGTTGGTCACGAAAGGCAGGTGAATTAATACGCGCAGTTGACGGTGACCGTGTAACCGTTCTGGTACCAAATGATTCTATGCAGCGCATTAATGCCATGGCAACTTGGTTTGCTGCCCGTCAGCGGGGTGTAAGCAGGGCACGTGCGGAGGTAAAAGACACGAAGGCTAAAGTATACCATGCCATAGAAGCAAATAAGGTTATGGATAGTCAAGCTGGTATTCCTGGAATCATTAATAGTGTTGTTCCACTCATTGAAACCGATATGGTATCATGGTCTTGTTATGATGGGATGGACGCTACTGGATTAGGCCTCTATAAAGGAATTCAATATATACAGTCACTCATGCGGCCTACTCCCTATATGAAAGGAAAGAAATTAGTTTTTTTGGGCGAAATAGGAATCCCAGAACAACGCTATGAGGGATTAACTACTAAAGAACCAGTGGTTGCAAGATGGGATGCTTATGTTGGTGTTTGCCTTGCTTTAGAAGTTCCTTATATTATGCAGTGGGAATTATATTGTAATGAACCTAAAAACGAGGAACTTCGAAAACTCACTGACACTCGAAAAACAGATGAAATGCGAGGCTTTTGGCTGATCCGACCAGACGGTACCGATAGCTGGGCAGGAGAGTACTTCAAGCAGTTGTTAAAAAATGCAGGCGGAAAAATACGATCAACGAATTAAGTTAATTGGGCTTCATGCAATGATAGTTGACCTTAGGCAGTACTATTTAATTTTTTTTCAGTGCTTATTTTTATTCAGCTGTGCTGAAAATAAATTTGATAATGTTCAACCTGCTAAGGATTCTATTCATTCCTGTTTGAAATTTCCAGTAAGATTTAGTGGGAATGATACTACTACTTATATAAACTTTAATGGAGATACCTCTATATCCGGAATGATTTTTATACAAGGTGGAGAATTTAACATGGGGGGTGATAATGAACAAGCAGAGTCCGACGAGTTGCCCAAACACATTGTTATAGTTTCTTCTTTTTATATTGATGTGACGGAGGTGACTAATATTCAGTTTCAACAATTCATCAATGCTACTGGATATATTACAACAGCTGAGCGAAAGCCAGATTGGGAACAACTAAAAAAAGAATTACCACCAGGAACGCCTACACCACCTGACTCACTTTTGACCCCCTCCTCATTAGTATTTAAACCTACACAAGGACCGGTAGATCTTAACAATTACAACCAATGGTGGACATGGAAAAAGGGTGCGAACTGGCGCCATCCCGAGGGTCCTGAAAGTTCAATATTCGGAAAAGAAAATCATCCTGTTGTGCATGTAAGCTGGGAAGATGCTATGGCTTATTGTAAGTGGGCTGGGAAACGTCTGCCTACTGAAGCTGAGTGGGAATATGCAGCAAGAGGCGGATTATTAGCTTCTGTTTATCCTTGGGGCAATGAGGCGTTAGATTGTAATACGCCAAAAGCAAATACTTGGGAGGGGAAATTTCCTTACCATAATTCTTTACGTGATGGGTTTCTAAAAATCGCTCCTGTTGCAAGTTTTAGTCCTAATGGATATGGCTTGCATGATATGGCTGGAAATGTTTGGGAATGGTGTAGTGATTGGTATGATTACTCGTACTATGAATCATTTAAAGGGGTACAAGTCATCAACCCCAAAGGCCCTCTTGATTCCTACGATCCGCAAGAGCCTTTTACAAAAAAACGGGTACTGCGTGGAGGTAGCTTTTTATGTAATGATACTTACTGTAGCGGATATCGGGTTTCACGTCGAATGAAAACAAGCCCAGATACCGGTATGGAGCATATTGGATTTCGATGTGTAAAGGATATAAAGCGTTCCAAGCCAGTTTAAAAAATTATCTTTTTGGCGCCACCGGAATTCTAATTACTGAGGGGTATAGTTTTGAATGATGAATAGAATTTTGTACAGTCACGGCTTTTGATTCATTATAGTTGGGTCCGCCTGTGTTGAGGTTTCGTTCAAAGCGAGGGAAGTTGCTACTTGAAATTTCGATACGAATACGGTGTCCCGGTGCAAAATAGTTACTGGTTACCATTGGACTCATTTTCACTTTGTATACTTTCCCTTTTTCCAGCCATACCTCTTTATCGTATCCTTCGCGATAACGTAATCTTTGTATGGTCTCATCAAGGTTATAGGCTTTACCATCTGGATGAACATCAATTAACTTTAATGTAATGTCGGTGTCTGCACCCGTTGATGAAACATAAAGGGTTGATTCAATAAATCCTGTGACTTCAATCCCTTCAGTTAGTGGTTCAGACGTGTAGACCAATACGTCTTCACGTAATTCTACTTGCGACTGATCATAAGATCCCCCTTGTATAGCGTTACCTGTGCAACAAACATTTCCTCCAACCGAAGGAACTGGATTCATAGGGTCATAAGTGAATGTATCGGGGGCTTCTTTCATGGGTGATTTAGTTGGAGCAGTAGTGGAAAGCACTCCATCCCCATTTCTTGTATTCGCATGTCCCCCACTTGCTAGCCACATATTTTGAATTCGAGTGCCTGGTACTGGAAAGCTATCAGCTGTTTGCCATTTGTTCGCCCCCATGGTGTAATAACGAACGCGTGGATTTTGTTGCTTGAAATTGTTGGTCTCACTTTTTAAATGTAGATCGAACCAAGCCCAAGTAAGGTCATTATAATTTAATCGCGCATCCCCCACACTTAAGTCACCCACTTTAGTGTTCTCCGTGGCACGCTTAAAGGAACAGTGTAAAACGGGTGCTATCACCAAGTATTGATTGTCTGCAATCTTTTTGTCTTTAGCTGTATTGCGAATATGATTAAATAGCTCAATGTTTGGTCCTGATGATACGTCAAACCAAGAGACAAACCAATATCCAGGCACTTCAATGGGCATGGTTTCATGCCAGAGTCCTCCGGCATACCAAGCTGGATCGTTGGGCTTACGAGTAATCATTTTATCGTAAACACCCAATTGGCCGTCAACATTTTTTATGATATCACTAACAGGTAAGTGATTAAACGCTTTTGCCCAATCTACACGAGGCATTTCAGTTGCCATGTCATAAAAACGTGAAATACGAACTAAGTCTTGTTGTGTGATATCCTTCGAAAGTGTAGGCCTGAACTTGTCATTCTGTGTGCCATATAACCAAGAGGTAAATAGCATTTGTTGTGCACCGCCGCGATACCAGTTGCCTTGTTCTTGAAAACGACCCACTTTACCCACTCCTGCACCATATCCTTGTGCTACAATAGCACCGAGGGCAGGATGCTTACGTGCAGCAACGGCCATTTGCCATTCTGCTGTAGAAGAGCAACCAATTAATCCGATTTTCCCATTTGACCAGGGTTGCGCTGCAAACCAAGTAAAGGCATCATCTCCATCTGTTACCGGTGTACCTAATATATCCCATTCGCCCTCTGAAAAAAATCGACCTCGTTCGTTCTGTACTGCAAAAGCATAACCACGACTTACTGCTTCGTAGGCTTCCTCAAAACTGCGAGCAGTCATTTTACCATCTACCCAACTATTAAAATTGTAAGGCGTTTTTGAAAGTATCAGTGGATGCTTTCCACCACCCTTAGGTCTGTAAATGTCAGTAGCAAGCCTTACCCCATCACGCATGGGGATCATCACCTTTTGTTCTATCACAGCTATTTCCGCTAGCTTATAATAAATTGGAAGCGTGTCTTGAGCTTGTGCTAGTAAGCTTAGTACTAATAGCAGGGGGAGAAGTAAACGAAATTTCATGGCAAGTATTTATGATTAACAAGTTATTGAACAAACGCACATAAAGGATATTTTTTAGCGCGGTTTTCTATTGATTATTTTATCTACTGTTTTCCCTTTTGCTAATTCATCAACAATCTTATCTAAGTATCTTACTTTTTGTGTTAATTCATTTTTTATTTCTTCTACTCGATATCCACATATAACACCTTTTATATGCATGGCATCTTTATTGAGTGATGCTCTTTGAAAAAATTCTTCAAAAGATACTTTTTTGTCAATCATCAATTGAATTATCGAGCTATCAAATCCGGTCAACCAGGTTATTATTTCAAGCAGTTCTTCCTGTGTTCTACCCTTTTTCATAATCTTTTCCAGATAATGGGGGTACACGCTGGCAAAACTCATTTTGGCGATTCGTTGGTCCTGGTTCATCATATGTAATCAAAAAGCAACGGTTAATGGTATTATGCTCCTAACTGTTCAATTGTTCTTTTTGCGGCTTCTAGTCTGGCTTGCTTATTATTTTCGATAAGCTTGTTAACTGCCCAATGTTCAAGCTTGTGATGGAATGGAATAATTATTGCGGCAATACCTACCAGACTAATCAACATCAATAGTGGCGAATGATGAGTAATTTTTTCTAAAAAGGGGTGTATTAATAGATTTATAAATTCAAAAACAATCAATAAGGAAACCACGCTTAAAAACTTTATCACATTGGTATTTGTGATATGTCTTCTACTAAATAAAATAAATATCATAAAAAAGGAGATGATACCCAGCGCAATGAATGTGTATTCTAAATTTTGTTTGCGTTCGTCCTCTTCTTTTTCTTCCTCCATTTTCAGTTCAGCAATTCTTGCTTCTTCCTCAACAGCCATTAATTGTGCTTGTTGAAGGGTTCTAACATTAAACAGACTATCAGTAGCTGCTCTGTAAATTTCTGAATATTTAAAGGCGCTATCAATGTTGGTATCTCGATAAATATTCAAAAGCAATTTAGCTGGATCTACATTCAAGGTATAAAATGCAGTATTCGTAACACTAGTGATTGCTTTTGTTGCATAGAGTTTTGCTGAGTCTTTTTGATTGGCGTTATAATAAAACTGTGCTATAGCATTATAGGCGGTGCTGGCAAATTTTGGCGAGCCAATTCTTTTGGCTTCTTCTAGTGCTAAGTTCCAATAGTTTAATGCAAGACTGGTATTTTTCATCGCGGCATGAATACTACCAAATTGTAAATAGGTTGACGTAAGCCAGTAAGTAATACCCGATTTAACAGCTAGTTCATACGCCTTTTGGGTATAAATGAGAGCCGAATCTATTTTGCCCATGGCTAAATAGATAGTGCCCATATCATTCACCGCACATACGTAAATAATATCAGTATCATATTTTGTTCCGGCTTCAATTGCATCTTTATTGTAAGCAACAGCTTTTTCAAAATCACCCATCGTTAGATAGGTAAGCGCAAGCATTGCCTTAGCAAAAGTTTTTAAGCGATCATTTTTTGATTCTTCAGCCGCTTGATTGGCTTTAATACCAAACTCTAAGCTCTTTATTTTATTACCGAAGGCGATATAGTCGTAGCAAAGACAACAGTAACCTAATACTTGACATACTAAGTCGTTATTTTTTTGACCCAGTCGAAGTATAATTTCTGAATTGTGCATATCCTCTACGGGATTGGTTTCAGAAATAGTTAATGCACTCATTGCCAAGTAATACCGTGCACTATCGTTTTTCTCGGCTGTTATCTTGGGCAAAAGTGAATCAATATTTGGGGGCTTTTGTGAAAAATCAACTTTGGCGCTTTGTGCAATGATTGAGTTGATACTTACAATCCAACACATTATTAGAATAGTAATATTTTTCATTTTCATAATATTATAAAGTGTTATAAAACAATGATTTAATTCAATCTGGTAAAAAAGTCATGCATGCGTTTAATAATTATTTCGCAATTTTTTTTACACTTATCTCATATACTGTTTGTGTTGGCCCACCTAATTCACTTTTTTGTGTTCCAGAAACTAAGCTAACTTCAATATCTCCCTTTTTATAATTGAAAAACGTACTTCCTTGAAAAGTGTGTGCGCCTGCATAAATGAAACCTAATGTTTTCAATTCTGATTTTATTTTTAAGTAGGTAGTATTTTTTGGTGTTTGAAATGAGATCATTTCACTATTGTTTTTTTTGTAGAAGAACTTGCTAATATAATATGTTTTAAGTCCATTCACCTTATATGTATAACTAGTACTTGTAGCTAGTGATGAATTTTCGGTGTCAAAATACTGATACCCTCTCTGTGTGACTTGTGTATCAAAATTATCAAGCGAGTAGGTATTTAGTCTAATTAGTTCATTCAATGAAAAATTTTGCGCCAGAAGAAAATCATTAAAGCTCAAAAAGGTAATAATTAAAAAAAATATTTTCATTGTTTTGATATAATGATGCTTATAGCTGGAAAGTTTAAATATTAGGAATGCTATAAAAGTATAAAAATTACAAAATCCTTTATTTGTTATTTAAATAATCTTACGATACTTATTTAAAGTAAGTATGAGAATGAGAGAGGGGGGGGAGCTATAATAGCTTTTTTATGCTAAAAATGCGAGCTTAAATGGGGTACTTCACTTGTATGAGCTTATTTAATATCTTTATTGCTAATTAGTTAGAAAATGCGCCATTTGATAATTATCTTACTAGTTATTTCAAATTATTGTGAGGGGCAACAAAAAATCATTTTGCCCAGAAAATTAGCTATCAATTCAGTCTTATCCTGTAATCAATCAAAAAAGCCAATTCCAATTATTAGGCCTGATTTCATTAGTTTAAAGCAAGGGTACATCTGTAAGCAAGAGTGGAATTTTGAAAAGAAAACACGGGTGCCCATACGTCTCCGATTGGGCTCTCTCGCTTATGTAAATAAAATGGAGGGGAAATAGCTAATCAACTCTTTTTTATGTTGAAATAGTGATTGCTTCTAAAAAAAAGCCCCCTACAAAATAAATTGCAGGGGGCTTTAACTTTAAATAATTAAAACTTATTTCATTAGTTCTGCCATCTTCGATGTATCATATACAAGCCACTCCTCAACAATTTTACCATCTTTATTAAATCTATTTGCCTGAAAAACTACTACATCTACAGATTTATCTCCTTTTGTGAATGTCACAGTTAAGTAGGTATATACATAATCTCCTTGATTTCCATCTTTGAAATTAAAATGACTGCTCCACATAGCGTAACCATCTTTTACTTTAGCTTTTATGCCGGCTGCCACAAACTGACTCTGCAAGGCCACATTTTCATTCAACGTTATTAGCTTATCGTTATCATGAAATTTTGCTGTATCCGCATATCTTGCTCTATACGTAACCGAATCATAGTTTTCAATGTCTTTAAACGAAGCTTTGATTACATCCATATTTGCAGTACTATCATAATTTTCTCCAAATTGATGAGGATCAATGGTGGCAGCTTTATTTTGATCGTTTTGACTACAGGAAACTACAGCGAGAGCAATAATTGCTAGGAATAAAAGTTTTTTCATTTTGCTTTTTTTAGTGATTAAATAATTTTAGGTTACCTAAATATAAATGTATTTCGATTCTGTAACAACTACTTACATCATTAAATCTGTTCTTGTTCTGTAACAGGATAGTAGCTAAGAAATTTTATTCTGATAACCAATGTAGGGTATTTAATACAAATTGCTTCCAGTCGTATTCCTCTACCTGCATTCCTGCATAAAATTTCTTACCTCCTGAGTTGACATACATGGCCGTGAACCCATTACAATCACCCATTGCCATTATTTTACCTTTTCCAAAGCTCCCCGCTAAACATTGTGAATCGCCACCACCTGTTGGGAGTATTCCGTTCCACTTTCTGATTGTAGCAGTAGAACCTAGCTTTAAAATTGTAGTGTAGTTAGGCCCTGTCAAAGCACTGCCCGTGTAGGATTCAATATTTTGTATTACTTCCTTTTTCTTGGATCCAGTTATAATAGGATGATTGCTATTCAGGAGCCCATTTTTTTTTGTGAATTTTAGAATTGTTTCATAGAGAGAGAGCTTTATTGTGGTATCACAGTTAACAGGATCATAGACTGCACCAAAACTTGATTGAATGCCAAATGTGTTCAATAGTGGCGTCATTGACTTGTCAATGGGGGCATGTTCACTTAGAATTATTAAAGAGCCACCATTTGATACCCATTCCTTTAAGGCCAATAATTCCTGATTGGTAAATGTAATTTCATCGGTGATATCTTTTTTAGAACCAAATTTAAATGGCATAGCCGGTGTAATAAGTACCATCTGATATTTCGCCAGATAGGCAGGTGTAAATGCCCCAGAGTCTATATTAGTTTTATAACCATCATTAGTTGCGAGATCAACAAATGGTTTAATCAGACCCATTTCAACAATAAAATTATGATGCCCCGCATCAATTAAAATATGAGGTCCTGATTGTTTTTTGTATCTAGGTTTAGAAACTTCTGCATTAAACGAGCTATCATTTAACATCTGCCCAAAGGAAAAAGTGCTAGCGAAAATTAAAAATAAAGTGATCAGGAAACGCATTATAATCGATTTATTGTTTAAAATAAGGTCTCAGCAAATATTTTAATGAAATTAAAATTTATTTATGCCGAGAATTCATCTAAACAAAAGGCCCCTTTACGCTGGGGCCTCATTTTTTTAATAATATATTTTTAATGATCTTACCTATTTCACGGACACAGGTGGTAAATCTGAACTAAACATATCTCTGAAGAACATCAATTTTCCATCAACTCTCTTCCATAGCACTAAATATTTACCTTTATCAATTTGACTTCCATCTTTGGCGTTTAAAACATAATTACCCTCTTCTGTTACATAGTTTTCATCGCCCCATACATCGGTTGTGTTTATTTTTGCTGAACCAATTCCTGCATTTAAAAGTTTCGAAAGTTCGCTTGTCAACGCTTGCTTTCCTATCACAGAAGGAGCATTCGGATTCATCCATTTAGCATCATCTGTATATAAGTTTACAAGTGCTACTGAATCTGAATTAACTACTGCATCCTCGAATCGCTTATTCATCTCAGCAATCTCTTTTTTTGCATCCTCTAAATTGAATGCTGGTTTTGTTTCTGTACTGCTCTTGCATGCAAACAAACTTATTGCTACCATGGCAGTAAAAAGTACTTTTTTCATTGATTTAGTTTTTAATTGAAAATGAATTTAAGAATAAACCTATTATCCCTTCACTACTTTCCTCTCCAATTTACTTACACTGTAACAAGAGTAAGTAAAAAAAGGAATTTGGTAATCCCAATAAATGGCATAGCTTAAAATGAAAATTCTTTTAAGTATTTGGTTTACATCGAATTATAATTTCGAATTTGCGTGTGTTGAGCTTTAACTAATTAAGATTGCGTGTAGTTAAATATTTTAAATGATTATTTATAGAGCACCGTGCTCTATAAGATAGTTTCGTAATAAGGATAAAAGTTCGTGACACTGCTTTTGGGTAGGTGCGATATACTCTTTATCTGTAGATTGTCTAATTGTTTGAAGCATGCCTAAAATAGCTATATAATTATCCCAGTCTAACTGATCTTTTTTCATGATTTTTAGGTTGGCAGGAATTGGTATGGTAATAACTATTTTATTGCTATCAATTTTAAAATTAGACGGAGCAGCTCTGTAAAAATTAAACTCAAAATTTTTAATTGAAATAGGATCGACCATTCGGTCAATATAACTAAACTCCCGCTGCTCTCTTAATTTTAGACCCGTGCCCAAGCTAGCATATCGCTGAATAGCAGCTTTTAATTCGTCTGATTCTAAAAATTTTAATGTTCCTGAATTTTTTACTTCGTCTAATGCAAGCGTATTCATTTGATGCAACATTCTTAAGGCGATATAACCATGTGCAGCATAAATAGCTGGTATTTCATTATCAAGCGTTTTGTTATTGTAGTAGGTATTGATAATTTCAAAACAACTGTCTTGTCTGCTTCTATTGACTAAATTTCTTGCATAGCCAATTGAGTCATAAGTAACATCTACGTATAGGTTTTTAGCACTGATAAGTGCTTTTTTGGTTTCTACATAGTGCTCTCTTATATTTTCCGCACCATATCCAAGTGTTACAGCAACAAATATCATTAAGCCTTCTAATAAATATTCTTTCCATGGTTTGGCATGTTTTGGAATATGTGGGTGGTGATGTACTTCCATTTATTTTGTTTCTTCTATTTGTTTAATTAATTCTGATCTTCTTTCAGGTCCTCTTGATTCCAAAGAAAAGATAAGGCAACTTCCAATTAGATTAAGTGTAAGGGGACCATATTTCGGTCTCTTAATCCTCTTTTAAGGTAAAATGATATCCCCAAGCACTAGAATTAGAGTACAACCAGTACATAAAAAGAAAAAGCCCTTACAAAATATTGATTTGCAAGGGCTTAATTCTTTAAAGTGGTGGTGTGGGGCGGGATCAAACATTCCCTCACTATCTGTTGAATATCAATTAATTAAGTATTAAAAAGAACAACTATCGAAGTTTTTCCAATTATTTCGTCCGTAGCATCTGATAGTGTTAGTTCAAACTTATAGTGTAAAATATCGAGCGAATAGTTTCTTGGATAGTTATCGGCATGACAAATAGATGAGGTGCTTAATACTATAATAAGCAAGAAGTATTGTAGATATCTCATGGTAACATTGTAATCTTTTTCAAATAATAGCCATTAGCATCAACAAGTGGGGGAGTGGCGCTTTGTATCTTGAGGCCTTCTTTGCCAATCATATGCTTGTCTTTACCATTAGATGTAGTTATTTCTAGTGGCAGCGGCATAAAAAAATTATTGAGTTTTATCGTGTATTGCTGATAGCCAGTTTCTTTAACGATAAAATCCAGCACATCAGTGGTTCGCATATAAAAATCAAAAAACGGCTTTAGGTCTTTACTAGCGGCGTTGCTGAAAAGCTTTTCAACATCACTAGTGGTAACGAAACTATCGTAGGTATAGGCTGGATCTGTTGCAAGTTTTTTGAGCGTAGGCAAGAAAATGTCATCGCCAATTACAAATCGTAGGCTATGCATAAAGAATGAACCTTTTGTATAGATATCGGTAAATGCATAGGTCTCATCTTCCGAAAGCTCCTCACCACCTACCATCGGCTTTTTATACTTGATAGATCTTCTGTGTGCGCTAATTATTTTATCATAAGCCGCTTGCCCTCCTAATTCAAAATGTGCAAGCGCTTCAGCGTATGTTCCAATTCCTTCTTGAATCCACATATGCGCCCAATCTTTGTTGGTTACCTTGTTCGCCCACCATTCATGTGCGTATTCATGGAAGAGATTATCGGAATAGTCGTTATTGCCAATACGAGTGTATACGAACTTGTTTTGAAATGTAATATTTGTCTGGTGTTCCATCCCCGAATTAGGCACTTCGCAAATACCTATCTTTTCTTTTACCCAAGGGTATTCCCCAAAGTACTTTTCAAGAATTCGGGTGTCTCTTGCTTTTAGTTCTATAAGCTTGTCCGCTTCTTTTACATCCTCTTCTAAAACATAAAATACAATTGGTACAACATTCTTATTGATAGTTGTAAAGTCTTTTTGTACCACTTTGTACTTGCCAATATTGAAAAGAACACAATAGTTACTAATCGTGTAATTAGTTTTCCAGTGATAGGTAGCATTTCCTTTCCGCTTAGTTATTTTTTGCAATAAACCAGGCCCTGATACTACTAATGTATCGGGAACTGTAATATGCATATCTACTCCTTCGTTGGGTTCGTCACTAGGATGATCTTTGCAAGGGAAATAGACACGTCCTCCTTCTTTTTGGCAATTAATAGCAATCCAAGGGTTACCGCTTCTATCTTTTGTCCAGGTAAAACCTCCTGACCAAGGGGGTCTTACTGCTACAGGTGGTTGACCACTGTAGTTCACACGAATAGTAACTTTTCCTTGTGGGTATTGTTTGTCTCCATGAATATAGAGTTTGTTGTCAACATGACTAAACTTTTGCTCTTTGCTATTTACAGCAATCGACGATACTTCATAGAGATTAATAAGGTCTAGTAAAAGTGTATCAGCTGTTCTTGCAAGAATTATATCAACATCTGCAAATCCCTTGATAGACTCTTTTGAAATATCGATATTAAGCGATAGCGTATAATGCCTAATATCCATATTGGCCTGTAAAGGATTTAGCTTTCCTCCTGACGATAGTTTGCTAATATCACGATCTTGGGCTTGTACAAATAAGCTTATACAGCCAATAAATAGGCTGCATGCAAGTTTTAGAGTTGTTTGCATAAAGGTTATTTCCTAGTAAGTTACAAAAACGTAGTAATAGAGCTTTACAGAGAGGTATTTATTTTTCAAAAATTCTATACTACTTTTTTAGAGATAATATTTCCCCAAATACTCAAAAAAAGATAAGTCGGAATCATGAAAATTGAATTCGTATTACATAATCAAACTCTGGTTTCGCTTGACAAATAATATTACATTTGGTACATCCTCAATTCCTTGCCATGTATCTATTAGTTTCCTCCGCTTTGCGATATTGTGCCTTGCGGTTTATTACGTTCCGCTTCGTTTTATTATCAATGCTGCTGTTACAACAACTTATAGTCGTTGCACAAGTAGAGCGAAAAAAAAATGCTAGTGATCCGGAGCCCTGGCGTCCTGCTTTCCATTTTACACCGCCTGCAAAATGGATGAACGATCCTAATGGATTGGTATATTATAACAACACGTATCACCTATTTTATCAATACTACCCCGACTCCACAGTTTGGGGTCCTATGCATTGGGGGCATGCTACCAGCAAGGATCTTCTGCAATGGAAACACCAGCCAATTGCTCTTTACCCGGATTCATTAGGATGGATCTTTTCGGGTAGTGCGGTCATTGATAAGGACAATACAGCCGGATTTGGTAAAAACGCAATGATTGCCATCTTTACCTATCACAATGATGCAATTTGGAAGAGTGGTAAAAAAAATACGGAGAGCCAAGGTATTGCCTATAGTTTGGATGGCGGAAAAACCTGGACTAAATACAAAGGCAATCCGGTGTTAAATAATAGCGGAGAGCAAGATTTCCGCGACCCGAAAGTTTTTTGGTATGAGCCTCGTAAGGAGTGGATCATGACCTTGGCCGTAGGAGATCGAATAAAATTGTTCGCTTCTAAGAATCTGAAAGAGTGGAAAGAACGTTTTGTTTTCAAGCCGGAAAATGATAGTAAAGATCTTGGTGTATGGGAATGTCCGGATCTTTTCCCCATGCAAACGTTTCCATACCAAGAAGCCAAATGGGTGTTAATCGTCAACCACGGAGATAAAGCTCCAAATGGTGGCTCCGGTACTCGTTATTTTATTGGCGATTTTGATGGCGATCGATTTGTGGCCACTCAACCCGCTAAATGGTTAGATCATGGTACTGACTTTTATGCTGCTGTTACCTACTCCAACACCCCGGATCCAACACCCATCGTGCAAGCTTGGATGAGTAACTGGCAATATGCACAACAAGTACCCACTACCAATTGGAGAAGTGCCATGACACTTCCCAGAAAGCTTAAGTTGATCAAAAACCAACAAGAATATTTTTTAATGCAGACTGCTATAACGTCGTTTCAAGAGTGTAATAATAAAATTATTCTTTTTCGAAACACCACATTGCCATTTGTGGCGGAGGGAGATTTTGTTTCGGGGGGAGAGTTCGCTTTTCATACAGAAATTATGCCCTATGAAAAATCTCAAGAGCTAACCATTACTCTTTCCAACAAAAAAGGAGAGAAATTTACCATTCGCTATAAAGATGGCATTGTTAGCACAGACCGAAGTCAATCAGGAGTTATTAATTTTAGTGAAAAATTCGCCAACAAGCCACAGACCCTATGGCTGGAAGGCGATGTATTTGGAGTAGTTCATCTCTTTCTAGATAAAGCCTCCGTTGAAATTCTAATCAATAACGGCCGGTTCTCTATGACCAATATTTATTTTCCTACAGAACCCTATTCTAAAATTGCTATCGAATCGAACAAGCCTCAGACTATTTATAAAGTAGAGGCACGAGAACTCTGCTCAAAATACAAACAATGAATTCAACCAAACTCTTATACTGGTCAATAGTAGTAGCTCTCGCTGGCTTTTTATTCGGTTTTGATACCGTTGTTATTTCCGGAGCCGATAAACAATTGCAGGAACTCTGGCAAACCAGTGATCTTTTTCATGGGCTGATCGTAATGTCTATGGCGCTTTGGGGAACCGTCACAGGAGCTGTATTTGGCTCGATACCCACCAATCGTCTCGGAAGGAAAAAAACACTGACCGCGATCGGGATCCTATTCCTCACCTCAGCCATTGGAACAGCACTAGCCAATACTCCGCTGGTCTTTTCCTTCTTCCGTTTTATCGGAGGTTTGGGAATCGGAATTTCCACCATTGCAGCGCCTGCTTTTATATCAGAGATTGCTCCCGCAAAAAGCAGAGGGAAACTAGTGGCCATGTATCAATTCAATATTGTATTTGGTATTCTCATGGCTTTCTCTTCTAATTTTCTACTACGCGATTTGGGTCCTGATGCCTGGAGATGGATGCTGGGTGTACAGATTATACCTTCTGTCATTTACGTATTACTGATCAGCGGCATTCCGGAAAGTCCGCGCTGGTTACTGGAATATAAAAATGACAGGACTGGAGCCTTATTGGTGCTCGAACAACTTCTGCCTCGCGAAGAGGCACAGGCAGAATTAACAACTATTGAAAAAGAAACTAGTCAACCCCATAGTGGCGAGAACATATTCATGAAAAAATACAGGAAGCCGCTTTTGTTAGCTTTCTTTATGGCTTTCTTCAATCAGGTATCTGGCATCAATGCTTTTTTATATTATGCTCCACGCATTTTTGAATTAGCCGGATTGGAAAAATCGGCTTCGTTTTTGAGTAGCATCGGCATAGGTCTGGTCAATTTGCTTTTCACCTTGCTAGGTATATCTCTTATTGATAAATTCGGAAGAAAAACACTGCTCTATGCTGGTTCATTCGGCTATATTATCTCGTTAGGACTCGTATCCTGCGCTTTCTATTATGACTGGCAGGGACTTTGGGTCCCCTTGTTTTTCTTTTTATTCATAGCTGCGCATGCTATTGGACAGGGAGCTGTGATATGGGTATTCATTTCTGAAATTTTTCCTAATAAACTCAGAGCTGTTGGACAGTCATTCGGGTCCACTGTACACTGGGTATTAGCAGCACTGATCCCTTCATTCATCCCTTATTTGTTTCAGGAGATAGGTGCTGCCACGGTTTTTCTTTTCTTTTGTTTAATGATGGTGGGGCAATTGATTTGGGTTAGGGTTAGTATGCCGGAAACAAAAGGAAGAAAATTAGAAGAACTGGCTGCGGAATTACACCAATAAAGTTTTGGGCAACAATAAATGGCATTATGAAAACTGAATCCGTAGTTTGTTTCGGAGAAACACTTTGGGATATATTGCCAGGTGAGAAAGTAGCAGGCGGTGCTCCTATGAATGTAGCTATTCGTTTAGCTGCCTGGGGACATTCGGTACAACTAATTTCACGTGTTGGTCATGACGAAGATGGTAATCGTCTATTAGAATTATTACAACAGCAACATGTTGATATCTCCTTAATTCAAAAAGACCGGGAGTATCCATCAGGGAAAGTGCTGGTAACGCTTAATCAATCAGGTAATGCCAGTTATGAAATTGTTCAACCCAGCGCCTGGGATGCCATCGAGGTTACTGATAGAAATCAAAAAGCAGTCGCTGCCTCAAAAGCCTTTGTTTTTGGATCCCTTGTAGCCAGGTCTGAGGTCAGTGCTGCCACCCTGCTTCAATTATGCAAGTCGGCATCCAAGCGGGTGTTTGATGTCAATCTCAGAAAACCTTTTGTTGATATCGTATTGATCAAATCACTTATACAAATTTCACAGATAATCAAATTAAATGACGAAGAACTCATTGAGCTGATGCCTTTACTTGGCTATAGTAAAATTAATAACACAGAAAACGAATTACAGACTGCTATGAACTGGTTACGGTTATTTTCTGGGGCAGAGACTATTTGTGTTACCAGAGGAGCACAAGGTGCTTTGCTCTTGCATAAACAAATGAATTACGCGCATCCCGGATATACTGTTACTGTAAAAGATACCATCGGATCGGGAGATAGTTTTTTAGCTATCCTTTTATCTGGTTTATTAAGTAATATTCCCCCTGATGAAACACTGGCGAATGCCTGTGCTGTTGGGGCGTTGGTCGCTACCCATAAAGGAGCCAATCCATCTATTAGTGAAGCAGATATTATTGCGATAAAAAAAGCCTGAAAAGAAACTTTGTTTATACAAATTAGAGAATCAATACCTAAATTTGTATAAATATTTAAAACATGCAGCCCCGGACCGCAGAAAAACTGTTAAAAAAATACTGTCGCCAATTTAGGGCCATTGCCGTAGTAGGGCCAAGACAAAGCGGAAAGACAACGCTGGTTAAAAAAGTGTTCCCTCGAAAGCCTTACGTTTCATTAGAAGATCCTGACCAGCGGATGCTAGCATCATCAGATCCTCGTGCGTTTTTAGCTAGGTATGAAAATGGCGCAATCATTGATGAAGCGCAACGAGTGCCTGAATTATTCAATTACATGCAGGGAATTCTAGATAAGGTGCAAAAAGATGGATTCTTTATTCTTACGGGCAGCAACAATTTTTTACTCCAACAATCTATTTCACAGTCTCTTGCCGGCCGTATTGGTTATATTGACTTGCTTCCACTGAGCTTTAATGAAATTACTCAATTCAAACGCAAGGATAATTCAATTGAAGAACTGGTTTTTACTGGATGTTACCCTGAGTTATACGATAAAAACAGAAAACCAACACTATGGTATCCAGCTTATATTCGAACATATGTAGAGAGGGATGTTAAGCAAATTCGTAACATAGAAAACACCATTGTATTTAATCGGTTTCTTCAACTTTGCGCCGGAAGAACGGGGCAACAACTGAATATTTCTGCCCTCAGTAATGAAGCAGGTATAGATATCAAAACAGTGCAAGCATGGCTATCAATTTTGCAAAGCAGTTATATTATTCATCTTTTGCCAGCGTATTATAAAAATTTTAATAAGCGCGTTGTAAAAACACCAAAATTGTATTTTATAGACACAGGTCTTGCTTGTTCCTTATTAGGAATACGCGAAAAAAAAGAGCTACTAAACTCCCATTTTAGGGGGGCTTTGTTTGAGAATTATGTAATCATGGAGATGTTAAAGAAGAAATATAATACAGGATCTAGCGCCGGTTTTTATTACTGGAGAGAAAATAATGGTTTGGAAATTGACTTATTGATTGATACTGGCCGCGAAATCATAGCACATGAAATAAAGGTTGCTACAACTTTTAATGAATCCCTATTAAAAAGTCTATACCAATGGAAGAAAGTAAGTGGCTTAACCAAAAGTGTTTTACTTTATAATGGGCAAATCGAAATAAGTGGAAAAAATCAGCCGCAAGTGTTTAATTGGTTAAGTTATGGCATGAAATTTTAAGTAGCTGGAAGTGAACCTCTTTTGTATTGGATGATTTATCCTAAACCACCAGATTTGGAGTAGCATCTGGAGTAGAATGTGTATTTGAAAAGAAAAAACCCTCACAAATTGTTGATTTGCAAGGGTTTATTTCTTTGAAGTGGTGGTGTGGGGCGCACCAACACCCTCCACTATAATTTGATAATCAATTCAATTTTCTTGATCGTCTGAAACTCTTGCCAGGCAAGCTTTTCAGCGAATTGATTTTTCAGCTTTTATGCTGTTTTCTGCTATCAAAAGAACTGTTGTTTGAGCGCTGTGCTCGGGAAATACTCGGTAGTAATTCAATTACGATTAAAGATAGCAAATAATGAATAAACAGGAGTTTAAGTTACAATTACCAGTTAAATTAAACGACTAGCAGAATTAACTTGTAATGTGAAAAAAACTAAAAGCTTTGATTGATGCTGAGTTTGTGTTGAAGTCTAACTGTATTGATTTTGCCCGATACAAATCGGTCAATTTTCTTCATGATTTCCAATTCAGCCTCTGGCCTATCGTAAATTTCGATTGATATTTCTTTTGTCGGTGTTTTTAAATAGTGGACAAACATTGGAGCAAAAACATCAGAGTCTGTAACACCTAATGAGTGACCAAAGATTCTAATGCTATTTGCCTCTATAAAAGTATTTTTCCAGTTACTCAAATTAAACGAGTTACTATATCCTTTTTTAATAAAAGAGTATTTATGCCCTGTCTCTTTAAGAAAATCCTCATTAACTCCCAGCACGATTTCACTTCCTAAATCTCCATGTGGTTGAATATAGTTAATCAATGTCATGTCAAGTTGCCTGTCTGGAAATAGGGAGGAAAGTTTATTCATTACATGATTTGTGTAATTGAAGTTTACGATAACAGCTTTTCGATTTTTATTTAAGTCATTTGCTATTAATTTCAAAAATGAAAAAGCTCTGGTGGATTCTTGATTTGACTTATTCGATTTTTGCCTTTGAAGGTAGTTTTTAAGTCTAAATTTTAAGTCATTTAATGATTGGATAAACTCATCTTCATCCTCTTTGCTAAACTCATTCGCATATACACCTAAAGCTTCTTCAAGGTCAACCCAGAGAGAGTGATTTTCCTTTTTGAAGACATGGTGAATATATTTTGCTAATTCATTACTAGAGCCGTCATTGCACATTCCTTTAAATTCTATACTATCTACAAATGATCCATAACTAGTGTTATACCCTAGCTCAAGGTCAAACCCATTTCCAATAATATATAAGTTCATTTTAAACTACTTATTAGTGAAACAAAGCTGAATTAAAGTTTTATAAGCTATGTAGATGTTTTTGAATCCCCTCTATGACCGCGTCGAACGAAGGCTGCTCTCTGTAATAGAGCTTTTCGGTACTCTTATATCTCTCTTCAAAGGATTTACGAATAGTCTTGTCTGAAAGAAGTAGAGCCGGATGTTCTGATAAAGGAATTAATTTATCGGCTCCCCTAAAACGTGCTGCTTTATGGGCTAGATATTCATCAGAACCAATAAAGTCTAGGACTTGTTGATTTTTAAGCAAGCAATACACATCATAGTATTGTCGCATAAAATTCTTTGGTTTTTCGGCAGATTCCGAATCCTTTCTGTATTTATTTACAATTGTCTGTAATTTCTCTACTAGCGTAAATCCAGGATGATAGCAAAGAACTCCTTTGGCGGTATTATCAATATAGCTAATTCCGGAATTTGCCGAATTTACGTAACTGACAACCCAAGACGATATGTCCAAGGGAGTATTAGGTGTAACCGTATCAAAGCCTGCTTCTAATAAAATACCATCTTTTACACCCTTTAAAGAAGGAGAATAAGGCTGATAGTAAAGTCTTATCCCACCACTTCTGTATTTTTCAAGGTCATCAAAGGCTTTATCTCTTTCAGCTTTAATAATACCTGGTATTGAAATTTCTTTGCAAAGTCTATCATAGAATGCCTTTCTTGCTTCTTGCACTCTAGGCTTATCGTCTTTTCCTTCTATTTCTAGGCCAAAGTTAGTTTTGATATAAATGTCTATATCCTCAGAAAAGCGTTCTATTAGTCCAAAGCCCTTGGATAAGGAAGTTCCTCCCTTTAATTCAAAGGAAATTCCTTGTTTTTGTAAGCCATGTAATACATGCATAATCCAGTAGTCTTTTTCTACTAGAGTTATGTCTATCCCTTCTTTGGCAGAAACAATAGCTAATAGGTCTTTAAATTCTGGATCATTATGCAAGTAATCAGGCATTGGCTAATTGTTTTCTTCTTAAAGCCGCCTTAATAAGCTTCTTGGTAAAACCAGAGCCATAGAGCTGGGTAGCTACCATTAATTTCTTAGGATCAAAGTCCTTAAGCCGACTTAAAAAGGTAGTTACTAGGTTTTCGGGATCTTCGGCTAGTTCTTTAAGATTGTTAAGAAGATCGACTACCAAATATTCTTGACTTAGATTCTTGGGAAAAGCTGACTTGGTCTTAAAAATAAAGGTCTTTCCATTGAACTTAAACTCTCCACGACGTTTATGGTTGTAAACCCATGTAGTATTATAGAGTTGGGTAGCTCCTAAGCCCAAAGAATTATAGGCATTAGGAGAAAGCAGTAAAAAGCTTTCGTCCATCAAAAAACGTTTTACCAATTCCTTATCATCGGGAGGAACTAGTCCAAACTTTGATTCCTTAGGAACATAGTACAAGCCTTTTCCTAGCCTCTTTAAGGCACCAGCGTTTCTTAGTTGATTTAGATGACGATCAACTGCTGTAGAAAAAAACTCTAGGTCTGATCGACGATAAACACGACCTGGCTTTATATGATTTATTAGAGCTTCCATGTATAAGAAGCAAAGTTAAGATTTTGATTCATTTGCATGAAATATTACAAAATATTCATGCAAATAGAAACAAAAAATGGTAATCAAATAATTGATTATCAATATGAAAAGAAGTAAAATTTATTATAAGCTAAAATAAGGGTATTTAGTATCCCATTTGTGCCATTCTTAGGTAATAGGATACGTCCCTTTTAGGCTTTTGTGGCCTATTTATATATAGATAGCCTTTAATTGTAAGGAACATTAGTACCAAAAAGAGAACTAGTCTACCAAGAGATGGACTAGACTTTTGTTGGGTCTGACTGGTGTTGATAAAGAAAGGCACATGTTCAATATAGATCTTACTAAAGCCTTGTTCTAGGGGTGCTGCAGCAACGGTTGGTTGTGTAGGAGGTGTTTGTCCAATTCCGGAAAATGCTGAATTCTCAAAACCAGGGTTTCCTTGGTTATTTAATAAGGACCTCTTAAAAGCCATTTCTAGATAAGGGTTATTGAATGTCATTGTTTGCATGTTTTATAATTTTTAGTTTTTTATCGGAATAGAAAAGATAGCCGTAGGAGCCAACAAGGTCAAATGTTTCATTTTTAAGAGAAATCGTATTTGTTTTAACGTTCCAGTTAATATCGTAAGCCGAAAATATTGTTACATCTAAGGGAGATTCTCCGTATAAGTCATAAAGTGCTTTAAGTGACTTTTCTGTTCTAAGCACTTCTTTAAGCTTTACCTTACTTTCTTGGTACAATTTACTAGATGTAGCTTTCTTGTTATTATAGTAACAACAGTAACTGCAATATCTAGCATTGCCATGACGAGAGTAAATCTCTTTGTTGCAAAAGTCACAGAATTTGAACTTCATCTTACAATTTTGAAAGTTCATAGACCGAGGGCACTGCGTTCCTTCTTATGTATTCTAGGACATCAGATAAGAAGTAGTATACCTTGCCTCCCGATTTGTAGTAACGTATTTCTCTTTTAGAACGCAACTCAGCAGATTTTCTCTTTGAAATCTTAAGGAGTTTACAAAGTTCAAAATCATCTAGAATAACCTCATTTGCATTTCTGTGGGCCTTAGATTGTATTTCTTCAATGTCTAGTAATAGCTGTTTGAACTCTGGGTTTCTTGAATATAACTGACTCATAGTAAATAGTTTTAGGAGCCAAACCTCGTTATAAAAGTGATAGAAAAATCATGTATTTACCAATGGAAATTGGCAGAAAAAATGTTCAACGAATTTCAACATGTGGCGAATGTTGAAATTCGTTACAAACACGAATAAAATTCAGAAATATTTTAAAAAAAGTTTTCCAATTGAAATCGTAACGAATTCAAAAATCACTGAAATCCAAAATTTTGGAGTAAAATGAGGTTTGAGCTATTGTCGATATGAACCGACTAAAGACAGACTAAAATGAGTATGATCTTATTAGTTCTAGAACTTTTACAAGTTCTTTTTTACTTGTATAAACTAAACTAATTGGCCTTCTTTTACTTTTTTTATATGTGATGCTTTTAGATAAAATGCCAAATAGGATAGGAGGCCTTAATAGATTTTTAGTAAAAGAGCAATTGCAGTTTTCAAAGAAATTGGATTCACTTGTGGTTTTCCAGCCAAGCTCTTTAGAAAGATAGGTAAAGGTTCTTAGGCCCTTGGTCCAATGAATTTCGTGATTTCCTCTGAGCTTATAGAGAGTGTATTTTACAATTTCTTTTGGGAAAACACTACCTCTAAGGCTTTTGTCTAGATAAAAGTATAACCAAACATAGTACTTAGGCTTGGGCTCTATAATTATTAGTGTAAAAACGTGTTCAAATTTAAGAGTATGGTATATCATTTTTTTCTCACCCACCTTACGTCCCCCTTTTTAATACTGTCAGCATTGTTAAACGGGGATATCAGAAGAAAATCTCCATTGTAAATGTCACCATTGGAATTAAGCTTCATTAAAAATGCACCAAGTCGTAATCGACTCAGCTTACTAACTTCTTTATATGTTCCTTTCAAATATATCTCTCGTTCTAAGGATGCATCTATCTCAATAACAATGTCCCCTTTGTAATTTTTTAATATTCCCCTTATATTGTTTGAGAAGAGATTGTACGTTAAAACTACCGTACCCCATTCCACTTCTTTATATCTTGTATCTTCTGAATTTTCAAATGCTGTAAATTCACCTACATAGTAAGTTTTAGATTTAATTTGGTATAGAAAATATCCAAAAACTGCAATAATAGCAATACTTGTAAGGTTTATAACTATGTCTTTTGTTAATTCAGATTTAGATATATAGTTAAATATTTTTGGCTTAGAAAATCCGCAAAAATCTAAAATTGATTTTAAACAACGCCAGCATACCCAACCAAAAATGATTATTAGGATTATGGCAGTAGGTAAATCAAAATGAACCAAGAAAAATTCCCGGAAGGACATATTAAAAATTAGACTTTACAATTGAATTTAATCCCCGCAACTCCAATCAGTTCGGTCGCTTTTGGATGCATTATTTTGCCAGTTAAGAGCTTGGAGGTTTTCAATATTACTTTTTCCACCCTTTGCAACTGGAGTTATATGATCTATCTCCCATCCACTAGTAGCTTTTCGGTTTCCAAATTCATTCCAATGCATGACAAAACCACACTTGTCAACCCTTACTTCGTTGGGGCTCTTATTTAATACAGACCTCCCGGTTCTATTCCATACTTCTAGTTTATCTTTTTCGGTCCACTGCTCTCCACGATCATTTGTGTTTTGGTTTCTTGGCATTTTAATAGGATTTAAATTGTTTTTAATTCAAACAATTTAATTTATTTAATTAGTTGATTTCTTTCAATTATACGAACTGCACTTTTCTCGATTTGAAATAACGAGTATTTAAAATCTTGATAGCTAAGAATATTCACAAGAGATTTTAGTTTTGTAAAATACCAATTGATACACAGTAAGAGTAAATCATTATAAGAGATTTTATCAATGGCTTAAAAAATAAATGAATGCTTAAATATTACGTTGATCATACTGAGCTTAAAATAAATCAAGAAATTTCTAGGAATGATACTGTTGTAATGGGGGGTCTTTTGATTAATCATGAAAATGAAAAAAAATTAATTTCCATTATTCGAGAAATTAAGAGCAGATATTTTAGTCCTGAACTCCCTCTCAAATACAATATGAAGGACCTAAAACCAATATTTACCAATCAAAATTTAGTAAATGAGTTTAATCAATTTAAAAATGAATCTTTCGCTTGGAGAAAGGAGCTATTTGAAAGATCGCTAGAGATTGATTATCAAATTATAATTTCTGTTGTAAAACACTACCAACCAGATAAAAAAGAATCAAAAGTTGATAAATATCAAATTCTAGCTTTTGCTTTTAACAACGTATTAATGAGGATATCCTCTGAAGTGAAAGAGAGAGAGTCTGAATTGGTCGAAGTGATAGTTGATTGGCCAGAGGGAAATATTTCGAGACCCTTTAATCATGAATATGCTCATGCTTATTGGAAAGGTGTTACACCTCATGGAGTAAGTTATTTTTCAGGGACTTTAAAGAGTTTAGGCTTTTTCGATACAGTTTTATTTGCCTCAACGCCTAATTCAGCTATGCTACAATTTGCTGATTTGCTAATTGGCTCCATGCGTGATTTTCTTTCATGTAGCTTAACGGATCGAGAATATGCAGTCGGCAAAGAGTTAACTGAGATAATATTGAATAAAGTTCGAGGATTTCCAGACAAATGGGAGCGTGGAATTTCAATTTCATCGGGTAACCGTGAATTAAAGAAAAGAGTTGAAGACATTTTCTCGAAATATTCGCAACAATCTTAAGTAACTATCTCATAGTGCTATACAAAACCTAATCTCTCTTTGTTGCTGATGTATTTAGTGGGAATATTGGTTCATACAAAATGCCTAAATAGTTTTTGAATATCTATATTTGCTAATCAGTTGAAAATGAAATATTTATATCAAGATAAAAGAAATTTAGCATTTCACCAGTAATCAAATTAAACCGAACAAGCATAAGTATTAATAAATTCGTATTCATATAATATAGAAAAGCTGCGACAGCTTCTGCTACCCAAACCGACCAAGTTATTAAAGCAGACATACGCAAAAAGTCGAGCAGCAGCCACGATAAGGCGTGGGGCTGCTTATTTGCGTATGAGTTCTTGGTCGGACTCGGGTAGCGATGAGTTGGTCTCACGCCGCTTTATTAATCAACACCCTGTATTAGAGACATACAGACTACCCAAACCGACCAACTATGAAAAAGGCAATCCTTTTTTCAGCAATTTCATTGCTTCTCATTTCTTGTAAGAAAGATTCCGCTTCAACTGTGTCTTATTCAAAAGTCAGTATTACCAAACTGACAATTCTTGCTTACCCTGACAAAAAGCCTTCGGGGACAGACTGGGATAATGCACTAGCCGGCTATTACCCTGATGTTTATTTTGACATTACAAAATCGGGGACCACAGAAACGTTGTACAGTCTTGATGTAGCAAATCGAAAAGAGAATATGACCCAAGCAGATTTACCTGTTTCTTGGTCAACTTCATCAGGAGCTGCATTTTTCACGCTTACTAATTTATCTCAAGCTGTTGATGTGGACTTATATGACTTTGATTCCCTTTCGGCTGATGAATACATGGGTACAGCAACCTTCAATTTTCAAAACTATACGTCAGGATCAAATCGTTATCCTTCTACAATTACAGTTACTAGTAGTGGAGTTTCAATAAAACTTAATTTAACCTGGCTTCAATAAATTAATTAAGATGCGAAATATATTATTGATTCTTGCGCTCTCAACATTACTTTCTGGCTGTGCCGAAATTCTTAATACAATCGCCACGACTCCAA
>VFQT010000196.1_pt1 | contig 98400 bp, 105 predicted proteins | sample 3512381 | NCBI WGS metagenome assembly VFQT01 (sample SAMN10412376, study PRJNA504923) | tailings metagenome | isolation source: Relicate 2 Philex TSF3 active mining site | place: Philippines: Tuba, Benguet | collected 2017-08-29
TAGGGAAGTCCAGCGCCTGGCCCTGCACCAGTTCCATGATGGGAAGGCGCTCATGGAACCACTTTCCGAAAGCCGACTTGGGCTGGTAATTCGATGTATGTCCGCTCATTGAGGTCGTCCTTGCTTAGCCGATGCGGATCTTGGTGTCGGAGAGGTAGGCATACTGCGGGACCGGCAGGTTCTGCGGCGCGGGGCCTTTCCGGATGCGGCCGGCGGTGTCGTAGTGCGAGCCGTGGCACGGGCAGAACCAGCCGCCATGCTTGGCGGAGCCCTCGACCACCGCGAAGTCGCCCTCGTTCGGGATCGGCACGCAGCCCAGATGGGTGCACACACCCATCATGACCAGGAACTGCTCCTTGCCGCCCACCACGCGGTTGACGTCGGTTGCCTCGTCACCCTCGGCGACGTTGGCGTTGCGCGCCAGCGGATCGGGAAGTTCCGCCACGGACACCGCCTTGGCAGCCTCGATCTCCGCGGGGAGCCTGTGGCGGATGAACACGGGATTGCCGCGCCACTTGATGGTGATCTCCTGGCCCTCGGCGATCGGCGCCAGATCGACCTCGACCGAGGCCAGCGCCAGCACCGATGCGTCAGGGTTCATCTGGTTGATGAAAGGCCAAACCGTCAGCGCTGCGCCGACGGCACCGACCGCACCGGTCGCGATATAGAGAAAATCGCGACGGTTGGTCTCCGCATGTTCCGCTGTGGACACGTCTCTTCTTCCCTTTTGTTGCCGCGCCAGCCCGTAAAATAGGGTACGGGCGGGCTTTCCCCGGCGCTCAAACCCGCGACCTTTTGGCATTGCGTCCAAAATAAGTCTAGCCATCAAGTGTCGCAGTTGGCAGGGAATTTCCGGCGCAGCCCGGCTTCGGCTAAGAACGCGGAATCATGATCGAAATCGCACTTTACCAGCCGGACATCGCGCCCAACGCCGCCACCATCCTCAGGATGTGCGCCTGCCTGGGCCTCACCTGCCGCATCATCGAGCCCGCAGGCTTCGTGATGACCGAGTCTGCCTTCCGCCGTGCCGGCATGGACTATCTCGACCGGGCCGCCCTGGTGCAGGACGCCTCGTGGACGGCCTACAGGCAGGAAACGGCGGGCCGGCGCAGCGTGCTGCTGACCACGAGGTCCACCCTCCCCTATTGGGACTTCGCCTTCCGCCCGGACGACATCCTGCTGATGGGGCGGGAAAGCTCCGGCGTGCCGAATGAGGTGCACGAAAGCGTGGAGGCGCGCATCACCATCCCGATGCGGGAAGGCTTCCGCTCCCTCAACGTGGCGCTGGCCTGCGCCATGGTGACGGGCGAAGCGCTGCGGCAGTTGGGCGTGCGCGTCACCTGACCAGGACAGGCGGCCCGCTGCCACCGCCATTCTGTGCAGCGGATATGACGGCCCGACCGAGAGTGGCGAACACGCCGGCAGTTTCGGCGCGGGTCAACACTTGATAGCTCATGCTGCTGTCGCTGGCGCAATCCCGGAGCAGTTGCTTGCCCGCTTCATCCGAGGGCCCGACGATCACCGAATAAATCTTGATCCCGTAATCTTTCATGTTCTGGCAGACCGTTCGCGTCAGCGTATCGACCTGCGCCCGCGACGTATAGTGGAGGCCGGTGGTGGAACCGAAGGCCATCACGTCAGCTTTGATGGAATACGAGGTGTACCGTGGCGAAGCACTGTTGATGCCATCGGAAATCAGCACCACGACCTTCATGACGTTGGGGTCGGTGTTGGGCGCCGCTTTCGTGAAGGGAATTTCGGGGGTGAGCATGTTCCACGCCCAGATCAAACCCGATGGAATGAAAGTGTTCCCCACGGTGTTGATATACACAGAGTTCAGGATGCTGCTCGTGCCGCTGCGAGGCGCGAGATCAGTCATCCTGAGAAAACCGCAATCCCCGTAGACGCGAGGATAGGGGCGACCTGCAGCGTTGCTGACAGACGCCAGCAGGCTTGCCTCTCGCGGCCCGACACACCCAGCCCAAAAACTCTGCAGTCCACCGGTGCACATGTAGTTGCCACCTTCGCAGGGCGCAGGTGTTTGGGCGCAGGAGCAATTGGGCGCCCCCTTGAGGCTGATGTCCTGAATCCCTGCGGGTGCGGTGGCAGCATTGACCTGAACATAGCTCGTGAAGGGCACAGCGCCGAACTTCGCGTCGCTGCCCAGTGCCGTGTCAACCTGTGTAATGAATGCCGTGCCTTGGTTGATGACCTCAATGTTCATTCTGGTCCTACTATCCGGCCAGAGGGTCTGGTTCACAGATGTCGAGCCGTCGACGGCAAGCACGATCTCAGCGTTCGCACTTTGCGTCCCCCTGTAGGACGCGGTCGCCGTTACCGAAATGTCCATGGTGTCGATGTCCGCTATTCTCAAGAAACTGGTGTCCATGGTGGCGGTGGCGCTGACGGTGACCGTCTGGGCGGCCGTGTCGTGAACCACCACCGGCTCCGTCACCGTGGCCTTGGACGCCGGAATGCCGTTGGCTTGGAAATAGGCCCTTCCATCGATCTCGACCCTGTCGCTGTTGCGGCTGGTTTGGGAGGCCGCCGCAAGGGCGGCGGCATCGGCGGCGCCCTGAAGCTCGGTCCGGATGTCATGGGCCCTGACGAGGTCCAGCGACGTGCCCGCCGCAAGCACCAGCAGCGACATGGTGATTCCCGCCAGGATGGCGATGGCGCCCGATGTATCCGCCAGGAAGGACTTCCAGGAAGGCCGTGAACGCTTGCCGGTCATGCCGCAATCATCTCCATCTCGATGGATCTTATAACCGAAGGTGGCATAATAGACCAGAATCGTCACACGTTGAAGATGCCGCCTACCCACTTTTGCGCTACTCGACCGATGCGTGCCGGGCTGTGCCACCGCGCGGGCAGATGCTAGTCTCCGCGCCGTTGAAAGGAATCGCCCATGACCGACAGCCTGCCCGACCGCCAAGCCGCCGCCCGCCAATGGTTCGAGAACCTGCGGGACCAGATCTGCGCGGCGCTGGAGGAGATCGAAGGCGGCGCCCGCTTCGAGCGAAAGCCCTGGGATCGGAAGGACGGCGGCGGCGGCGTCATGTCCATGATGCACGGCAAGGTTTTCGAGAAGGCGGGGGTGCACACCTCAACCGTGCATGGGGCGTTCTCGCCCGAGTTCCGCAAGCAGATTCCCGGTGCCGAGGAAGACCCGCGCTTCTGGGCCTCCGGCATTTCCCTCATCATTCATCCATGTAACCCGTTCGTTCCCGCCGTGCACATGAACACCCGCTTCATCGTGACGACGAAGACCTGGTTCGGCGGCGGCGCGGACCTTACCCCCGTGCTGGACCGGCGCCGGGTGCAGGACCATCCGGATTCGCTGGACTTCCACGCCGCCATGAAGGCCGCCTGCGATGCGCACACGGTGGCTGACTACGGGAAGTTCAAGGCGTGGTGCGACGAGTATTTCTTCCTGCCGCACCGGAACGAGCCGCGCGGCATCGGCGGCATTTTCTACGACCACTTCAATTCCGGCGACTGGGACAAGGACTTCGCCTTCACCCGGGATGTGGGCCTCGCCTTCCTCGACATCTATCCGAAGCTGGTCCGGCGGAACATGCATTCGCCCTATACGGACCACGACCGGGAGGAGCAGTTGATCCGCCGCGGGCGCTATGTGGAATACAACCTGCTCTATGACCGCGGCACCATCTTCGGGCTGAAGACGGGAGGGAACGTCGAATCGATCCTCTCCTCCATGCCGCCTGCGGTGAAGTGGCCCTGATTTCACGGAGCACGGCAATGGACCTCAGGAACGGTTTCGACATCAAGCGCTATATCCGCACCATTCCGGACTATCCGAAGCCCGGGATCATGTTCCGCGACATCACCACCCTGCTCTCCAACCTGCACGGCTTCCGCGCCGCGGTGGATGAGCTTGCCTGGCCCTTCCTCAAGGGCGAGATCGACTATGTGGCGGGGATCGAGGCGCGTGGATTCATTCTGGGTGGCGCAGTCGCGCACACGCTGGGCCGCGGCTTCATTCCCATCCGCAAGAAGGGCAAGCTGCCGTCGCGCACCATCGGGCAGGAATATGCGCTGGAATATGGCGTCGATACGATCGAGATCCACGCCGACGCCATCCAGAAGGGCGACCGGGTGCTAATCGTCGACGACCTGATCGCGACGGGCGGCACGGCGGGTGCCGCGATCGACCTCGTGCGCAAGTCGGGCGGAGACGTGGTCGCGGCGGCCTTCGTGATCGATTTGCCGGAACTTGGCGGCGCGGCGAAACTCCGCGCCAAGGGCGTGAAGGTGCATACGCTGGTGAGCTTCGAGGGGCATTGAGCCCCTGGGGAGGAAGATTTCCTCAGCCCGGCCGCTTCGGCGTCAGCACCTTGCCCTCGAAGGAGAACACCAGCTCGCCCTTCTGGTTGAAGCCTTCATTCATGGAGAAGACCAGGCCCCAATCGGGCCGTGAATTGAGCTCGCGCTTGCCGGTGATGGTCGAGCGGTAGGTGATGGTGTCACCCGGGGTTACCGGCTTCAGCCAGCGCAGATTGGTGAGGCCCGGCGAGGGGCCGATCGGCGCGGGCTCCCTGCCCTCTCCCCGCATCTTCGCCTCGGCTGCCTGGTTGGTGGCGACATAGCGCTTCATCCAGCCTGCCGCCGTATGCCAGCCGGACGCAGAGAGAACACCGAGCGGGCCTTTCCGTGCGGCCTCCTCGTCCAGGTGGAAGGGCTGCGGATCATATTGCCTGGCGAAGGCGATGATCGCCTCCCTGGTGAAATGGTGGCTGCCGAGTTCGACGACGCGGCCCTCTTCGATTTCCTCGAGATAGAGGCCGATCATGGATTGCGCACTCCCATGAACTGGATGCCGGTGATCTCCGTCTTGAGTTCGCCCGCCATGTTGAAAAGCTCGAACTTCATCTTGAGAATGCCCATCTCCGGCCGCTTGGAGGACACGCGGCGTGAGAGCACCGTGGCACGTCCGGTGAGCGTCTCGCCGGCGTAGACGGGCTTCAGCCACTTCACCTCCTCCATGCCGGATGAGGCCATGGCGGCGGACTTGTTGGCATAGCCCTCCACCGCGAGGCGGATCAGGATGGCGCTGCCTTGCCAGCCGGACGCCGCCAATCCGCCGAGCACGGAGTTTTTCCCCGCCTCCTCGTCAAGGTGCATGGGCTGCGGGTCCCACTCCCGGGCATAGGCGATCACCTCTTCCCGCGAGAGGTGATAGGTGCCGAAGGGGATCACCAGCCCTTCGGGGAAGTCCTCATAGTGAAGCAGATCGGACACGTGCAAATCCTTCAAGCTGCCCCTTGGTCGCCAAAAAGGATCGCCGGGTCAAGCCCGGCGAAGATGATGTGGGAGACTAGGTATTGAACCGGAAATGCATGACGTCGCCATCCTTGACGACGTAGTCCTTGCCTTCCAGCCGGAATTTTCCGGCCTCGCGGGCACCTGCCTCGCCGTTGTTCGCGACATAGTCGTCATAGGCGATGGTTTCGGCGCGGATGTAGCCCTTCTCGAAATCGGTGTGGATCACGCCCGCCGCACCAGGGCCCTTGGTGCCCTTGGTGATGGTCCAGGCGCGCGCCTCCTTCGGCCCCACGGTGAAATAGGTGACGAGGTGGAGCAGGTCGTAGCCAGCGCGGATCACGCGGTTCAGGCCCGGCTCCTCCAGACCCACGGCGTCGAGGAAATCCTTCTGGTCGGCGGGCGCCATCACGGCGATCTCGGATTCGATCTTGGCGGAGACGACGACGGCCACCGCATTCTCCTCGGCGGCGCGCGTGAAGACGGCGCCTGAGAATTCGTTGCCCTTGTCGGCAGAGGCCTCCTCGACGTTGCACACATAGAGCACGGGCTTGGACGAGAGGAGACCCAGCCCGCGGAAGGCCTTCTCCTCTTCCGCGCTGCGCTCCACCAGGCGGGCCGGCTTGCCCTCCCGCAGCAGGACCAGCGCGCGGTTGATGAGGTCGGCCAGTTCCTTCGATTCCTTGTCGCCCTGCTTCGCCTTCTTCTCGATGTTGACGATGCGCTTCTCGAGCGAGTCGAGGTCCGCCAGCATGAGCTCCGTCTCGATCGTCTCGATGTCTGCGATGGGATCGATCTTGCCTTCGACGTGGGTGATGTCGCCATCCTCGAAGCAGCGCACGACATGGGCGATGGCATCAACCTCGCGGATGTTGGCGAGGAACTGGTTGCCGAGGCCTTCACCCTTGGATGCGCCGCGCACCAGGCCGGCGATGTCCACGAAGGTGAGGCGCGTGGGGATGATCTGCTGCGAACCGGCGATCTTCGCCAGAACGTCGAGGCGCGGGTCGGGCACGGCCACGTCGCCCACGTTCGGCTCGATGGTGCAGAAGGGATAATTGGCCGCCTGGGCCGCCGCCGTCTGCGTCAATGCGTTGAAGAGGGTGGACTTGCCGACGTTCGGAAGCCCGACGATGCCGCACTTGAAACCCATCAGTTCTCTGCCTTCTTCTGGGGCTTTTCCGGCGCGGGATTGAGCGCCAGATGCACCTTGTTCTGGAATGACCCCTCCTCGCCCTTGACGAGGAGCGGAATATGATCGGCGACCGCCCCGAGCAGCGGTTCGAGCCAGGCCCTGTCCGCCTTGGCGAAATCGCTCAGCACATGGGAATGCACCAGCGCCTTGTCCCCGGGGTGGCCGATCCCCAGCCGGACGCGCACGAAGTGCGGGCCGCAGTGAGCGATCATGGAGCGGATGCCGTTGTGGCCCGCCGCCCCGCCGCCGAGCCTGATCCGGACCTTGGAGGGTTCGAGGTCGAGCTCGTCGTAGAGCACGATCACCTGCGAGGGGTCGATGTCGAAGAAGCGCATGGCCTCGCCGACGGAACGGCCGCTCTCGTTCATGTAGGTCAAGGGCTTGAGGACAAGCACCTTGTTCCCCGCCAGCACGCCCTCCGAGGTTTCCCCCTGGAAGCGTTTGCGCCACGGCGAAAAGCCATGGCGGCGGACGATTTCGTCCACCGCCATGAAGCCGATATTGTGCCGGTTGCCCTGATATTTGGGGCCCGGGTTGCCGAGCCCCACGATGAGGTGCATCTGGCCCTCTTAATCGAGAAGATTACTTCTTCTTGGGAGCGGCAGCTGCGGGAGCAGCACCCTTGGCGGGAGCAGCACCCTTGGCAGGCGCCGCGCCCTTGGCGCCAGCGGCCGGAGCTTTCTGGTTCGTGGCCGGAACTTCCGCCGCCGCACCTTCGGCAGAGGCTTCCTCTTCCTTCTGCGCGGCGGTGATGGCGCAGAGCGTCACGTCATCGGAAGACGCCGAGGCGACACCTTCCGGCAGCGCGATGTTGGAGAGGTGGACCGACTGGCCGATCTGCATGGCCGAAACGTCGACCATGATCTCATCCGGGATGAGATTGGCCGAGCAGGAGAGCGCCACCGTGTGTGAGACGATGTTGAGCGTGCCGCCCTGCTTGATGCCGGGGGCCACGTCCTGGCCCTTGAAGTGAACGGGCACGTTCACCTTGATGCGGGCTTCCTTGCCCAGGCGCAGGAAGTCGATGTGGACTATGAAGTCGCGCACCGGCTCGAACTGCACGTCGCGCGGAATGGCGCGGACGGTCTTGCCGTCAACCTCGAGGTCGATCAGCGTCGAGAGGAAACGGCCGGTCTCAACATGGGGGAGAACGTCGCCGTAGGTGAGCGAAATGAGCTGGGGTTCCTGCTTGTCGCCATAAACGACGCCGGGAATGAGGCCTTCACGGCGGACTGCGCGAGAGGCCCCCTTGCCTGCCCGGGCGCGCGACGCGGCCTTGAGCTGCACGATCTTAGACATTGGTCTGCTCCTGATATGAAACGATCCGCCCCGCCTTCCTCCAGGGGTGAACGATGCCGGACGGACGGGCGGCCTATAGCGGAAGGGTGCGGCGGGGGCAAGGGGGCGGGCCGGATGAGGGCTGCCGCCCGGGACCGGCCTACTCGAACAGGCTCGAGACGCTCTCTTCCCGGTTGGTGCGGCCGATCGCTTCACCCAACAGCGGCGCGATCGGCATGGTGCGGATGTTGTGCGCGATCTTCACCGCCTCGGTCGGCTGGATCGAATCGGTGATGACCAGCTCCCTCAGCTTCGAATTGGTGATGCGGGAGACCGCCCCGCCGGACAGAACGCCATGGGTGATGTAGGCGGTCACGTCCTTTGCACCCTTGGACAGCAGCGCCTCGGCGGCGTTCACCAGGGTTCCGCCCGAGTCAACGATGTCGTCGATCAGGATGCAGGACTTGCCCTTAACGTCACCGATGATGTTCATCACTTCAGATTCACCGGCGCGCTCGCGGCGCTTGTCGACGATAGCGAGCGGCGTGTCGAGGCGCTTGGCCAGCGCGCGGGCGCGGACCACGCCGCCGACGTCCGGGGAGACGACCACCGTATTGGCGACGTCCAGGTGGTTCTTGATGTCGCGGACCATGACGGGACCGGCAAAGAGATTGTCCGTCGGGATGTCGAAGAAGCCCTGAATCTGGCCGGCGTGGAGATCCATGGTCAGAACGCGGTCAGCGCCGGCGCGGGTGATGAGGTTGGCGACGAGCTTCGCGGAGATCGGCGTGCGGGGGCCGGGCTTGCGGTCCTGCCGGGCATAGCCAAAATACGGGATCACCGCGGTGACACGCTTTGCGGAGGCCCGCTTCAGCGCGTCGATGATGATCAGCAGCTCCATCAGGTGGTCGTTGGCGGGGAAGGACGTGGACTGCACAACGAACATGTCCTGGCCGCGGACATTCTCCTGGATCTCGACGAAGATCTCCATGTCGTTGAAGCGCCGGACGACGGCCTTCGTCATGGGGAGATTGAGATAGGAACAAATGGATTCGGCCAGTGGCCGGTTGCTGTTGCCTGCCACGATCTTCATCATGCCCGAAATCCCCTGATCCGCCCGGTTTCGCGGGCTCTATAACAACCGCATGACGCGATGCAAAGGGGCATTTCGCTCATGCACCCATAGCAAATCGTTATGAAGGGTGGGCCCTGGCCGGGCCGGGGCGGCGCTACTGGAAGCGCTTCACGATGTCGTAGATGCCCGGTGCGGCGGCCTGCGCGACGGCCGTCGCCGCAGGTCCCCAGCCCTTGTCGAGGGCGCCCTTGGGCACGTCATTGGCCTGCTTCACCTCGCCCAGCGTCTTGCCATCGGGGGTCTGCACCTCCCAGCGCACGGAGACGGACTGGGCATCCCCCTTCGCCGCAAGCTTGACGCGGCCGATGATGGTGAGCGCGTCCGGCTGCGGCTTGCTGACCACCGGCCAGCCCGCCGCCGACAGCGTCTTGCGCATGGCGGCAGTCAGTTCGGTATCCCCGCCGCCGGGCGATCCCTTGACCGGCACAACCGCCACGGCACGGATTTCGCGCTGGCCGGGCTTCACCTTCTTCTTCGCGGCCTTTTCCGCCTTGGCGGCGGGTTTCTGCTGCTGCGCCGGTGGCGCGGCCTCTTCTGGCAGGGGCTCGGCCGCGGAGGCAAGGAGGCCTGCGTCGTCTGCGGGGGGCGGTGCCGCGCCGGGCTCCTCCAGGAAGGTTACCTTCGGCATCAGCCCTTCACCCTTGAGGGGGGCCACGGAGGCGACTGTGGGCTCGATATCCTCATGCACCACAATCTGGTCCGCGCCGACCAGCATGGCGGCGCCGATGGCGCCCATGCCCGGCCCATGCACCGTCTCGAAGTCGATCTCGCGGGCAGCACCCGGATCGGCCTTGGCGAAGAGCTCCGCCGGGGGCGCGGTCAGCCGTGCAAGCCGGGTGGCATAGCCCATCTGGTTGAGCTTCCGCGCCACGGCCTCCGCCGTCCGCCGCGCGATGCGGTCGAGAACGGCGGTGGAGACGCCGGCCCATGGATCGGCCCCGGAATAGACGCCGGCATTTTCCTCGCCGTCGATGTTGTCCATCAGCACGCCCTCTGCATCGCGGAGCTGCCACTGATAGACGAGGCGCACGCCGTCACTCTCCGATGTGGCCCGGAACGTGCCGGATATGCTGAACACGCCGGGCTGGGAGCTGCCTTGGACGAAGCCGAGGTCATGCAGCCCTCCGGCCGAGGAAAGGGCACCCTTAAGTTCCGCGAGCTTCGAGGGGGGAATGCCGGTGATCTGCTGGAAGGCAATGGGCGGCACCGGCCTGCCCTTGGCGCCGGCCCCGTCGGGCGCTGGCGCATCGGTCAGGATCGATCCCGCGGAACAAGCAGCCAGGACCAGCGCCAGGAGGCCCAGGAGTGCCCCTCGCAACATGTCCGGCCAGCGGGTGACACCGAATGCGTGCATGATCTACCGGATTATCATGTCCAGTGGTGCCTTTGAAACGGGTTCGGGCTTCTTGTTCCCGATGATGTAGGTGCGGCCGAGGCAGAAGGCCGCGCCGGCGTCCGAATTCATAAGGATCATGTGGGCGAAGAACACCATGCCGGGGCCGATGACGGCGGGATTGTCCTTGTAGAACATCGGGCTGTCCATCCAGCTGGGGGTGAACTTGGCACCCAGCGAGTAACCGCAGGCATTGAGGCGATGGTCCTTCATGCCATGCTCGTCCATGACGCGGGCATGGGCGGCAAACACGTCGCCCGCGGTACGGCCCGGCACCAGCTGTTCCTCGACGGCGGCGAGCGCCTCGCGCGCCGCCCCGTCCATGGCCACATGGTGCTTCGTGGGCTTGCCGATGATCAGGGTGCGCATGAAGGCGGCGTGGTAGTGGCGGTAGACGCCCGCCCATTCGAGGGTGAGCTGGTCGCGTTTGCCCAGCTTGCGGCGGCCGGACTTGTAGCGGCAGAGCAGAGCGTCCTTGCCGGACCCGATGATGAACTCGTTGGCCGGGTAGTCGCCGCCCCCGGCGAAGACCGCAGCCTGTTGCGCCGCGAGGATCTCGCCTTCATCGGCACCTGCCTTCGTCTTGCGCACGGCGGCCTTGAGCGCTGCATCGCCCAGTTCGCCCGCCTTCCTGACATATTTGAGCTCGGCGGGTGACTTCACGACCCGGATCGTGTTCACGAGGTCGCTCGCGTCCTGCAGCTTGCAGACGCCGTCCAGCGCCGCGTCCACCTGCTTGCCGTTGAGGTGGGTCAGGCCATAGGACTGGTTCTCGATGCCGAGGCGCTTGCCCTTGGCCTTGAGGCTTTCCAGCATGTCACGGAGCTGAGTCGCGGGCTTGGCGCCGGCCGCGTCTGTCCAGATGCGGATGTCCTCGATGATGGAGGTGTGCCGGGCCTGACGCAAGTCGGCGGAGCGGGTGAGCAAGGCCAGCTTCCCATCGGCGCCGAGGTAGAGGCACTGGAAGAAGCAGAAACCGAAAGTGTCGTAGCCGGTGAGATAGTACATCGATTCCTGCTGGAACATCAGCAGGCCGTCGAGACCTTCCTTCGCCATGGCGGCGGTCACCGCCTTGATGCGGCGGTCGAATTCGGCGCGTTCGAAATGCAGTGCCATCCGTTCCCTCCTACGTCAGTGCGATGGCCGAGATGAGGCGGCCATAATCTTTTTCATTGCGGTGCGTCGCCCGGCGATAGCTGAAGAACAGGCTTTCGTCACTGAACGTGCAGAGCGACAGGTTGACGACGCGTCCGACACCTTCCGCCCGCAGCCTGTCCTCGAGATAGGCCGGAAGGTCGAACATGGCATGCCCGGGGCGCGGGGAAGGCGTGAAATAGCGGGCGTTGGCGGGGTCGGCCTCGATGAAGCGGTCGGGGAATTCGGGGCCCACCTCATAGGCGGCCTTCGAGATCATGGGCCCGATGACGGCGGTGATGCGGGAGCGGTCCGCCCCCTGCTCCTCCATGACCTCGACGGTGCGGGTGGTGACGCCGGTGAGCGCCCCTTTCCAGCCCGCATGGGCCGCGCCGATGACGCGGGCCTCCGGGTCGGCGAAGAGCACGGGGCCGCAATCGGCGGTGAGCACGCCCAGCGCCACGCCGGGCGTCCTGGTGACCAGGCCGTCGACGCGGGGCCGCTCCTCGCCCTCCCACGGAGCGGAGACGACGGCGGCCTCCGCGCTGTGCACCTGCCAGGCGGACAGCAGGCGCTCCGGCGCGACGCCGAGCCGTTCCGCCACGGTGGCGCGGTTCTTCAGCACCGCCTCGCGCGCGTCGCCCGAACCCATGCCGCAATTGAGGGAATCGAACACGCCGGCCGAATGGCCGCCCCGGCGCGTAAAGAAACCATGGGTGATGCCGTCGAACCTCAGGGCGTCTGATTCAATCATGATCTTCCGAACGGATAGGGTGTTGCGAGACCCGGCGAGGTGGCGGCGAGAACCTTGAAGAGCTTACCCATCTGCCCTTCATCCGCAAGCCGCGCCATCTGGCGCTGGAGCACGCCCTGCGTGGCGGAGTCGGCCCGGGCCGAGAGTTGCTGGAAACGCGGCTCCAGCCCCATGGCGAGAAGGAAGGCGCGCTGGGTGATTGCGGGATGGGGAACCGCACCACCGGCCTCCAGCGCCTTGGCCAGCGCCTCGAAGTCGACATGCGAGGTCAGGTCGCAGTCACCCGGGTTTTCGGTGACGGGAACGAAGGCGTGGCCGCGCATGGCCTGCAGCGTGTCTCCAGGTGCTGAGACGAGGTGTCCATAATCGATGATCAGGGCTGCTCCGGGCGAACGTGACAGGCGCTCGCCAAGGCCACGGGCGATCTCGCTCCGGGCAGGTGCGAATTCGACGACGTCCCCGTCGCGGCCCTCCGCCCCCGGAACCGGCGCTCCGAGGCCGATGGCCAGCCGGTCGTCCTCGACCCCGATCACCCGCTCGCGCCACTCAGCCTGCCGCCTCTCGAACTGGCGGATCGGGATGGCATCGAAGAACTCGTTGGCCACGAGCACCATGGGGCCCTCCGGCACCTCCTCCAGGCGGGAGTGCCATGTGGCCCCCTCACCCACCGCCGCGCGCTGCTTGGCGCGCAGCGCGGGGCTCGTCTCGACGAAATGCACGGAGGACGCGGCGGCGAAGGCGGGCGCAGCCTTGCGCACGGTGCGGAGGATGTCGGCCATCAGCGTGCCCCGTCCGGGGCCCAGCTCCACGAGGTTGAGGGCCGCGGGCTGGCCCATGGCGGCCCATGCGCCCACCGCCCAGACCCCGATCAATTCACCGAAGACCTGGGAGACCTCCGGGGCGGTGACGAAGTCTCCCTTCTCGCCCAGCGGGTCCCGCGTGATGTAATACCCGTATTGCGGGTGGCCGAGGCAGAGACCCATGTAGCGGTCGATCCGCATGGGGCCCTCCGCCAGGATCAGCTCGCGGATCAGGCGCTCAAGCGGTTGCACGGCGTGACCTCATGAGCAGCCAGATGCCAACGGCGCAGAGCGGCACGGACAGGATCATGCCCATGGTGATGAAGCCCGCGAAATAGCCGAGATGGGCGTCGGGCTCGCGGAAGAACTCGACCAGGATGCGGGACAGGCCATAGACCAGCGCGAAGACGCCTGCGGCGCGGCCGGGATATTGCAGGGCCCCGTAACGGTGGGTGGCGACGCGGACGGCGAGGAACAGCACCAGCCCCTCCAGCACGGCCTCATAGAGCTGGCTCGGGTGGCGCGGCGTCTGCGTCTCGTCCAGCGGGAAGACGATGGCCCATGGCACGTCCGCAGCCCGGCCCCACAGCTCGCTGTTGATGAAGTTGGCAAGCCGCCCGAGGCCCAGCCCCACGGGCACCGAGGCGGCGCCCAGGTCCAGCATGCGGTCGAGCCCCGTTCCGATGCGCCGTCCATAGAGCAGGCAGGCGATCACCACCCCCAGGAAACCGCCATGGAACGACATGCCGCCGTCCCACATCTTCACGATCTCGAGAGGATGGGAGACGTAATAGAGAGGATTGTAGAAGAGGACGTAGCCCAGCCTGCCGCCGAGCACGACGCCCAGCACGGACCACAGGAAGAAGTCGTCCACCTGGGGCACCGTCATGGACGGCCTGGACTTGCCCCAGAGACGGGGGTTCGACACCAGCCGCTTCATGTACCAGGAAGCGAAGACCAGCCCCGCGATATAGGCCAGCGCATACCAGCGCACGGCGAAGGGCCCGATCTCGAACAGGACGGGATCGACCGGCGGAAAGGGCAGAACGGCGGGGACGAAGACCTCGGAAATCATGGGTGCGGACAGTGGTCGCACCCGCTGGCGGCGTCAAGGCTCGGCGTGCCCGCCGAGATCCGCGGCCAAGGCGCATCTTGAAGTGATGGGCCAAACCCCATAGCTAGGTCACAAAGAAAGGGCCCTTCACATGACCACCACACAGACACGCTTCTTCGACGAGCTGGCCAAGCTGATGACCAACGCGGCGGGCGCTGCGCAGGGCGTGCGGCGGGAGATCGACACGCTCGTCCAGTCCCAGATGGAGCGCCTGCTCAACAATATGGATCTGGTGAAGCGCGAGGAGTTCGAGGCCGTGAAGGCCATGGCGCAGAAGGCGCGCGACGAGAACGACACGCTGGCCGCGCGCCTTGCCGCACTCGAAGCGAAGCTCGGCGTCGGCACGGCATCCGCATCGGACTCCCGCGCCGACTGAGGTCAGGTGCGGCTTATTGACTCAAAGTCAGTGAGCCGCGCCGGAATCTTTCTGCAACCTGAGCGGAAAAACATCATTCCCCTGTGGAGGAATCGTTAACTTTTTCTGGCGGACTCTTGAAGCGACTCAACTGCTTCGGCAGTTTCTCTCCCATGTGACTTGGCGAGTGATTCGTCAGCCGGCGGAGGAATGACTGATGGCCCTGGAGGCCCTTGAAAGCGAAGATCTCTCCAATCCACTCGATCGGGTCGAACGCATCGCTGAAGCCTACCAGTGGGCATTCTCGCGCACGGGCAACGGCGAAGTGATGATGGAAATATCCGGCGGCTGGAGCGACATGATGCTGTCGCTGAACTGGCGGGAAGACTTCGAGATCCTGCATGTCGCCGTGAGCCTCGAGATGAAGGTTCCGCCCGCCCGCCGGGACGAGGTGGCGAAGCTCCTGGCCCGCATCAACGAGCAGCTGCTCGTCGGCCATTTTGACCTGTGGCATTCCGACGGCAGCCTGTTGTTCCGCAACAGCCTGATCCTGTCCGGCAACGCCGAGGCGAATGACGCCCAGTGCGAGGCACTGATCCGCTTCGCGGTGGAAACCTGCGACCGGTATTTCCCGGCGGTGCAGTTCGTCGTCTGGGCCGGCCAGAACGCGGGCGACGCGCTGGAAGCCGCGATGATCGACACCTGGGGAGAAGCCTGATGGTCAAGCTTGCCGGGACGCTCGTGCTGGTGGGCGCCGGCAAGATGGGCGGCGCCATGCTGGAAGGCTGGCTGAAAGGTGGCGCCGATCCGGCGCGGATCGTGGCGCTGGACCCTGCCCCCCCGGCCGAGGTGAAGGCGCTGATCGAGCGCCACGGCATCAGGCTCAACCCGGACGTATCCGCCATCGGCGATGCCGAGGTGGTGGTGGTCGCCGTGAAACCGCAACTGATGGAGGACGTACTCCCGGGCGTCGTCCCGCTGAAGGCCTCGAAGCCGCTCATTCTGTCCGTCGCGGCGGGCAAGACGATCGCATCCTTCGAACGCCATTTCGGCGCGGACGCGGCCGTGATCCGCACCATTCCCAACACGCCCGCCGCCGTCGGGCGCGGCATCACCGCCATGGCCGCCAATGCCAATGTCTCGGCTGCGCAGATGGCCCTTGGCCGCACGCTGCTCGAGTCCGTTGGCGAAGTCGTGACGGTGGAGAACGAGGCGATGATCGATGCCGTGACGGCCGTTTCCGGCTCCGGCCCCGCCTATGTCTTCTACCTCACCGAATGCCTCGCCGCCGCGGGAGAGAAGGTCGGCCTGCCCAAGGACCTCGCCATGCAGCTGGCGCGCGCCACGGTGTCGGGTGCGGGCGAACTGATGCGCCAGTCTGGCACCGAGGCCGCAACGCTCCGCCAGAACGTCACCTCGCCCAAGGGCACGACCTATGCGGCGCTGCAGGTGCTGATGGCGGAGGACGGCATGCAGCCGCTCTTCGACAAGGCCATCGCCGCCGCCACCAACCGTTCACGCGAACTCGCAAGCTGACGACAGATGACCATCTCCTTCGACGATTTCCTGAAAGTCGACATCCGCGTGGGCACGATCGTGGGCGTCGACCCCTTTCCGGAGGCCCGCAAGCCCGCCTTCAAGCTGAAGATCGACTTCGGGCCGGAGATCGGCCTCAAGAAGTCCTCCGCCCAGGTGACGAAATACTACACGCCCGAAACGCTTCTGGGCCGGCAGGTGGCGGCGGTCGTCAACTTCCCGCCGCGCCAGATCGGCAAGTTCATGTCCGAGGTGCTTACCCTCGGCTTCCCCGACGGCGACGGCGACGTGGTACTGGTGGCGGTGGAACGCAAGGTGCCGAACGGCGGGCGGCTGTACTGAGCGCCAGGGTTACGCCCGGAAGAGAGAACAAGCTGGATTCAGCTGACCAGTCCCCGGGCTAAAAAAGATCGCCCGACCATGTCGGGCGATGATGAGCGGGGTGTTGGGGGCTCTCACCCCATGCCGAACATTTTCTTCCAGCTGTTCATGGCCTGCATCCACGGGTTCTCGGCGGCGGGGCCCTGGCCCCAGATGTCCATCGGGGGCTTCATGCCGAAGATCTTCTCATAGGATTCGAGGGTGGCCTTCCAGGCATCGGCGGTGGAGGCGAAGGTCTTCGGGTCAATGCCGCCCTGGGCCATCGGGCGCTCGCCGATCATCTTGCCGAGGTTCTCCCAGTAGTTCTGGGCATTCTGCAGATGCATCATCCACGCGTCGTTGACCGGGCCGGGCGGGATCACCTGGTGGCCCGCGCGCATGGCGAGGAACAGGAACTTGCGGTACTCCTCGACGACGCGCTGCGCCATCTCGGCATTCTGGCCCATCTGCTTCTGCATCATGTCCATGAGCGGCGCGAAGGCCTGCAGGCCTTCGGCGTTCATCAGGTTGAGCTTGAGCCAGAGCGGGTCGAGGCGATAATCCATCATCCCTTGCCTATACCGGAATCCGCACCACCGCGCGAAGCCCGCCTTTCGGACTATCTTCAAGCTTCAGTTCGCCGCCATGGGCGTGCGCGATGTCGAGGGCGATGGCCAGCCCGAGGCCCGTTCCCGTTTCGTCGAGGTTGCGGGCGTTGTCGAGGCGGACGAAGGGGCGGAAGGCCTCCGCACGCTTGTCCGGCGGGATGCCGGGACCGTCGTCGTCGACCATCAGGGTGAGCATGTGGTCCGCGACCCGCGCCGTCACCTGCACCTTCCTGGCATAACGCACGGCATTGCCGATCAGATTGGCGAGTAGACGGCCGAAGGCATTGGGCTTCACCCGCACCTTCTGGTCCGCCGGCAGATCAAGCGCGATGGAGCCGCCGCCGCGTTCGAGGCCACGTGCCGCCGCCTGCACCGCCGCTGCGAGATCGATCTCGCGGGCGTTCTCCCCGGCGTCGCCCTTCACGAAGGCCATGTAGGCTTCCAGCATGCGCTGCATCTCGTCCACGTCTTCCTTGAGGGGCTGGACCTTGGGTCCGTCGCCCAGGAAGGCAAGTTCCAGCTTGAAGCGGGTGAGGATGGTGCGGAGGTCGTGGGAAACCCCGGCCAGCATGGCGGTGCGCTGCTCCACCTGGCGGGCGATGCGCTCGCGCATGTCGAGGAAGGCGAGGCCCGCCGCCCTCACCTCCCGCGCGCCGCGCGGCCTGAAGGCCCCGGCGTCACGCCCGGTGCCGAAATTCTGAGCCGCGCGGGCAAGATCGGTGATCGGCCGGATCTGGTTCCTGAGGAAGATGATGGCGATGCCCAGGAGCAGCAGGGACGACACGACCATCAGGAACAGCAGGAAGCCCGTGCTGGTGGCCAGCGTGCGCTCGTCACGCGGGAGGAAGCGGAAGACGACGCCCCGCCCCACGGCGACGCGCACGTCGACCACGCCAGGCTGGCTGCGGCTGTCGATCCACACGGGCTTTCCGGTTTCCACCGTGAGTTCCCGGATGAGGCGGGTGTCGGCGCGGGCGAAGAAATAGGGCTCCGGCAGCGGGTTGGGCAACTGGCCCTCGAAGATCGACAGTTGCAGCTTCAGCGTGCCGTTGGCCAGCGTCTCGATGCGGGCCCGGGCGGCGGCGCTTCCGTCAGTTTCTTCATAGAGTTGGACCAGCGCGCTCACGTCCCGCGCGAAGGAGCGGGCGAGAAGCCTCGTCACGTTCTCGAAGTGGCGCTCGACGATGAGCCCGGTCATGATCGTCTGGAGCAGCACGACGGGCGCCACCAGGATGATCAGGGCGCGGGCGAAAAGCCCTTCCGGCATATGGCGTTCGAGGAAGGCGTTGAAGCGGTTGTAGAGCCAGTTCTTGCGCATGGCTCAGTGTCCCTCAGTCGACGTGCAGCACATAGCCCGCCCCGCGCACAGTCTGGAGATAGACCGGGTTCGAAGGATCCTCCTCGATCTTTTGGCGCAGCCGGTTGATCTGCACGTCGACGCTGCGCGCCCCCTCCTCCGAGCCTTCGGGCGCGAGGTCGCCCCGCGTCACGGGGGTTCCCGCATTGGCGGCGAGTGTTCTGAGGAAGTCCTTTTCCCGGCTGGTGAGGCGGATGGGCTCCGCCCCCCGGCGGAGTTCCCCCCGCTGCAGGTGGAAGACGAAGGGGCCGAACGCCACCTCTCCCCTGCTGCGGGCGGGCTGCTGTTCCTGCCGCCGGAGGAGCGCCCGGATGCGCAGCAGCAGTTCGCGCGGCTCGAAGGGCTTGGTCAGGTAATCGTCGCTGCCGGATTCGAGGCCGTTGATCCGGTCGGAGGCCTCCGCCAGCGCCGAGAGCATCAGCACCGGAACCCGATTGCCGTCCGCCCTGAGGGACTGGGTGAGGGAGAGACCCGTCTCGCCCGGCATCATGATGTCCAGCACGACGAGGTCGAAGGCCATGATGCGCATCTGCTCGCGCGCCTCCGCGGCACTGGCGGCCACCGAAATGCGGAAGCCGTTCTCGACCAGGTAGGACTGCAGGAGACTGCGGATGCGCCGGTCGTCGTCCACGACCAGGACGTGCGGAAAATCATCCACGGTCCTTGGCCCCCTCCTTGGCCCCGTCGTCCAGCAGGCTCGCCCGGTCGATCCAGTCGCGCACCGCCTCCCGGTTGGCGGGCGACACCATGTGGTAGAGCACCTTTCGGTAGAGATGCGCGGCATTGCCCTCGGGCAGCGCCACGGCGCGGCGGATGCGGTTCATCTGCGGCCCCATCAGCCGCTGGCGCAGTTCCTCGCCCGCCTCTGTCAGGTAAAGGAGCCGCTGGCGGCGGTCGCTCTCGCCCTCCTTCTGGTAGACATAGCCCTTGTCGATCAGCTCCTTCAGCACGCGCCCCAGGCTCTGCTTGGTGATGCGCAGGATGTCGAGCAGCTGCTGCACCGTCATGCCCGGGTCCCGGCCGACGAAATGCAGCACCCGGTGATGGGCCCGGCCGAAACCGAACTGGCCCAGGATCTCGTCCGGGTCGGACACGAAATCGCGGTAGGCGAAGAACATGAGCTCGATGAGCGCAACCGTGTCCTGCTCGCTCAGCGTGCCGTTTGCGGGGTCTTCGCCCATTTGATGAGCAGAAATTACGTCAGCCATATTGACATATTTAACCGCCCTCGTTACGTTCGTCCACCACTTAACGACAGGGTGTTGCCCCAGGGCCTGAGGCCCGGGGCCACTTTCCATATAAGACGGACAGGAGCATCAGGCCATGACCATCATTCCCTTCGACCAGCGCGACGGCTGGATCTGGTTCAATGGCGAGATCGTGCCCTGGAGGGAGGCAAAGGTGCATGTGCTGACGCACGGCCTGCACTACGGCTCAAGCGTGTTCGAGGGCGAGCGCGCCTATGACGGCGTCATCTTCAAGACGACGGAACATTCGATCCGCCTCCACAAGTCCGCCGAGATCATGGATTTCGCTATCCCCTATTCCGTCGAGGAGCTGAACGCCGCCAAGGACAAGGTGGTGGAGCTGAACGGCGGCGGCGACCAGTATGTGCGCCCCGTGGCCTGGCGTGGCTCGGAGATGATGGCGGTCTCCGCCCAGCACAACAAGATCCACGTGGCGATCGCCACCTGGGCCTGGCCGTCCATGTTCGATCCCGAAACCAAGATGAAGGGCATCAAGCTCGACATCGCGGAGTTCCGCAGGCCCGACCCGATGTGCGCCCCCGTGCACGCCAAGGCCGCCGGCCTCTACATGATCTGCACCATCTCCAAGCACAAGGCGGAGAAGAAGGGCTATGCCGACGCCATGATGCTGGACTGGCAGGGCCGCGTCGCCGAGTGCACCGGCGCCAACATCTTCTTCACCCGCGATGGCGCCATCCACACGCCCATCGCCGACTGCTTCCTGAACGGCATCACCCGCCAGACGGTGATCGCACTCGCCAAGGAACAGGGCCTCGAGGTGATCGAGCGACGGATCATGCCGGAGGAGCTTTCGACCTTCAACGAATGCTTCATCGTGGGCTCCGCCGCGGAGGTGACGCCAGTGGCCGAGATCGGCCCCTACCGCTTCACGCCCGCCAACATCAGCCGCACCATGATGGATGCCTACACGAACGCGGTGCGGCCCAAGTCGAAGGCTGCCTGAGCATCCATACGGATTGAAAATTGCGGGCCGCGCCGGAGCTTCCGGCGCGGCCTTTTTGCTGGCGCCGGCCTTCGCGGCTTTGACGCGGCGCGCCCTCTCGCCTACGGTGCGGACGACTCTGGAGGGCAACATGAAACTTAGTAAAAATACAGGCCGCCGCGGGACGATCATCCTGTCCGCGCTCCTGGCCGCCGCGCTGCTCGCTGTGCCGCAGCAGAAGGCGGAAGCCAAGATCAGCAGCACGGGCGCTGCGATTCTCGGCGGCGTCGCAGGCCTTGCCGTCGGCGCGGCCATCGCCGACAGCCGCAAACCGAGGACCAAGATCTATTACGAGGGCTACGCGCCGCCGCCGCACTATGATCCCTATTTCAACCAGGCCTTCAGCCCCACGGCGGGCATCGTCTGCTATCCGGCGCAGCGCCTCTGCTACAACAATGGCGGCAGCATCTCCGGCAAGTGGACCCGCAACGTCTACGGCTACTGATCAGGAGAACATGATGCAGATTCTTTCCTCGCTCCGCCTCGCCGGAGCAGCCGTTCTCTTGAGCTTCACGGCGGGCGCCGCACTCGCGCAGGACGATTTCCGAATCGACGACGCCTGGAAGGCGGCGCTGCAGGATTCGGAGGGCGTGCTGACCGACAAGCAGCATGCCCTGATGAACTCCATCGCCTATCATGCCGCCGCAGCGCAGCTCTGCGACGGGCTCGACATCGATGCGGACGAGGTGGCGAAGGCCACGAATGGCGTCCTCGTCGACGGTCCGAAGGACCTCACCGACGAAGAGCAGCTCGAACGCCTCACCAACATCGTGCTGATCCTCGGCACGGCCAAGGGCATCATCCTGGCGGAGGGGGCACTGCACAAGGCGGACTTCTGCGCCAATGCGCTGAAGGAGAAGGCCGACGCCAAGAACGACCACTTCTGGAAATAGTGGCCTGAACCGCATGCCCTGGTCTAACTTCGGGCCATGACCACGCATTGCGACTATCTCATCATCGGCGGCGGCTCCTCGGGGGCCGTCGTCGCCCGGCGGCTCAGCGAAAAGACGGAGGGCCGCATCATTCTCCTCGAAGCCGGAAAGGCCGATGAGGGCGATCCCGCCGCGGTGGACTTGAAGCGGCTCGACGAACAGACGGATGACTATGACTGGGGCTTCACGGCCTCGACGCTCGCGGGCAAGCCGCCGCAGCTGACATACGCGCGCGCGAAACTGCTGGGCGGCTGCGCCAACCACAATGACTGCGCCTTCATCCGCCCGCCGGACTCCGACTTCGACGAATGGGAACGCCTCGGCGCCACCGGCTGGAACGGCGCCGCCATGGCCCCCTACTGGCAGCGCATCCGCGATACCATCACCATCGAGACCGCCCCCTGCCACCCGGCGAGCCGTTGCTTCATCGAGGCCGGGCTCGAACTCGGGCTTGAGGAGGTGGACTTCGCCAGCGAAGTGAAACAGGGTGTCGGGCTGTTCCCGCTCAATGCAAAGGGGCGCACCCGGCAATCATCGTCCGTCGCCTATCTCCATCCGCTTTCCTCGCTCCCGAAGCACCTCGAGGTGTGGACGCAGTGCATGGCAAGCCGCCTCATCATCGAAAACGGCCGGGCCGTGGGGGCCGAAACCACGCGTGGCGAGATCCGCGCCCAGAAGGCCGTGGTGCTCGCCTGCGGATCGATCCAGACCCCGCAGCTGATGATGGTGTCGGGCCTCGGCCCCGCCGCGCATCTGCAGGAGCACGGCATCGAGGTGCTGAAGGACCTGCCGCACCTTGGCCGCCATCTGCGCGACCACGTGGCGGCACCCGTCGTCTGGGAGACGCATGAGCCGGTTTCCGGCTGGGAAATCTGCCCCTTCGAAGCGACGATGATGCTGCAGCTCGACGCGGATGAGCCCGCCCCCGACATCCTCTTCCACTTCGGCCTGCGCGTGCGCGAGAAATATGCGGACCATCCGCGCCTCGGCACCAAGGGCCCGGCGGTGAAGGCCTCGCCCAACGTGACGCGCGCGAGGAGTGAAGGCGAAATCCGCCTCTCCGGCCCTTCCATGGTGGACAAGCCGGTGATCGACCTCAACTATTTCTCGGACCCATCGGACCTCGATCTCCTGGTTCGCGCGCTGCGGCTGACGCGAAAGCTGGGCGAGACCGAGGCCATGAAGACGCTGTGCCGCGCGGAAATCCACCCCGGACCCGCCGTGCAGAGCGATGAGGAGTGGCGGGATTACATCCGCGGCGTCTGCGAGACGGTCTACCACCCCTGCTGCACGGCGGCGATCGGCAAGGTCGTGACGCCTGACCTGAAGGTGATGGGTGTGGACGGCCTGTTCATCGCCGATGCGTCCGTCTTCCCATCGCTCATCACCGTGAACATCAACGCGGCGGTGATGATGACGGCGGAAAAGGCGGCGGACTGCGTGCTGGCGGGGTAAGCGCCGGGCCGGCGTCAGGACAGGCGCCCCCCTACAGCTTCACGCCCTTCTTCGCCAGATAGTCCAGGAACTCCTTCACCTTCGCCGGCGGCACCTCGCGGATGTCTCCGGGCGGGATGTCTCCCAGCGCGAAGGGGCCGTATTGGACGCGGACGAGGCGGTTCACCACGCAGCCGAAATGCTCGAAGAGCTTGCGGATCTCGCGGTTCTTGCCTTCGGTGAGGACGCAGCGGTACCAGCGGTTGGCGCGGCCCTCCTGGCCGTATTCCTCGACGAACTCCGCGCCCCGGTAATTGACGCCGTCGACCGTGATGCCCTGCGCCAGCGCCTCGATGTCGCCCGGCTGCAACTGGCCGCGCACGCGTACGCGGTAGATGCGGGAGAGTGCGGTTTCCGGGCTCATCATGGCCTGCGCCAGCGGCCCGTCGGACGAGAGCAGAAGCAGGCCCTCGCTGTTCACGTCCAGCCGCCCGACATTCATCACGCGCGGGTGGGAGGCGGGCCAGAGCGGCGGGTTCAGGCAGGCAAGATCGAAGATCGTCTTGCGGCCCTTGTGGTCCCTGTGGGTGACCAGCACGTCCATCGGCTTGTGCAGCATGAAAAGGCGCGGCAGGGGTTTGGTCGCTTCCGAGACGGGCCTGCCGTTCACGGCGACGGCGTCACCCTGCTCCACCGGCGTGGTGGCAAGCGCCTTGACGCCGTTCACCGTCACACGTCCTTCGGCGACGAGCCGTTCGGCCTCTCGGCGGGAACCGACGCCTGCCTTCTGGAGATAGACGTTGAGGCGCATCAGCCGCCCGTGACGGGCGGGAAGAAGGCAACTTCGCGGGCGCCCAAGACGGGCGCGTCGAGAGCCACGTGGTTCTGGTCCACCGCGGCGCGCAGCGTGCGGCGCTCGGCCAGCGCCGCGGCGACCGAGGGGTCACGCGTACTCAGAAAGTCGACGAGATCGGCAACGGTCGCGACAGAGGCCGGAACCTCCACCTCTTCCGTGCTGCGGCCGGCGATCTGCCGGATTCGGGCGAAATAGAGTATCTTCATTCAATCCACGACATGCCGGAGGCCGGCCCGGAAATAATCATAGCCAGTGTAGAGGGTAAGGCCGGCCGCGATCCACAGCATGGCGATGCCCATTTCGGTCGTATAGGGCAGCACCGTGTCGCCCGCGGGGCCAGCGATGAGGAAGCCGATGGAGACGAGCTGCACCGTCGTCTTCCACTTGGCGATCCGGGTGACCGGCACAGACACCTGGAGTTCGCCCAGATATTCGCGAAGCCCCGAGACGAGCACCTCGCGCGAGAGGATGATGATGGCCGCCCAGATATGGCCGCCCCGCAATATGTCGTCGGCGCAGAGCACCAGCAGCACGACGGCCACCAGCACCTTGTCCGCGATCGGGTCCAGCATGCGGCCCAGCGAGGACTGCTGCTTCCACTTGCGGGCGAGATAGCCGTCGAAGAAGTCAGAGATGGCGGCCAGCACATAGATGGCCAGCGCCGTCCAGCGCGCCGCGTTGCCTTCCCACAGCAGAAGGCCCGCCACGATGGGCACGGCGACGATCCGGCCATAGGTGAGCATGTTCGGAAGGTTCCACACCTTCGAATAGCGAACCGCCTTTCCCGTCTCCGTGCCGTCCATCGCTCTGCTCATTCCGCATTGTCATGGAAGTGGTCGTAAATCGCCTGGGCGAGCGCATGGCTCACCCCCTCCACTGCGGCCAGGTCGGTGACGCTGGCCCGCGCCACTGATTTGGCCGAACCGAAGGCCTGCAGCAAGGCTTTCTTTCGCAAGGGTCCGATGCCCGGAATCTCGTCCAGCGGGTTGACGCCGTTGGCCTTCGACCGCCGGGCGCGGTGCGAACCGATGGCGAAACGATGCGCCTCGTCACGAAGGCGCTGAATGTAATAGAGCACAGGGTCACGCGCCTCCAGCATGAAGGAGGCCCTGCCCGGCACGTAGAAATGCTCGCGGCCCGCATCGCGGTCTGGCCCCTTGGCCACGCCAGCGACGGGCAGGTCCGACAGGCCGAGATCGTCCAGCACCGCCTTGGCGGCGGAAAGCTGACCCTGGCCGCCGTCGATCAGCACCAGGTCGGGCCAGGCCTGGACGTCCTTTTCCTGCTCGTCGCCGCGCGCCTCGCCCTGCTCCTTGATGAGGCGGCTGAAGCGCCGTGTCAGCACCTCGCGCATCATGGCGAAGTCGTCGTTGCCGATCTCCTCGGTGCGAATGTTGAACTTGCGGTACTGCTGCTTGATGAAGCCGTCCGGCCCCGCCACGATCATGCCACCCACCGGGTTGGAGCCCTGGATGTGCGAGTTGTCGTAGACTTCGATGCGGCGCGGAACCTCAGGCAAGCCGAAGACCCGCTGCACGCCTTCGAGCAGCTTCGCCTGGGAGGAGGACTCCGCCATCCTGCGCCCCAGCGCCTCGCGCGCGTTGGTGAGCGCGTGCTCCACCAGCCCCTTCTTCTCGCCGCGCTGGGGCACGGCCACCTCGATCTTCCGGCCGGCATGGGTGGACAGCGCCTCCTCCAGCAGGTCCCGCTCCTCCAGGTCATGCGAGAGGAGCACGAGATCCGGGATCGGTTTGTCGTCATAGAACTGGGCAAGGAAGGCGCCGAGGATCTCCTCGGGCTCCACGCCCTTGTCGGCCTTCGGGTAATAGGCGCGGTTGCCCCAGTTCTGGAAGGAGCGGAAGAAGAAGACCTGGATGCAGCTTTGCCCGCCTTCCTGCGCGAGCCCGAAGACGTCCGCCTCCTCGACGCCCTGAGGGTTGATCCCCTGCGTCTGCGTCACGAAGCTCATGGCCTGGATGCGGTCGCGGAAGGCGGCCGCGCGCTCGAAGTCGAGCGCCTCGGAGGCCTCCTCCATCTGCTTGGCGAGTTCCGCCTTCACCACCTGGCTCTTGCCGTTGAGGAAGGCCTCCGCCTCCTTGACCAGCGCGTCATAGGGTGGCTGCGCGATGTAGCCCACGCAAGGCGCCGAGCAGCGCTTGATCTGGTAGAGAAGACAGGGCCGCGTGCGGTTGGCATAGACGCTGTCGGTGCAGGTCCTGAGCAGGAAGGCCTTCTGCAGCGTGTTGATGGCGCGGTTGACCGCACCCGCCGATGCGAAAGGCCCGTAATAGCTTCCCTTGCGGTTGCGCGCCCCGCGGTGCTTGGCGAGCTGCGCCACGGCATGGTCCTTGGCGATGAGGATATAGGGGAAGGACTTGTCGTCCCGCAGCACCACGTTGAAGCGCGGCTTCAGCTTCTTGATGAGGTTCGCTTCCAGCAGCAGCGCCTCGGCCTCCGTCGTGGTGGTCAGGAACTCCATGTTCACGGTGAGCGAGATCATGGTGGCGATGCGGCTGGAATGGCCCCAGGGGCGCGTATAATTCGACACCCGGTTCTTCAGGTTTCGCGCCTTGCCGACATAGATCACGTCGCCCTTGGCGTCATACATGCGGTAGACACCGGGCTTGGCCGGAAGCCTCGACACGAAGTCGCGGATCAGGTCCGCGCCCTGCGTGTCGGGGGCGGGCGATTCGTGCGGCGGCTGGCTGGGTTCGGAGGTCATGCGCGGCGTTCTACAGTCCCCTCATCACTTGGGGAAGACGAGGCCCGCGCACAACGGGAAAACCTGTTCGGAAGTGCAGCCAGCCTATTCCGTCACGATCACCGGCTATAGGGGCTGACGCACTGGCGTATCTTTCCGCTGTAGGACACCCAAGTGTTGTTGCGCGGATTGTAGGAACGGTAGCGGTCCTTGCACCAGGCAACATGACGGCTGGCATGGCGATACGGCCGGTAGGTCAGCACGATGCCGGAGTCGAAGCCCGGCCACCAGTAATCATCATAATAGGAGTAGCCGTAATAGGGCCCGCAGTCGAAATTCCAGTCACCGCAGGGATAGCCGTAATAGGGACGCCGCCAGCCATAATAGGGGCGGTACCGGTCATTCCAGCCGTAATAGCGACGATGTTTGTATCGATACTTGTAATAGCGGTCATGATGGTGCTTGCCGCCGGCATGGTGGTGCCGGGAGCCCGCCTTCACGATGGAGGATGGCGTGTCCTGTATGTGAACGGCTGGCACCCCGGCAACGGGAAAGGCTGCGGCTTCCCGCACGGCAAACCCGGCAAGGCCCAGCAGGAGTGAAAGGACGATGAAAGCGGCTTTTGGCATGGGATCGCGGATGCTCCCTCTGAAGAGCTTCGTTCCCCACACAATCAAAAGCACGTTTTGCGTGTTATTTCAACAATCGTTTGAAACATCAACGCAAACGGCATGAGAAAACCGGCGCCCCGGGGAGCGCCGGTCCCTTCGTTCACGTCAGTTCGGCCTACGGCCCGTAGGGGCTGACGCACCGGCGAACACGGCCGCTGTAGGAGACCCATGTATTGGTGCGCGGATCGTAGGAGCGGTAGCGGTTGAGGCACCACCTCACATGGCGGCTGCCGTAGCCGTCATAGTAGTCGTCATAATACCGGTCCCGGTTGCTGAGGGCGATCCCGGCCCCGACGAAGGGGAATATCCACCACGGGTTGTCGTACCAGTAGCCGCCATGATAGTGGCGGAAACGATGGCTGCGGTGGCGCCGGTGCTGGTAGTACTTGTAGTGGCTCGCCTCCTGGAGAAGGGGGGACGATGCCGCCGTCTCCAGAGCAGGCTGCGGGACCGGGAAGGCAGAGGCTTCGGACGCCGAGAAGCCGATGATCCCCGCGCCCATGGCGGCGAGTGCGATGAGGCTGTGTCTCAACATGATTCTCAAACTCCCTAGCTGGCCGCCAGCAGAAGCACGGCGGGCGTGTTCGGAGAACGGAACCTCGCGCCGTTGGTTCCCCCTGGGTCCGCTCCAAACACCGGAAGTGTGAGGAAGGTGGCTTACCTCTGCCGCTCGATCTCGACGCCGACGCTCCGCGCATTCGGAATGATGTCCGGCTTCTCCACCCGCACGCGCGCCGCCACCACGCGCTTGTCGCGCAGGCAGGCGGCGGCGATCTTCTCGCACAGCGTCTCCACCAGGTTGATGTGGCCCTCGGCGATGATCGCCTCGACCTTCTTCACCACGATCTCGTAGGACACGACATGGCCGATATCGTCGCCCTGCGGCCCCTCCACCTCCGTCACGGAGAGGTCGATGTTGACGATGATGCGCTGCGGGTCGATCTTCTCATGATCATAGATGCCGATCAGCGACATCATCTCGAGGTCGCGCACGAAGACGTGGCGCAGGCCTGAGGCGGCGCTGGCCACGTGATGGCTGATCATGGGCTTCTTCATTCATTCACCTCGACCACATCGGGCGTCTGCCAGACCAGATGCTGACCGCCGTCCAGCGCGATCATCTGCCCCGTCAATGCCGGTTGTGACAATATGAATTTGACGGCGGCGGATATCTCCTCTGGCGACGTGCCGCGGCCCAGAAGCGTCAGCTTCGCCTGTTTGTCGAAGTCCGCCTGGTCCATCCGGGCCGACGGCAGCGCCGGGCCCGGCCCGATGGCATTGACCCGGATGCGCGGCGCCAGCGCCTGGGCCAGCGTGCGGGTGGCCGTCCACAGGCCTGATTTCGAGGTCGTGTAGGAAAAGAACTTCGGGTTCAGCTTCCACACGCGCTGGTCGATGATGGAGATGATGTTGCCTTCATGGTCATCCGGCAATTGCCGGGCGAAGGCCTGGGAGAGGAAGACAGGTGCCCGCAGATTGGTGTCGAGGTGCTCCGCCCAGCTCGCCTTGGTGATGGTGCCGACCTCGTCCGGCTCGAACAGGGAGGCATTGTTGATGAGGCAGGTGAGGCCGCCCAGCGCGTCCGAGGCCTCCGCGATCAGCCGGTCCGGCACGTCGGCGGCCGAAAGGTCGCCGTGCACGATCACGGTGCGGCGGCCGAGGTTGCGGATGAAGCCCGCCACCTCCTCCGCCTCGGCGACCGAGGCATTGCAGTGGACGGCGACGTCCCAGCCGTCCTTGGCGAGATCCAGCGCCAGCCTGCGCCCGATGCGCCGGGCGGAACCGGTGACGAGAACGGACTTCATCATGACTGGGGCTTCGGCATGAGGATGACGTAATGCTTCTTCACTTTCTTCACCGTCTCCCATGTGCCCTTGAAGCCCGAGGGGATGATGAAGGCGTCGCCCTTCTTCAGCGTCCAGGACTTGCCCTCTTCATTGGTGAGGATCGCCTTGCCCTCGATGAAATGGCAGAATTCCCATTCGTCATAGGCAACCTTCACCTTGCCCGGCGTCGACTCCCAGATGCCGCAGAACAGCCGATCGTCCTCGCCGGTGAAGTGGTTCCAGGTCTTCGTCAGGTACTTGCCCTTGAGGAGCTTCTCCTTGTCGGGCTTGCCCTTGTCCGGCTCGGGGGCGTGCTTGCCCTTGGTCTTCATCACCAGAATGTCGGCCATGTCTCGTCCCTCATGTCAGTCGTTTCAGAAGATCGTCCCTGCCGGGCGTGAAGTCGGAGGCGACCCACCAATCCTCGAGCTTGCGGAGCGTTACGCCGATCTCGGGGCCGGGGTTCATGCCAGCCGCCAGGAGGTCGCGGCCGGACACCGGCAGGCTGGGAATAGGCCAGCGCTCCGGCAGGGCCAGCAACTCCCGCCAGCCTGCGTCATCCATCGCCGCATCCGAGCGCGCCCAGGCGATGCGCACGAGGTCGCGCCAGGCTTCGGGTCCGGTCTGGTAGAGGATGATGCGCTGTTCCTTCGGCCGCAGCGCGGGCGACGGCGGCAGGAGCGAGCAAATCGCCTCCAGCCTCCTGCCCTCGTGGTTGGACAGCCGCCAGCGCTCCTTCATGGAGAGGGGGTCGCGCGCCAGAACGGAGAGGCGCAGCAGCGGGTCGGGCGGCAGGCGCTCCAGCACGCGCCATTCCTCCGTGTACGGAAGAAGATGCGGGAGGATGCCCTGTTCCGCCATCAACCGCAGCGTCGGCACCGCGCCCGCCGCGGCCATCAGCTTGAACATCTCCTGGCGCACGCGCTCGGCCGAGAGCCCGTCGAGCACCGCCCTGAGGCGTACGCAGGCGGCAAGCCCCGCCGCGTCCGGCAAGCCGTGGCCATAGCGCGCATGGAAGCGGAAGAAGCGCAGGATGCGGAGGTAATCTTCCTCGATCCGCTGCGCGGCATCGCCCACGAAGATCACCTGCCGGCGCTGGATGTCCCGGTGGCCCTGGGTGAAGTCATAGATCTTGCCGGAGGCATCGCAATAGAGCGCGTTCATGGTGAAGTCGCGCCGCAGGGCATCGGCTTCCCAGTCGTCGGTGAACCTCACCTTGGCGCGGCGGCCGTCGGTTTCGACGTCATGGCGCAGCGTCGTCACCTCGAAGGGGTGGTGGTCGGCCACCACCGTCACCGTGCCGTGATCGATGCCGGTGGGGTGCACGCTCATGCCCTTGGCCGTGCAGGCCTCTGTGACCTGTTCGGGTGAGAGCGTGGTGGCGATGTCGACCTCGGTGACCTCTTCGCCCAGCAGCGCGTTCCGCACCGCCCCGCCCGCCACGCGCGCCTCGCCGCCCGCTTCGGCGATCGCCGCCATGACGCGCTGCAGCGGCGGCTGGTTGAGCCAGGCGGCGGCGGCAAGCGAAGGAAGTCCGGTCATGGCGTCTCGTACATCAGGCAATAGAGGTTGCGGATCATGCCCGCCGTTGCGCCCCAGATGTAGCGCCCCTGCCATGGCATTGCATAGTAATAGCGCAGTCGCCCCTGCCAGTCGCGCGAATGCATCTCGTGATGCGCGGGGTTCATGAGGAAGGCGAGCGGCACCTCGAACACGTCCTTCACCTCGCCCTCATGCGGCGTGACCGTGAAGCCGGGCCTGACGATGCCGACCACCGGGACGACGCGGTAATTGGTGCTGGTGAGATAGGTATCGAGGAAGCCCAGGGGCTCCACGAAGGCGGGGAGGATTCCCGTCTCCTCCTCCGTCTCGCGCAGGGCCGCCATGACGGGGTTGACGTCCGTCTCGTCGATGCGCCCGCCGGGGAAGGCCACCTGGCCTGCATGGCGGCGCAGGTGCGGCTGGCGCTCCGTCAGCAGCATGTGCAGGCCGTCGTCGCGCGCCACCAGCGGCACCAGCACCGCGGCGGGCTTCGGCGTCTCGCCCGCCGGAATGATGCGCGCCTCGGGGTTGAGGTCGTCGTCGCTGCGGCTCGGGGCTTCGGGGGGGCGAGTCGTGCAACCGCCCAGAGGCCATCCGCCGGAATTCCTGTTCGTCGAAACGGCGGCTCAAGAGGCGAGTCCAATCTCGGCGGCCTTCTGCATCGGGTAGAAGCGCCCGGACGACCAGACGCCGAACCAGCCCTCCTCCACCATGCCCGCCGCGGCAATGTCATAGAACAGCGCCCGGCTGACCAGCGCCTCGAGCCCGGCCCGGACCATCACATAGGGCTTGAGGCCGCCCGTCCCCTCCTCCTCCGCGAAGCGCAAGGGGTGGTCCGCATCCACCGTCACCTCATCGTCCACGTTGGTCTCGAAGCGGATGATCTGGTCCCGTCCCTGCCCCTCCACGGACATGCGCACCGCCGTGAAGGGCGCGTCGTCCACCCGGATGCCGACCTTCTCCACCGGCGTCACGAGGTAATACCTCCCGTCCGCGTCATGGCGCAGCACGGAGGCGAAGAGTTGCACCAGCGGTTTCCGGCCGATGGGCGAGTTCATGTAGAACCAGGTGCCGTCCTGGGCGATCCGCATGTCGATGTCGCCGCAGAAGGGCGGGTTCCACAGGTGCACCGGCGGCGGCCCCTTTGCCTGCCGCGCCTCCGCCAGCCCCTTCAGGGGATTGCTCGCATCTCTTTGATCTGTGTTCATTTCCAGTCCGTAACGTCCAGCGGGGGCTGTCGCTCCCGCCTCTTTTAGGCCATTCTCGTTCACGAGGATGTCATTCAGAACAAGAGCACCGGGCCATCATTATGACCCGGTCATAAACGATAGTGAGCGTCATGCCGAGCATCAACGAAGCCGACCGCCAGATCATCGCCGATCTCGAAACCGTGGGCCACAGGCTGGGCCAGGCCCGCGCCGCCATCGGCCGGGTGATCTTCGGCCAGGACGAGGTGGTGGAACAGGTGCTGATCGCGATCCTGGGCGGCGGCCACGCCCTGCTGGTGGGTGCGCCCGGCCTCGCCAAGACCAAGCTCGCCACCACGCTGGGCCGCGTGCTGGGGCTGGACGAGAAGCGCGTGCAGTTCACGCCGGACCTGATGCCGGCCGATATCCTCGGCTCCGAGGTGCTGGACGAGGCCGAGGGCGGCCGCCGCCAGTTCCGCTTCGTGCAGGGTCCCGTCTTCTGCCAGCTGATGATGGCGGACGAGATCAACCGCGCCTCGCCGCGCACCCAGTCCGCCCTGCTCCAGGCCATGCAGGAGCACCATGTGACGGTGGCGGGCGTGCGCCATGACCTGCCCCGCCCCTTCCACGTGCTCGCCACCCAGAACCCCATCGAGCAGGAGGGCACCTATCCGCTTCCCGAAGCCCAGCTCGACCGCTTCCTCGTCCAGATCGACGTGCCCTACCCCTCGCTCGACGCCGAGCGGCGCATGCTCTTCGCCACCACGGGTGCCTCGGAGGAGGCGCCGGAGAAGGTTCTTTCCACCACCGAGTTGATGAACGCCCAGCGCCTCACCCGGCTGATCCCGGTGGGCGAACAGGTGGCGGAAGCGATCCTGCGGGTGGTCCGCGCCGCCCGCCCCGGGCCCGAGGCCGATGACTTCGTGAACCGGAACGTGGCCTGGGGCCCCTCGCCCCGCGCCTCACAGTCCCTCATGCTGGGTGCCCGCGCCCGCGCCATGCTGCAGGGCAGGCTCTCGCCCTCGCTGGACGACGTGATGGCGCTGATGGGCCCGGTCTTCCGCCACCGCATGGCGCTGAACTTCACGGCCCGCGCCGACGGCCACACCATCGACGGCACGATCGAGCGGCTCTCCCGGCTGATCGCCTGAGCGGATGACACAGGCCCCCGCCCAGGCGAACGCCCTCACGCTTGCCGACCGCGCCGCGCTCCAGTCCCGCGCGCTGCCCCCGCTTCTGGTCGAGGCGGAGCGCCTCGCCGCGACCGTGATCCTGGGCGAGCACGGCCGCAAGCGGGCCGGGCCGGGCGAAAGCTTCTGGCAGTACCGCCCCTACAGCTTCGGCGATTCCACCCAGCGTATCGACTGGCACAAGTCGGCCCGCGCTGAGCGCGTCTTCATCCGCGAGAATGAGTGGGAGGCGGCCAACACCTTGTGGGTCTGGGCTTCGCCCGCCGTTTCCATGGATTTCCGCTCGCACCTCTCGCAGGTGACGAAGCGGGAGCGCGCGCAACTCATCGCGCTCGCCACCGCCTCGCTGGCGGTCAGGGCGCAGGAGCGGGTGAGTGCGCTGGGCTCGCCCTACGCGCCCGACCATGCGCGCGGCCAGCTGGTCAAGATCGCTGGCTGGTTCCTGAAGGGCGAAGGCTCGGGGCTTCCCTCCTTCATGCGCATGCCGCGCTTTTCGAGTGCCGTCATGGCGGGCGACTTCTTCGAGCGGCTGGATGACATCGCCGCCGCCGTGACGCCCATCGCCGAGGCCGGCGTCAAGGGCCACCTCGTGCAGGTGGTTGACCCAGCGGAGGAGACGCTGCCCTATTCCGGCCGCGTCGAGTTCCACGAAATGGCGGGGCCCATCAAGTTCCTCTCCTCCAAGGCCGAGACGCTGCGCGAGGCCTATGCGGAGAAGCTTGGGGCGCACCGCGCAGGGCTTCGCGACCTGTGCCGCCGCATCGGCTGGAGTTTCACAATCCACCGGACGGATGAATCGCCGACGCGCCTGCTCCTCAATCTCCATGCGCTGATCTCGGGCGAGGCGGCGCGATGAACATGCTCAATGCCTTGACCTTCACCACCCCGCTGGCGCTGACGGCACTCCTGTTGCTGCCCGTGATCTGGTGGCTGCTGCGCTTCACCCCGCCCCGCCCGGAAACCGTGCGATTCCCGCCGATCCGCCTGTTGCTGGACCTCGCCAACCGGGAGGAACAGCCGGACAAGACCCCTTGGTGGCTGCTTCTCCTTCGCCTCCTCGTCGCGGCACTCCTCATCCTCGGCGTGTCGCACCCGCTGTGGGCTCCGGGCCGGGTGGACACGCTGTCCAGCGCGCCGCTGCTCCTGGTGGTGGATGATGGCTGGGCCGCCGCAAAGGACTGGGACAAGCGCCGCCAGATCATGACCGAGATCCTCGACGGCGCCGCCGCCGCGGGCTCTCCCGTGACGCTGGCCACGACCACGCCGCAGCTTCGCCCGCAGGCGCTGGAGCCCCGGGCCGCCGCCGACATCCGGACGCGCGCCGCGGCACTCGAGCCGCGCGCCATGGACCCGGACCGGGACGGCACCCTCAAGGCGCTGCGTGAAAAATTTTCAGGCCAGATCGCCCCGCGCGTGATCTGGCTTACCGACGGCATCGATGACGGCAAGGCCCGGAGCTTCGCGGAAGGTCTCATCGGCCTCGGCACCGGCGGCGCGAGCGTCGAGGCTATCCTGCCGCAGGCCTCCGCCCTGCCTCTGGCGCTCACCACGCCCGGCTTCGAGGGCGGCCGCATCAAGGTCACGGTGCTGCGCGCGCCCGGTGGCGCGGCCCAAACGGCGCTGGTCTCCGCCCGCGCCGGAAACGGCCGCAGCTTCGGCGAGGCGCAGGTGAGCTTCGCAGCCGGCGCCACCAAGGCGGACGGCGTGATCGAGCTTCCCGTCGAACTCCGCAACGAGGTGGGCCGCATTGCCATCGAGGGCGAGCGCAACGCCGCCGCCACCTTCCTGATGGACGACCGCTGGCGCCGCAAGACGCTGGCGCTCATGTCGGGTACCGCCTCGGAAACCGCCCAGCCCCTGCTCTCCCCCCTCTATTACGTCTCCCGCGCGCTTGAGCCCTATGGCGAGATTTCGGAACCCGCCGACACGGCGGCACTGAAGAGCCTGCTCGACCAGGGCCTCTCCCTGCTGGTGCTGGCCGACATCGGGGTGCTTCCCGCCGAGCAGCAGGAGATGGTGGCGGCCTGGGTCGAGAATGGCGGCGTGCTTCTGCGCTTCGCCGGGCCCCGCCTTGCCGGCGCGCAGGATGCGCTGGTGCCCGTCACGCTCCGCGAGGGCGGCCGCTCCTTCGGCAGCGCCTTGAGCTGGGAGACGCCGCAATCGCTCCAGGCCTTCCCCGAGTCGAGCCCCTTCGCAGGCCTCGGCGAAGACCCCATCGTGAAGGTCACCCGCCAGGTTCTGGCAGAGCCCGATTCCGAGCTTCCCGGCAAGGTCTGGGCGTCGCTCGAGGACGGCACGCCGCTGGTGACCGCCGTTGGCCGAGGCAAGGGCCACATCGTGCTGTTCCACGTCACCGCCAATGCAGACTGGTCGAACCTCCCCGTCTCGGGCCTCTTCGTGGAGATGCTCCGCCGCGTGCTGGACCTTGCCCCCGCCGCAGGCGGCGGCACAGGCCCGGCGCAGGCGGGGGCCGAGGGCCAGGCCTTCGCCCCCTTCCGCGCGCTCGACGGTTTCGGCGAACTGGCCGATCCCGCGGCCGACATCCAGCCCATTCCCGCCGCCGTCATCGACAAGGCGCGTGTGACGGCCGAAACCCCCGCCGGGCTCTACCGCCGCGGCACGCAGGAGCGCGCATTGAACGTCAACCGCAGCGGCGACCGTCTCACCCCCATCGCGGAGCTTCCCTCCGGGGTGACGGTCCGCGCGCTGGCCCCGCTGCCCGCCGTGGCGCTGGCGCCCTATGCCTTCGCCCTCGCCATGGTCCTGTTCCTCGCCGACTGCCTCGCCGCGCTCTTCCTCGGCGGCGGCATGACCCGGCTGCGCCAGCGCCGCAGGGCGGCTTCGGCCGCCGCGATCGCCCTGCTCCTGCTCACCCCCTGGCATGATCCCGCACGGGCCCAGGCCACCGACGACTGGGCCATGAAGAACGCCCTCGAAACGCGCCTCGCCTATGTGACGACCGGCGACAGCACCATCGACGAGGTGAGCGAACAGGGCCTGAAAGGTCTCGGCGAAATCCTGCGCGAGCGCACCTCCGTCAATGCGGGCGATCCGGTCGGCATCAACATCGAGCGTGACGAGATCGTGTTCTTCCCGCTCCTCTACTGGCCGGTGAAGGCCGAAGCGACGGTGCCCTCCGACGCGGCGCTTGCCCGCATGGACGCCTTCATGAAGGGCGGCGGCACCATCTTCTTCGACCTGCGCGAGGACGGCGCGGGAGCGGACGCGCTGAGCGGTGGCGCCACGGCGGCGTCCGACGCGCTGCGCCGCATCCTCGCCAAGCTCGACATTCCCCCGCTCGAACCCGTGCCGGAAACCCATGTGCTGACCAAGAGCTTCTATCTCCTCGACCGGTTCCCGGGCCGCTATGATGCGGGCAAGCTGTGGGTGGAGCGCACCGACAGCGAAGGCGCCTCATCCGGCAACACGGACGGCGTGAGCGGCATCATCATCGGTTCCAACGACTATGCCGCCGCTTGGGCGATGGACGAGAACGGCGAGGCTCTCTACGCCTCGGTGCCCGGCACCGACCGGCAGCGCGAATTCGCCGTCCGCACCGGCGTCAACATCGTGATGTATGCGCTCACCGGCAACTACAAGGCGGACCAGGTGCATGTGCCCGCCCTCCTCGAAAGGCTCGGCCAGTGATGGACTGGAGCATTGCATTCGATCCCGTCCTGCCCTGGTGGGCCATCGCCGTGCTGTCCGCCTTTGGCTTGGCACTCGTGCTGGCGCTCGCCTTCGCGCGGGCGAGCGGCGTGGCGCTCAGGGCGCTCTCCCTCGCCATCCTCGTGGCCGCACTCGCCAACCCCACCATCCGCAGCGAGGAGCGCGAGGCGCTGACGGACATCGCGGTCGCCGTCATCGACCGCTCGCTCAGCCAGGAGAGCGCGGGGCGCAGCCAGCGCACGGCGGAAGCGGAAGAGGCGCTGAAGGCTGCCATCGCGAGGCTTCCCAACACGGAACTCCGCACCGTCGAGGTCAAGTCCGGCATCAGCGCCGAGGATGACGGGACGCGCGCCTTCGAGGCGCTGAACCGCGCGCTGGCCGACATCCCGCCGGAGCGTTTCGCCGGCGCCATCATGATCACCGACGGCCAGATCCACGATGCTCCGCAGGACGTTGCGAAGGCCAATCCGGGGGGGCCCGTGCACGGCCTCATCACCGGCTCCAAGTCCGAGCGCGACCGGAAGGTGGTGATCGACAAGGCCCCGCGCTTCGGCATGGTCGGCCAGGAACAGTCGGTCAGCTTCCGCGTCGAGGAGGTGAACGGCCCCGGCAAGCCGGTGACCGTGTCGATCGCCATCGGCGGGTCTGATCCGATCGAGGTTGACGTGACGCCGGGCCAGACGGTGGAGATCCCCGTGCCCATCGGCCACGGCGGGCAGAACATCGTGGAAGTCACCGCGCCCCCGCTCGAGGGCGAAATCTCCGGCCAGAACAACCGCGCCGTGACGGTGATCGAAGGCGTGCGCGACCGCCTGCGCGTGCTCCTCGTCTCTGGCGAGCCGCACCCCGGAGAGCGCACCTGGCGCAACCTGTTGAAGGCCGATGCCTCGGTGGACCTCGTCCACTTCACCATCCTCCGCCCCCCGGAGAAGCAGGACGGCACCCCCACCAAGGAACTCGCCCTCATCGCCTTCCCCACGCGAGAGCTCTTCGTCGAGAAGCTGGACGAGTTCGACCTCGTCATCTTCGACCGCTACCGCCGCCAGACGGTGCTGCCAGCAGCCTACATGGCGAACATCGCCCGCTACGTGGCCGACGGCGGCGCGGTGCTGATCGCCTCGGGACCGGACCTCGCAGACCAGGACGGCCTCTACTACACGCCGCTCTCGGACGTCATCGCGGCCGCGCCCACGGGCGAGGTGCTGGAAGGACCCTTCAAGCCGGAACTCACCGCGCAAGGCAGAAAACACCCGGTCACCGCCGGGCTCCCCGGCTCCGGCGGCGACGAGCCGGAATGGGGCCGCTGGTTCCGCCTCGTCGACACGACGACGAGCACGGGCGAGACCGTCATGTCCGGGCTGGACGGCAAGCCCCTTCTCGTGCTGGCGCGCCAGGGCGAGGGCCGCGTGGCGCAGCTCCTCTCTGACCAGGGCTGGCTCTGGGCGCGCGGCTTCGAGGGCGGCGGCCCGCAGACGGAACTCCTGCGCCGCATGGCCCACTGGCTGATGAAGGAGCCGGACCTCGAGGAGGAGGCGCTGGAAGGCAACCAGCAGGGCCAGAACCTCGTCATCGAGCGCCGCACCATGGCGGATGCCGCCGAACCCGTGACTGTGACGCTCCCCTCCGGCCGGAACGAAACCGTGCAGCTGCGCGAAGTGGCCCCCGGACGCTTCACGGGCACGATCCCCGTGACCGAGGCCGGCCTTTACCGCCTGGCCGACGGCAAGCTCGTGGCGGTTGCCGCCGCCGGCAGCGCGGATGCGCGGGAGATGTCGAGCCTCGTCGCCACCGCCTCCATCCTCGCCCCCGTGGCGGCCGGAACGGGCGGCAGCGTCAGCTGGCTGGAGGATGGCATGCCGCAATTCGTCAAGGTGGATGCCGGGCGGCAGATGGCGGGCAGTGGCTGGATGGGCCTGCGCGCCAATGACGCGCACCGGGTGCTGGCCGTCTCCGACACGCCGCTCTTCGGAACACTCCTAAGCCTGGGCGTGCTGCTCCTGGCCTTCAGCGCCATGTGGTACCGCGAAGGCCGCTGACGCGGGCACATGCGCAAGGCCGGAGACGCCGTCGAGCGCGCCGGGCTTCAGTTCGAGATAGAGGAAGCGGTCCGGGTTCACCGGCCCGGGCAGACTGATGAGGTCCTTGGGGAGCCTCCTGAAGCCCACCTTGGCGTAATAGGGCTCATCCCCCACCAGCACCACCAGACCGTGGGCCTGCGCCTTGGCCCGGGCGAGGCCCTCGCGCATCAGCGTGAGGCCGATGCCGAGACCCTGCCGGTCCGGATGGACGGCAAGCGGACCGAGCAGCAGCGCCGGAGATCCCTTCTCGCCCACCGCCAGCGGCCAGAAGCTGATGGTGCCGGAAATCCCGACCCCCGGGTCGCGCGTGACGAGCGACAGTCCAGGCACGGCGGCATTGCCCTCGCGCAGACGGTAGGAGGTCTTGGAATGCCGGTCGGAGCCGAAGCTCAGGTCGAGCAGGTGCTCGATGGCGTCATGGTCGGAAGCGGTGGCGTCGTCGCAGGCGATGGGGCCGCACATGGCAATGATCTCAGGGAAAAGGAAGGGCGAGAAGGCTCCCGGAGGGCCCCAAGCGCACCGTTCTGGATCGTGCGGGTTGGGATGACCGGAGGCCGCGTTCAGGCGCGCGCGGAATTGCGCGAGGCGCGGGCTCGTCGTCGCAGGCGGATCTGGTCCATCGCGGTCATGTTCCGGGCCATAGCTGGGCGGTGTGTGAACGTCAAGGAGAGAGCGACGGTCTTGCGGTTACCACTCCCGTGTCGGCGGCAGGCCCTGCAGCACCTCCGCGATGCGCCGACGGGTGCCGGGAGACGTGCCATCAGGGAGCGTGCCCAGGGGGAAGAACCGCGCCTCCGCGATCTCCAAGCCACCGCGGAAGGGCTCCTGCCGGAAGGCCCGCAGCACGAAACAGGCCACATGGTCGCCCCGGAACTGCCGCTCGTTCAGGAACAGGCCATGCAGCCGCGGTTCCTCCTCCGCCACGATTCCCGCCTCCTCGCGCACCTCGCGGATGGCGGCGGCCGCCACCGGTTCACCGCGCTCCACACCGCCGCCGGGCAGCAGCCAGCCCGGCGCATAGGTGTGGCGGATGAGCATGATCTCACGGCCACCGTCCTTCAGCACCAGGGTGCGGGTCCCCAGCGTCATCCCGCGCATCTGGCGGTAGACGGGATGGAGCACGGGCTTCGCCGCCCGGTAGAAGATTCGCTTCGCATGATCGAGCATGGGTCTGGATATCGCGGCCACGGCCATCCGCCAAGCTTGAGTTCCGCCTGGCCGGGGGCTAAGCCCTGCGCCATGGCACAGGCGATCAGCGTCACCCCGGTACGCGGCAAGGCGGAACTCAAGGCCTTCCTGGACGTGCCCTTCGGCCTCTACCGCGACGATCCGAACTGGGTGGCCCCGCTCTATCTGGAACGCTACGAACACCTGAATCCTGCCAAGAACCCCTATTTCCGGCATGCCGAGGCCCAACTCTTCCTCGCCATGAGGAATGGCAAGCCCGTGGGCCGCATTTCGGCGCAAGTCTGCCGGTTGCGCAGCGAGCGCTACAAGGATGGCATCGGCCAGTTCGGCTTCCTCGAAGCGGAGGACGACCCCGCCGTCTTCGCCGCGCTGGCGGATGCGGCCGCGGCCTGGCTCGGAGAGCGCGGCATGACGCGGCTGCAAGGCCCCTTCAGCTTTTCCATCAATGACGAGATGGGCCTCCTGATCGACGGCTTCGACACGCCGCCCTACATGATGATGGGCCACGCCCTGCCCTATTATGCCCCAAGGCTGGAGGCGCTGGGCTTCTCCAAGGCCAAGGACGTCATCGCCTATGACTTCCTCGACGGCGGAGAGATGCACCACGTGCTCAGCGCCGCTTACGCAAAGGGGCTGGCCGGAAAGGACGTGACGCTGCGTCCGCTGGACAAGAAGCAGCTGATGAAGGAACTCCGCACCATCGTCGCCATCGCGAATGATGCCTGGTCGGAAAACTGGGGCTTCGTGCCCTGGACCGAGGAGGAGATGATCGCCCTCGGCAACAATCTGAAGATGCTGGTGACGGGCGACTACATCGCCATCGCCGAATACAAGGGAGAGCCCGCCGCGATGGCGGTCACCCTGCCCAACATCAATGAATGGATCGCGGGTCTGGACGGCAGGCTCCTGCCCTTCGGCTGGGCGAAGCTCGCCTGGAACCTTCTTGCACGCCCGCCGCAGTCGGTCCGCATGCCGCTGATGGGCGTGCGCAGGAAGTTCCACGGCACATCGCTGGGCGCCGTGCTCGGCATGTCGGTGATCGCGAAGGTGCGGAACTATCACGTGGGGCGCGGCACCAGGAAGGGCGAGATGTCCTGGATCCTGGAGGACAACATGCGCATCCGCCGGATGATCGAGAGCTTCGGTGGCAAGCCCTACAAGACCTATCGCATTTACGAGAAAGCAATCGGCTGAGGCTATGCCCCGGGGCTTGAAGCGCCTGCCCGCCGGCGCCTATTAGCTCTGGCCCCAAACCCGTCGATCATAAAGCGCAAGCCTCCGTGTTCAGCCTCGCCCATCTCTCCGACCTGCATCTCGGCCCCCTGCCCGCGGGCTCGGCGCGGCGTCATTTTGCCCTGAAGCGCACCATCGGCGTGTTCAACTGGCGGCTCAACCGGCACCGCGTGCATTCCATGGCGGTGGCATCGGCCATCGCCGCGGACATCGTGGCCTCCGCCCCGGACCACGTGGCGCTGACGGGCGACATGGTGAACGTCGCGGCGCATGACGAATTCACCGCCGCGGCGCGCTGGCTGCGGAACTTCGGCGACCCCGGCTGGATCAGCTTCGTTCCCGGCAACCATGACACCTATGTGCGGATGGACTGGAAGCACGGGCTGGCGCATTTCGCGGACTACATGCAGGGCGACATGCGCGTGGCGCTGGCGCAATCGAGTGCGCAGATCGCCACACCCTTCCCCTATGTCCGGCTCCGGCGCAACGTGGCGCTGATCGGGGTTTCGACGGCCGTGCCGCAGCCCCTGCACCGGGCGGCGGGCCTGCTAGGCGACACGCAACTGGAATCCCTCGCCTATCTGCTCTCGGACCTGCGCGAGCGCGGCTATGCGCGCGTGGTGATGATCCACCACCCGCCGCTTCCCGGCCTCGCCCTTCCGCGCAAGGCTCTGGCCGATGCGCCGGCACTGCGAGACGTGCTGGAGAACCACGGCGCCGAACTCGTCCTCCACGGCCATAATCACGAGCACATGCTGAACACGCTGAACTCCCGCTTCGGCATGGTGCATGTGCTGGGCGTGCCCTCCGCCTCGCTGATCCAGAGCGAGCATCATCCGGTCGCCGCCTGGAACCACTACCGCATCCTGCGGCAGGGCGGAAAATGGCACATACAGGTGACGGTGCGCAGTTTCGATCCCGTGGCGCGCCAGGTGGGGCACCTCACCGAATTCGCGCTTTCTTCCTGATCGGCGGCTGGGCTAGATTGACCAAATGAAAAGTTTCTCCGCCGGCGGAGTTTGAGGCAAGTTGCTCCGCATCGTCGACAGGCATGTTCTCAGACAGGTCTCCCTGCCGCTCGCGGGCGCGCTGGTGATCGGCCTTCTCATGCTGCTCGCCGACCGCATGGTGCGCCTGCTGGACACCACGCTGGGCAAGAAGAACTCATTCACCGTGGTGTTCGAGATGCTGGCCTATCTCGTGCCGCATTATCTCGGAACCGCGCTTCCGGCGGCGCTGTTCCTGGGCCTGCTCCTCGGCTTCGGCAAGATGTCGGCCAATTCGGAGACGGACGCCTTCATGGCCTCCGGCATCGGCCTCCACCGCCTTGCGCGGCCCGTGATCGTGCTTGGCGCGCTGATGGCGGCGCTCTCGTTGGTCATCATGGGCTGGCTGCAGCCGCACGCCCGCTACGCCTACCGCTCCGTGGTGTTCGACGTGCAGAACGTCGACGTGTTCTATCTGGCGGAGGAAGGCGTCTTCATGCAGGCGGGTGACCGCACCTTCATCATCGACCGGCTGGACCGCAACAAGAGCGCCTTCGAGCACGCCTTCATCTACCAGGACAAGGGGCCGGAAGGCTCCGACACGGTGACCGCGACGCGCGGCTCGCTGATCGAGAGCCAGAACGGCCAGCGCCCGACCCTGCACCTCCAGGACGGGCACCGCCTGTCCTTCAGGGAACGGCCTTCCGCCTCCTCCACCGTGCCCGCCGTGGGCGAGACGACCGAGTTCGGCATGGCCGATACGCCGCTGGGGCGGATCTCGAAGGAGATCTTCCGCCCGCGCGGCCAGGACGAACGCGAACTGACGCTGCCCGAACTCTTCGCGGCACTGGACAAGCCGCCGCCCAAGGCCACGCCCGAGGAGGTCAGCGCCGAACTGAGCGAACGGCTCGTCACCGCCGCCAGCATCCTGATCCTGCCCTTCCTCGCCATTCCCTTCGCGGTCGGCTCCCGCCGCAGCCAGAGGGGCTTCCGCACCGGCGTGGCGCTGGTGCTGATCGTCGTCTACAACGAGATCATCCACCAGGGTGCATCCGCCGCGAACAACGGCGTCGCCTCGCCGCTCGTCACGCTGTGGCTTCCCTTCCTCCTCCTCGCGCTCTTCGCGGGCTGGCGCTATGTCACCACCTGCTTCACCCTGAGCAGCGACCCGGTGAGCACCGCCATCGACCGCGCGGGCGAGGCCTTCTCGAGCCTTCGCCTGGCGCTGATGCGCCGCGTGAGAGGGAGCGCCCCGGCATGACCAGGATCATCGGCTGGATGCTCATCCGCATGGTGGCGATCCGCTATTTCGCCATCCTGATCGGCATCTCCTTCTTCGCGCTCTCGCTCGATCTCCTGAGCAACGCGAAGGACATCCAGGCGCTGCGCCCGGGCGATTCCGGCATCCTGCTCGAATACATGCTCTACCGTTCGCCCTCGGTCCTCTCCAACTACATGGGGATCAGCATCCTGCTGGCCATGCTGCTGTCGCTCACCGAACTCAGCTACCGCAACGAGATGGTGGCGATCTGGGCGGCGGGCCTTTCGCCGTCGCGGCTGGTGGGCATGCTGCTGCCGCTCGCCTTCCTCGCTGGCGGGCTGCAATTCGTACTCTCGGACGCTGCCATCCCCGCCACCAACCCGCAACTGCGTGACTGGGGCATCGGCGACTACGGCGCGGACAAGCTGAAGGTGGGCGAGAAGGATCCCATCTGGCTGCGCGCCGGTCCTGACATCCTGCGCGCCGCCTCGGCCAACGCGGATTCGACCAGGCTCGACGACGTGATCATCTTCCGGCGTGACGAGTCCGGCCTGCTGCGCGAGCAGATCTACGCCGATACGGCCGAGCTTGCCGGCGGGCGCTGGACGCTGTCCAAGGTGGTCGTCTATTATCGCGACAATCTCCAGCCTTCGCAGATGGATACGCTCGTCTATTCCGGCTCCATGAAGCCCGCGCAGGCAGGGGCGCGTTCCGGCGCGCCGGAGGACATGTCGCTCGCCGAACTGTCCTATTTCATCGAGAACCAGGGCTTCGGCATCCGGCCCGTCTGGGTCTATGAGACCTGGGCACACAAGCGGGTGTCGCTGTTCTTCTCAGGCCTCCTCATGATGGCGCTCTGCGTTCCGCTGGCGATGAAGTTCCGGCGCGGCGGAGGCCTCGGCGTGCTGTTCGCCGTGGGCGTGGGCCTGGGCTTCCTCTATTTCATCGTGGACGGCATTTCCGTCACCATGGGCGAACTGGGCTTCGTGACGCCATGGCTGGCGGCCTGGTTCCCCATCGCCGCCTTCGGCTCACTCGCGGCGGTGCTGACGCTGAAGGCGGAAACGGTCTGACGCGATGACGGAGGCAAGGGGACGCGCGGAGAGGCGCGCCGGGCTGATCATCAACCCGCGTGCTGGCAAGGGCAGCGGCAAGGGCCTGGCGCTCGCGGGCAAGCTCGCCGGGCACCGGCGCGTCGACATCCGCCTTCTCGAGCGCTTCGAGCAATTGAACGCGATCATCGACGACCTGGCGCGGGCGGAGGTGACGGACCTCTTCATCAGCTCTGGCGACGGCACGATCCAGGAGATCCTCACCCAGATCGCGGAGCGCAGGCCGTTCCGGGTCACCCCGCGCATCTGCCTCCTGCCGCATGGCACCACCAACCTCAGCGCCAACGACATCGGCTTCCGCAGCCATTCGATCGAGGCGCAGGCCGCCTTCGTCGCCTCGCCCGGGGCGGGCGGCCTCCGCCAGCGCAACACCATCCGCTGCGCCAACCCCGGCGACGGCAAGGTGCGCCACGGCATGTTCGTCGGCACGGGAGCGGTGGCGGTGGCGACACGTTACTGTCAGCAGGCCTTCAACGACCAGGGCGTCAAGGGCCAGTGGGCGGTTGCGGGAACGCTGTTCACGGCGGTGCGGAAATATCTGTTTTCAGGCCCCGGCGCGCAGGACGAGAGCCGCTTCGACCGTCCCTACCCGATCACCGTCGACGCCGATGGCCGCCGCCTTGCCCAGGGACCGCAGCTTCTCCAGATGTCGACGACGCTGGACAGGCTGGTGCTGAACACGCGGCCCTTCTGGGGAGGAAAGACGGCCCCGATCCGCACCACGGTGTTCCCCTATCCCGTGCCCTCGGTGCTGCGCTGGCTTCTGCCCGTCATGTATGGCGGGGAGAACCGCACGCCGCCACCCCGCTCGGTGAGCTTCTGCTCCGCCGCGCTGGAGGTGACCTCGGAGTCGATCTTCGTGATCGACGGCGAGTTCTTCCCGCCCCCGGCAGGTGAACCGCTGCGGCTGGAGACGGGGCCGCTCTTCACCTTCCTGCGGGGGTAGAGGCCGCCCTCAGCCGTTCGCCGCCTTCAGACCATGGCCCTGGGCGACCACCGATCCGAACAGTTCGATGATGCGGTCGATCTCGGCCTCGGTATGCGCGGCGGAGACCGAGCAGCGCAGCAGGCAGAGCTTGTTGGGCGTGCCGGGCGGCAGCGCGATGTTGACGTAGACGCCAGCCTTCAGCAGCGCATTCCACATCGCGACGGTGGAAAGCTCGTCCGGGCAGCGCACCGCCACGACCGGGCTCACCACGTCGCAGCCAAGGTCGAAACCAAGGGCCTTGAAGCCCTCGAACAGGCGGGCCGAATTTTCCATCAGCCGCTTCCGCCGCTGCGGCTCCTGCCCCAGCTTGCGGACCGCCGCGAGCGAGGTGGCGATCGAGGCGGGAGAGGAAGACGCGGTGAACATGTAGGGCCGCATGGAATAGCGCAGATATTCGAAATAGGGATGGTCGCCCGCGCCGAAGCCGCCGATGGCGCCGACACTCTTGGAGAAGGTGCCGACGACGAAATCGACCTCTTTCTCGAGGCCCGCCTCGTCCGCGAGGCCGCGTCCGTTGGGGCCGAGCACGCCAAAGGAATGCGCCTCGTCGACGAGAAGCTGGAAGCCGTGCTTCTTCTTCACCTCGATGAAGTCCGCGAGCGGCGCGCGGTCACCCAGCATCGAATAAATTCCTTCCAGCACGACGAGCTTGCCGCCGCCGTCCCCTTCCCCGCGCGACAGGCGCTTGTCGAGGTCGGCCGCGTCATTGTGGCGGAAGCGCACCAGCTTGGCGCCGGACAGCGTGCAGCCGTCATAGATCGAGCTGTGGGAGTCGGCGTCCAGATAGATCGTGTCGCGCGGCCCCGCGAGCCCCGACATCATGCCGAGATTGGCCTGGTAACCCGTGGTGAAGACGATGCAGTGCTTGCGGTCCAGGAATTTTGCGAACTCGCTCTCGAGCTCGGCATGGAGCGCGAAGGAGCCGTTGGCGATGCGCGAGCCCGTGGTGCCGGTGCCGAATTCGTCGAGCGCCCTCTTGCCGGCTTCGATGCAGTCGGGATCGAAGGTGATGCCCATGTAGTTGTTGGTGCCCGCGAGGATGGTCTCGCGGCCCTCGATGAGGGCGCGCGTGGGCGAGAGGATCTGCTCGTTGGTGACGCCGATGGCATCGACGCCCAGCGCCTTCATCCGCGCGTGGCGCTCGGCAACACCCTGTAGCTTGGCAAGCAGGTCCATGCTCATCCCTTCTTCACGCGGGCCTCGACGACCTTCGCGAGGTCCGCGACGGTGCGGGTTTCCGAAAGCACGTTGAGCGGAATCTCGATGTCGAAATGGTCCTCGACCTCCATCACGAAATCCATGACGGTCACGGAGTCGATGTTGAGGTCTGTCGAAATGTCGGTCGTTGCCGAAAGAGCCGCTCCATTTGTATTGAAGGGCTCGAGCAGCTTGCAGATCTGGGCGACGGTGTCGGTCATCATCACGTCCTTGAATTCGGAGTGCTTCTATCGGCAGGGGGTCCCGGAGGCAACCATCCGGCTTGGCGGTACCAGTCCACGGTTTCGGCGAAGCCCTGCGCGAAGGAGGTGGGATCCGGAAGCGCCAGCGTCCCCTCGCGGCACACCCAGTCCGGATGATAGAGTTCGGCGATCTTGCCGCGGTTGATCATCCCGGGCTTGCCGGAAAGACGGGCAAGGCCCTCGGCGGCGAAGGCCACCGCCGCCGGAACAGCGCGCGGCAGGAAGATCGTCCGGATGGGTGCTCCGCGAAAGGCGGAGGCAGCCTCGACGAGTTCGGCCCAGCCATAGCCGCCGGCCCTGCCGTCGCTCACCTCGTGAATGCCCCGCTCGGCCCCCTCCACGCTCATGCCGAGGATACGCGCCAGGTCGCGCCCGTGGATCAGCGAAAAGCGCGCCTCGCGCCGCCCCGGGATGGCCGCAATGGGCCGCGTGAGTTCGCGGATCAGCGGAAGCGTGCCGCGGTCCCCCGGACCATAGACCGCGGGAGGCCGGATGATGATGGCATTGAGGGCTGCCGCATGCCTCAGCACCGCCTCCTCGCCCGCGCGCTTGCTGGCAGCGTAGAGGGACAGTTGCGGCTGCCGCGCGGACAGCGAAGAGACATGGACGAACCGGCCCGTTCCGGCCGCCAGGGCCGCCTGCACCAGCGCCTCCGTGCCCCGCTCGTTCACGCTGAAATAGCCCTCCCGCCCGAAGGCCGTGAGCGCACCGGCGAGATGGACGACGGCATCGGCGCCAGAGACCAGCCGCTGCAGCGCAGCCTGGTCCGCGAGGTCGCCCCTGATCGCCTCCACATCGGCCGGAAGTCCGGCGTTCTCGGGCCGGCGCACCAGGGCGCGCATCCGGTATCCGCGGCGCACGAATTCCGCCAGCGCATGCCGGCCGGCGAAGCCCGTGGCCCCGGTGATGGCGATTGTACGGCTCATGTCCTGCGTCGCGCCGGGCGGAGCGCGCCCCGGATCAGAGCGCGACCTCCAGCACGACCGGTTCCGCCGTGGCGGCGGCGCGGACGATCTCGGCGATCTCGCCCGAGAGGAACTTCTGCTTCGCGCCCGCGCGGGAGAGCTTGCCGGAAGAGGTGAAGGGCAGGCTCTTGGGCGGCACCATCACCACCCTGCATTCCACGCCCGCGCTGCGGTGCACGACCGCCGACACCTCATGGCGCAGCGCCTCGATGGCGGCGGCATCGTGCAGGCGGCACTGCACCAGCACCGTCACCTGGTCCTCGCCGTTCTCGCCTTCGACGGCGAAGGCCGCAACGTCGCCGGACCGCAGCGGCTCGATCTGCTCGGCCGCCCATTCGATGTCCTGCGGCCAGATGTTGCGGCCGTTGTGAAGGATGAGGTCCTTGGCGCGGCCGGTGATGACGATCTCCCCGTCGAGCCAGTATCCCATGTCGCCGGTATCGAGGAAGCCGTCCCCGCTCACGGCGGCGGCGGTTGCCTCTTCATTGTGGAAATAGCCGGTCATCAGGCTCGGCGTCCTGACGAAGATGCGGCCCACGCGGCGCTGGGGAAGGACCGCGCCCCGCTCATCGCGAATCTCGACCGTGCTCTCGGACAGCGGGCGGCCGCAGACCACGAAGCTGCGCGCATTGGCGCCCGTGGCGGGAACGGCGCGGCCCTGGGTCTTGAGCGCGTTGCGGTCGATCGTGTCGATGCGGACCGGCTTATCGGCATCGACGAAGGAGATGGCGAGGGTCGTCTCGGCCATGCCGTAGCTCGGCAGGAAGGCCTGCGGGCGGAAGCCCGCAACGGAGAGCGCGGAGGCGAAGGCCTCCAGCACGTCGGCCCGCACCATGTCGCCGCCGATCCCGGCGATGCGCACGCGCGAGAGGTCCAGCGCCATGGCCTCGCCGTTGATGCGGCGCGCGGCCAGGTCATAGCCGAAGCTCGGCGAATAGGTGATGGTGGACCCGTTGTCCGACATCAGCTTCAGCCACAGCGCGGGGCGGCGCGCGAAGCTGGTGGTGGCCAGGAAATCGATCGAGACCTGCCCCAGAACGGGGGAGAGACAGAATCCGACGAGACCCATGTCATGGTACAGCGGCAGCCAGGAGAAGGCGCGGTCTTCCGGGGTGACCGAAAGGCCCTCGCGCAGGATGCCCCGCGCATTGGCGATGATGGCCTTCTGCGAGATCAGCACGCCCTTGGGATTCGAGGTGGAGCCGGATGAATACTGGATATAGGCGTCCTCGTCCCGCCCGAAGGGCTCGAGCTTGGTGGCGGCCTCCGGCAACGCCTGCAGGGCGGCATGGCTCAGCACGCGGTGAACGCCCGCGCGTGCCGCGCCCTCCGTGATGTGGCCCAGCAGGTCCTCGCCGGTGATGACGGTGCAGGCCTTGGCCGCCGCCAGCATGCCGGCAACGCGGTCGATGTAGGAGTCCTTGCCGCCGATATACATCGTGTATGGCATCGGGCACGGGATGAGTCCCGCATACTGGCAGCCGAAGAACACCGCCATGAATTCCGGTCCCGTCTCGGCGACGACCGCCACGCGGTCACCCCGCTTCAACCCCAGGGACAGCAGCTTGCGCGCCGTGGCAAGCGCCTGGCGGCGCAGTTCGGCATAGGGCAGCACAGACTGGAGCTGGCCGCGCGCCGAATAGAAGTTGAACCCCGTCACACCCTTGGCGGCATAGTCCAGTCCCTCGGCAATCGACTGGAAACCGGCGAGATTTTGCGAGAGGCTGCGGTTGCTGGTCGGCGTGGGCGAACCCGGCCCGACGGCATCAGTGCTCCGCTTCAAAGCGCTCTGCATGTGATTGGTAACCCTGCAAACAATTCTTGTATGTACCACGCCGCTCAAGCCCTTCAGCCTTTCACGGCATGTCTAATTTTCAGTAACAGGCGGGCCGATTCCGCGGAAATCAATTGTTGTTTCAGTTTGTAACGTTCGGCTGGGGCAATTTCTTAATGAAATATCAATGTTTTAGGAAGCCTAGGTAAATCGCCAGCCCAAGCAGCGCAAGGGCCCCGAAAGCGAAGCCGGAAACCCAGGACAGGATGAGCGAGGCAGAGCTGTAGCCGGGCCCGCCTGCAGGCGGAAGCGCCGCGGCTGCCTGACGCTCCCGCGCAACCAGGAGATGCGCCATATGGCGGCGGATGGCGGCGGCCATCAACTCACGGTCGGCCGTCTCGAACAGGATTTCGCGCCGGTCCTGCCGGTGCTGCAGGAAACGGTAGGTCCGGGGATCGGGGTCCATCACCACGAAGGAGATGAGGTCTATCCACAGTTTCGGCGGCTCTCCGGGCACCAGCGCCAGGTCGAACACCTCCCGCGCGTCGGGCGAGGCCTCGACCAGCGGCAGAAGGTCGTCCTTCAGCAGTTGCAGGCGCAAGGACTTGGAATCCCGCAATTCAAGACTTGCTTCAAAATGGGCCGCCTCGGCCTGGCGTGCCTCGCGCAGGGCGCCCGCCAGGCCGTCCCTTCCCGATATCGACACCACTCTCGCCACGTCCAGCGCTCCAGATGACCGGTCCTGTGCCGCAATGAAACAGGTTGCGGCGCGAAACTCCCCTTGGGAAAAACCATGCACGGCGCATGCCACCCGCGAGAAGCCTGGCTTCCGTCAGGGCTTCTCCAGCGGCCTCGCGAGGAGGCCGCCCAGCGGGCGGTCCCTGCGACCTTCCGTGCCGATCGGCATGTCCGGCGTGCGGACGGTGGCGCTCCGGCTGCGGAACAGGCGGTCCCAAACGGACAGGAGGGCCGCGTAGTTCGATTCCGTGTCGCGACGGATGGCATGGTGGTGCACCCAGTGGATCGACGGCGTGACGATCACCCGGGACAACGCCGCTTCCAGCCGCGGCGGCAACCGCACGTTGGAGTGGTGGAACATGGCGGAGAGCGCCAGCAGCGTCTCGAACACCACGACGCTGAGGAGCGGGACGCCCATCAGGAAGATCACCCCTGCCCGGACCAGCGATGAAAGCAGCACCTCGCCGAAATGGAAGCGCAGGGCAGAACTTGCGTCCAGGAACTCGTCGAGGTGGTGCACCTCGTGGAAGCGCCACAGGAAGGGCCATTCATGGTTGGCCCGGTGCCACCAGTAGATCCAGCAGTCGAGCAGCAGAAGGTCGAGGAGAAGGCCGGTCCAGCCGCTCCACCAGTCAGGCCGCCAGCCCAGCGCATGGGACGCGGCCAGGGCGGAAAGCGGCACCACCACCGCCCAGGAGAAGACCGCGTTGACCCCGGCGAGCGACAGGTTCTTCGCCACGCGCCTGACGCCGCCCACCACCTTGGCGACCGGCACCAGGCGCTCGAGAACCAGCAGCAGGGCCAAGGCACCCAGCACCACGACAGCCTTGTAGGTGAGCAGAAAGGCCAATTGATCCATCACCTGTCCTCCAGCTTGGATCGCATGGGCGGCGAAACGATACTCGCGTAAGCGCCCATCCGGCGCAAGACATAAGCAGTCGCCATCGGCATCAGCAGCGCCAGCCCGATGTAGCGGGCCATCTGGTGCGCGCCGACATAGGCGGGATCGAGATTGAGGGCGAAGGCCATGATCGTCATGGCATCGAGCCCGCCGGGGGAGAAGGCCAGCAGGGTCAGCGCGAGGGGAAGGCCGCCCGCCCAGCTGGCGATCCCCGCCCCCGCCATGGCGATGACAAGCGCGATCAGGAAGCCGGAGAAGCCCTCTTTCAGGGCTTCCCGGAACTCGGTGAAGGTGAAGTGCGAGAAGCGCGCGCCAATCATCACCCCCAGCACGACATTCGCCGGAATGAGAACGCTGGCGGGTGCCGCCCCCGCAATGACGCCCGAAAGCTCCAGCGCAGCACTCGCCAGCATCGGCCCCAGCATCAGCCCCGCAGGCACCCGCAGCCATTCCAGCGCATAGCCCGCCGCGGCCGAAACGGCGATGAGGAGCAGGATGTCGCCCAAGCTGCCGATCTCGCCGGGCCCGGCGTGGAAGGCCTCCTCCGGCGACATCCAGGAGATGACGGACGGCAGGGCGGCGACCAGGAAGAACAGCCGGATGCACTGGGCAATCGTCACGCGCCGCATGTCCGCCTTGGTGCCGCTGGCCAGCAGCAGCACCAGCGAGAGCGCGCCCGGCAGGCTGGCGAACAGCGCGGTCGGCCCGTCCCAGCCGCTGCGCCGCACGTAATAGGCAGTGCAGGCCCAGGTGACGGCGATGACGGTGAGGCCCAGAAAGGCGATGGAAAGCGGCCACTGCGCCGCCCTGTCCACCGTGTCCCATGTGACGGATGTGCCCGTCTGGATGCCGAGGAAGATGAAGGACAGCGCCCTGAGCCAGTCCGGCATGCCGACCTTCACGCCGGAGAAGACGGCGGCGATCGCCGCCATCATGCTGCCCGCCAGCCATGGCGCCGGAATCCCGAGGAGCCAGAAGACCAGCCCGCCGAGCGCGCCGATCGCCAGCCCTGCGGCCGTGTCACGCATGCTGCGCCCTGGCCTCGAGCACGGCATCCGCGAATTCCGCGAAGCCGTGCCCACCCTCCCCCGCCGTCACATAGCGCGGCAGATGGGCCATGATCTTCGCATAGGGCCGCACATTGGCAACGCCGATGCCGAGGGGGAACACCGCATACATCGGCGCGTCATTGGGCGAGTCGCCGCAATAGGCGATCTTCTGCAGATCCTTTTCGAGCGTCATGCCAAAGGCTTCCGAGAGAAACCTGGCGCTCATGGTGAGCTTGTCATGGCTGCCGAACCAGGCGTTCACATGGATGGAGGAGACCTTGGCGGCGGCACCTTCCGCGTGAAAGGCCTCGGCGATCTCCTGCGCGGCGGAGAGCGGCAGCGGGGCGACGTCCTCGCAGAAATCGATCGCGACGTCGATCTCGCGGTAAGCCTGGTCGGAGGCGATCGCCGTTCCGGGGAACTCCTTCAGCACGCGGTTGGCGATCGTCCAGAGCCTTTCGGTGTTGGCGCGGCGCTCCTCCACGGTCTGGGCATAGACGCGGATCATTTTCTTCTGCGCGTCATCGTAGCGGAAATAGAAGGCGCCGTTCTCGCCCACCACGCCGTCCACGGGCCACTGCCGCGCGATCAGGTCGCACCATCCGGCGGGCCGCCCGGTGATGGGGATGACCTTGATGCCGGCGCGCTTCAGTTTCCACAGCGCGCCAAAGGCTTCCGCCGGGAGGCGGCCATGGAGGGTGAGCGTGTCGTCGATGTCGGTCAGTACGGCGGAGACCCCGGCGAGCATGTCGCGGGGGGCTTGCGTCAGCGGCAGCATGGTCATGTGAGAGAAGGCCTGTCTGGGTGGAAGGGTGAAACGAGCGCGTCGCGCGCCCCGGTGAGGATTTCCTGCGCGCCGAAGAGCCCGAGCGCCGGGGCCAGCGTGACGCCGGAATGGGTGACGATGGTGTAAAGCCCCGCCCGCCCGCCGGGCCGGCCGATGGCGGGGAAACCATCCGCCGGCGTCGGCCTGTGCCCAATGGTGAGGAAATCGAGGCCCAGCCCCTCCGCCCCCTTCACCATCGCCTCGACCTTGGACTGCAGATCGGCGGCGAGTGCTTCCGCATCGCCTTCGGGGTCCGCCCCGGCGAAATCGGTTCCGGCGACGATCCGCCCCTCTTCCGTCTGGCGGATGTGGAGGCCCGGCGTCATCACCAGCCCGTTGAGCAGCTTCGGCGCGGGCTTGGAATGGGTGAGGAGACCCGCCGGCGCCGTCATCTTCAGCGTGATGCCGGCGGATTCGAGAAGGGCTGCACTCCGCACCCCGGCGCACACCACCGTCTCGTCGGCATGGATCACCCCGTCATCGGTCATGACGCCGGTGATGGTGCCGTTGCCCTCCAGCCATTTGACCGGGGTTTCGGCAAGCACCTCCGCGCCCAGCGCCTTCGCGGCGGCGAGCAGCGCCCGGGCCGTGGGGAGCGGTTCCAGCATGCCCTCGCCCACCACGTGATAGGCATGGGAGGGTACGTCCTTGAGATTGGGTTCAATGGCGAGGATCTCCTCGCGGGCGACGCGGCGGATGGGGTGTCCCCAGGCCGCCCGCTCGGCCGCATAGGCGTCGAGTTCGGCCTGCGGCAGATCCCAGATCAGCCCGCCGCACCAGTTGACGCGCAAGCCCGGAAGCTCCTCCCCCAGCCTGTGCCACTCGGTGATGGAGCGCATGCGCAGCCGGAAATAGGGCTCGGGGTTGCCCCAGCTGGCGTTGATCCAGGCCCAGCTGTTTCGCGTGGCAAGCCCGCCGGGCTCGCCCGCCTCCAGCACCGTCACCTTCGCCCCGCCCTTCGCCAAATGATAGGCGGCCGAGGCTCCGATGATCCCGGACCCGACGACGATGACGCGCTTCGGCATGAACTGCTCCATTACTGGCCGTCATCCCGGCCTTCGCCGGAGTGACGCCCTTTGGGGTGCAAGTGCGATCCTGGCTGACCTTCCGCCGCTTCTAGCCTCGCCCACACGATTTGGCCAGCACCCGGCCAGAACAGCCGCCATGCCGTGAAGGCAGGACGCGCCCTACTTCAGCCCTGCGGGCGCCGCCTCGGCCAGGTCGCTCCGTTCCGCCAGCTTGGCGTTCTCCTTGGCGCGTTCGGCCTGGTATTCCTCCCGCCGCTTCATCGCCTCATAGATGATGGCGCCGAGGAGCGAGAGGCCGATGATGATGACCGCCAGCGCCGACAGTGCGGGCGTCGTGCCCTGGCGCACTTCGCCGGCCAGCACGGTCACCAGTGTCTTGTCCGCCAGGATGGCGAAGGTCGTGGTGTTGTAGTTCTCGAAGCTCGACAGGAAGGAGATGACGGCGGCGGAGATCAGCGCCGGCTTCAGGAAAGGCAGCAGGATGTGCCAGAACACCTGCGGGTGCGAGGCGCCGAGGTCGAGGGCCGCCTCCTCCTGCGCGCGGTCGAAGCGCTGCAGGCGGGCCATGATGATCAGGAGCGCATAGGCCGCCACGAAGCTCGACTGGCCGAGGATCGAGAGGATGATGCCCTTGTAGAAGGTGGCCTTGGTGAAGTCCGTGAGCCCCATCATGTCCTTCCAGAAGATCACCGTGGAGATGCCGATGATGACGCCCGGCGTCAGCACCGGCGAGACGGTGACGAGGTAGAACAGACCGCGCGCGCGGTGGTAGATCTGGCTCATGATGATGGCGGCGGCGAGCCCCACCGGCACCGAGACGGCGACGACGCCGAGCCCGATGATGATGGAGTTCAACAAGCCCTCCATCATGGCCCGGTGGTTCCACAGCTTCACGAACCAAGACAGCGTGAAGCCCTCGAAGGGATAGGCCGTCGGGTAGTTCGGCGTGTTGAAGGCGGTGACGCTCATCACCGCGAGCGGCCCGAAGAGATAAAGGAAGAAAATGGCGATGTAGAAGCCGATCATCGCCTTCATGACGGACTTCGAGCTCACTTGATCGTCTCCCCGAGCGACACCTTGAACAACCGCAGCATCAGCATCACGAAGCCGATGCAGGCGGCGAGCAGGATGAAGGCATAGGCCGCACCCCTGGGCCAGTTGAAGGCCTGGAAGAAGAAGTCATAGACGATCGAGGTGAACCACAGCGTGGACGGCCCGCCGAGGAACTGCGGTGCCGCAAGAGAGCCCGCCGCCAGCATGAACACCATGGTGCAGCCGCTCGCGATGCCGGGCTTGGCATAGGGGATCACCACGTCGCGGTGGATCTTCCACCAGGGGGCGCCAAGGTCGCGCGCCGCCTCGATCTGGTTCTTGTCCAGGCTTTCGATGGCGTTGTAGAGCGGGAAGATCATGACCAGCAGATAGGCATAGGACAGGCCCACATAGAGGCCCACGTCCATCGCCAGGAAGTCCAGCGGCTTCTCCGTCAGCCCCATGCCCATCAGCGCCTGGTTGATCAGGCCCTTGGACGCGAAGAGCAGACGAAGCGAGAAGGCGCGCAGGATCTCGTTCACCCAGTAGGGCACGATCAGCGCCAGCATGATGAGGCGCACCTTCTGCACCGTCCCCGCCTGCGCCATGTAATAGGCGAGCGGATAGCAGATGGCGAAGTTCAGCGCCGTCACCAGCACGGATGTGATGATGGTGAAGACGAAGGCGGACATGTGGTTGACGTTCCACGTGCCGTCCGAGGGCGTCACGAAGAAGGAGGCATACTGCTCCAGCGTCAGCACGTCCTCCGGCCCGCCGCGCTTCATCGGCGGCAGCTTCGGGTGGAAGCTTTCGACCACCATGTAGAGATAGGGCAGCACGACGAGGAACAGCGTCCAGAAGGCCACCAGCATGATGAAGGTGAGGCCCAGCACAGTGCCGTTGCGCTCGAAGAAGCCCTTATGCGTCGGGTCGTGCTGCTTGCCCCTCTCGGCCCGCGCCATCGCCCAGAAGATGGCGATGACCACGACGGGGATCAGGAAGACGAGGAGACGGCTACTCACGGGCCATCTTCCCTTCCGGCAGCACCACGCCCATCTCAGGCGCGAAGTGGATCAGCGCCTTCTCGCCCTGGGCGGGGATCCTGTTGCCGCCGTGACGGCCGACGGTGACGGTGATGTCCTTCTTGGTGGAGCCCTTCAGGAAGACATGGGTGGCATTGCCCTCGAAGGCGGAGGAAATGGTTTCCGCAGCGAGCGTCGCGTCATGTCCGCCCTGCCCGAGCCGGAAGGATTCTGGGCGGACGAAGAGGATGGCCTTGTCGCCGGGCTTCAGGCCCTTGGTGTTGCGGCCGCGGAGCGGCCCGTGCGCCGTCTCGACCACGGCGAAGTTCTGGTCCGCATGGGTGACGCGGCCCGCAAAAGGATTGTTCTCGCCCACGAAGGACGCGACGAAGGGGGTATCCGGATCGTCATAGACGGTCTTACCGTCCGAGACCTGCTGGATGACACCGTCCGACATGACGGCGATCCGGTCCGACATGGTCAGCGCCTCGCCCTGGTCGTGGGTGATGTAGATGAAGGTGATGCCCACCTGCTGCTGGATGGCGCGGAGCTCCGTGCGCATATGCTGGCGGAGCTTGAGGTCGAGCGCGGAGAGGGGCTCGTCGAGGAGCAGCACCTTGGGCTGCACGGCGAGTGCGCGGGCGATGGCCACGCGCTGCTTCTGGCCGCCGGAGAGCTCACTCACCAGCTTGTTGCCCTGCCCGGGCAGCGCGATCAGGTCGAGCAGTTCGCCAGCGCGCTTCATGCGCTCCGCCTTGGACACACCGCGCACGCGGAGGCCGTAGGTGATGTTGTCGGCCACCGTCATCAGCGGGAAAAGGGCGAGGTTCTGGAAGATCAGCGCGGTCGGACGCCTGTTGGGGCCGATGCCCGCCATGTCCTGCCCGCCGATGCGGACGCGGCCCTGGGAGGGATCGAGAAAGCCCGAAACCGTGCGCAGGATCGTGGTCTTGCCGCAGCCCGAGGGGCCGAGGAAGGAAAAGAATTCGCCACCCTTGATGTCGAGTGTCGCGTCGTCGACGGCTGTGAACTGGCCAAACCGGACCGTCACGTGATCGAGTTCTACCCCGGCGCTCATGCGCTCCCTATCCCTGAAAAAGCTTCGTGCGGCCGTCTTGGCGCGGCTCTCGCCCGAATGTCTATCGAAGCCGGCGGCAATTCAAGTAGAACCAAACGCCGGCACAAAAAGAACCAGCCCCGTTTGGCGGGGCTGGCTGCGGTTGCTGCGAAGCCGCTCAGGCGGCCTTGAACTTGTCCGCGTACTGGGTGCGCAGCTCGGCGAACCAGGAGGGTTCGGCCGGGCGGTGCCACAGGTTCTTCAGCGCGTCGCCGGGGAAGGCTTCCTGGAAGTTCTTCTTGGCAATGTCGGAGAGGAGCGCGTCGGCGCCCGTCACGACCGGGTTGTAGCCCGAGCCCTCGGCGACGGCGGCGGAGGCCTCCGGCGTCTGGAGGTAGTCGAGGAAGGCATAGACCTGATCGAGGTTCTTCGAGGCCTTGAGCAGCGACAGGCCGTCGAGCCAGGCGATGGCGCCTTCCTTCGGGGCCTGGTAGGAGACGGGCTTACCTTCCTTCTTGAGCGACAGCGCGGGGCCGTCCCAGGTCTGGCCGATCCACACGTCGTTTTCCATCAGGCCCGACTTGGTGTTGTCGGCCGAATCCCAGAACTGCTTGATCCAGGGCTTGTGCTCGATGGCGAAGGGCAGGATCTGGTCATAGATCTTCTTCATCGTGTCCGGGTCCTTGAACGCATCCATCATGCGGTTCGAGGGGAGCTTGCCGGAGGCGTCCATCCACAGGCCGATGCCGAGGAGCAGCGAGTGCGGGCGGCCCTGCACATGGCCCTTGACGTCATCGCCCCAGAGCGAGCCGTAGCTCAGGTCGGCGGGGTTGCCCTTGTAGAGGTCGGTGCGCCAGGAAATGGCCTCCGAACCCCAGCAATGCGGCAGGTGGTAAAGGCCGTCTTCCCACTTCCACAGCTCTTCAGAGCCGGCGAGCATGGAGGGGATGAGGTTGCCCACGTTCTTCAGCTTGTTCATGTCGAAGGGCGCGAGGACGCCCAGGTCCTTGAACTGGGGCGAGCGGTCACGCGTCGGCTGGCAGAGGTCGAAGCCCTCGCCGCCGGTGGCCTGCAGCTTGTTGATCTGCTCCTCGTTCTGGGAGAAGGGCGTCTGGTTTACCTTGATGCCGGTGGCCTTCTCGAAGTTCGGGATCACCGGATCGGGGAATTCGTCCGACCACATCAGAAGGTTGAGCTCCCCAGAAGACGAGAGCGCATTGCGGGTATAGAGCGGGCCGGCGAGGCCAACCGCGCCCAGAGCCACTGCGGACTTGAGCAGCGTACGGCGCGACAGGGCGGCAGCGCGGATCGTTTCCTGCGCGGACGTCAATTTCTTCATTTAAAACGTTCCTCCGTGTTCGCCTCGGGCGGAATGCCGTCGGCGTGGTCCCATTCTTGTGCGGCCGGTGTGGCCCGGCTTCTATTATGTCTCTGTTCAGTATGACAATCCTGTTACGTGGTGGCAATGGGGTTGTGGAAACCGCCGTCCGGGCGGGGTGAGGCTCAGGCAGATACGCGGTTGCGCCCGCCCGCCTTGGCTTCATAGAGCTTCGCGTCGGCCCGCGCGATCAGCCCGCTCGTTCCCTCTCCCGGCTGGAGCTGCGCCACGCCGAAGGAGGCGGTCACCCGCAGCATGGTGTTGGGGGCGCCCGGTTTCTGCCAGAACTGGGCGCCGAGCTGCCCCCTGATCTGCCCCGCGATGTTGGCGGCGTTCTCGGCCGTGGTCTGCGGCATGATGATGGCGAATTCCTCGCCGCCGTAGCGCGCCACCGTGTCCCGGCCCTTCACATTGCTGGACAGGGTCTTGGCAAACCATTTCAGCACGGAATCACCCGCCGGGTGGCCATAGCGGTCATTGATCGACTTGAAATGGTCGATGTCGGCGATGACCAGGGAAAGCGGCTGCGCGGCGTTGCGGGCCGCCGCCACCTGCGCCGCCAGCACGACGTCGAAGCTGCGCCGGTTCCTCAGCCCCGTCAGCGGGTCGGTCATGCCCTGCTCCTCGGCGGCCGCGAGGGTCGTCTTGAGGCGCTCGATCTGCCGCTGCGAGGTCTCGAGATTGACCTGCAGGTTCGCGGTGCGGCCGCGCATCTTCTCGTTCTCGACCATCAGGTAGGAAATGATGGTCCTCACCTGCTCCGCCTTCAGGCTTTCCTGAAGGTCCTCGTTCGCCTTGTCGAGGACGTTGGAGAAATTGGCGTTGGCCTCCGCATGGCTCCGCAGCAGGGCCAGGATCCTGCCCACCTCGCCCTGGATCGGGTCGTCACTCTCCTGTGCCGGGTCGGGCTCGCCCGCGCCGGGCGGGCGCGGCTCCGCCGAAGCCTCCTTCAGCCGCGGCTTCGCCTCCAGCACGCTGTTCAGCAGCGTCGCCGTGAGCAGCAGCGTGACCGCGCCGAGTTCCAGCGCCCTCTCGAGGGGCTGGCTGCCCGGCCGCAAGATGAGATAGATGGCGCCCAGCCCGGCAAGGCCGGAGAGCGCCGCGAGGAGGATGCGCAGCGTCGATGGCATGCTGAATGCCCGTCAGGGTTTTGATCCTCCACGCTATTGACCGGGGCTTGCGGCAAACTTGCATGGCACGCCCGCCCAAACTTCCGCGTGACGCCGGACCGGGCCCCCGGTAGTTTCCCGCACCACACGCGGCAAGGGAGGCCATCATGCGCAAGAAGTCGAAAACCATCATCACCTGTGCCATCACCGGGTCCATCCACACGCCGTCGATGTCGCCCCACCTTCCGGTGACGCCGGACGAGATCGCCACACAGGCCATCGAGGCGGCGGAGGCGGGCGCCTCCATCCTCCACCTCCATGCGCGCGATCCCGAGAACGGCAGGCCCTCGCCCGCGCCGGACACCTACAACGCATTCCTGCCGCGCATCAAACAGGCCTGCGATGCCATCGTGAACATCACCACGGGCGGCGGCCAGGGCATGAGCATCGACGAGCGCATCGCCGCGGCCGAAGCCTTCTCGCCCGAGATGACGTCGCTGAACATGGGCACCATGAACTTCGGCCTCTACCCCATGCTCAACCGCTACAGCGACTTCAAGCACGAATGGGAGCGGGCGCATCTCGAGAACTCGAAGGACTTCATCTTCCGCAACACCTTCGGCGACATCGAGAAGATCCTGGAGCGGCTGGGCAAGGGCCATGGCGTCAAGTTCGAGTTCGAGTGCTACGACGTGGGCCACCTCTACACGCTCGCCCATTTCCTCGACCGCAAGCTGGTGACACCGCCGCTCTTCGTGCAGACGATCTTCGGCATCCTCGGCGGCATCGGCCCCGATCCGCAGAACGTGCTGGTGATGCGCGAAACGGCGGAGCGGCTGTTCGGCGACCAATATCACTGGTCGGTGCTGGCGGCGGGGCGCTTCCAGCTGCCCTTCACGACCATGGCCGCCACCATGGGCGCCAATGTCCGCGTCGGACTGGAGGACAACCTGTACCTCGGCAAGGGCCAGCTCGCGCCGTCCAACGCCGCCCTCGTCGCCAAGATCCGACACATCCTGGAGGAACTGTCGATCGACATCGCCACCGCCGACGAGGCCCGCGCCATGCTCGACACCAAGGGTGCGGCGAACGTCGGCTTCTGAACCACAAGGCGGCCTGCGCCCTCACCGCGGCGCAGGCCGCTTCTCCAGCATCGCGCCATTCGACGGCCCACCCGGGGCGCAACCTCCGTTGCGCAACGGTGAAATCGTTTTTGGATTATTATTAAACTTATAATTGCCAATTGATCCACGAAATGTATAAAACTCCCCTGACGAGAGGTTTCTCTACTCGATCACATTTCAGTCCCGCCCAGGCGGCCATTCCGGGGAAGCTCAATGACGACGCACCATCGCTTGCTCGCCACCACCGTGCTTACGAGCCTCGCGCTCCTCTCCAGTGCCCCGCCCGGCTTCGCGGCGTCAGACCTGGTGCTTGAGAACAGCCCTGCGGCGACGATCACCACGACCGAGGTTTACCGATATGTGAACGTGGGCATTACGTCTTCAGGCCAGTCCCTCACGGTCTCGGATGGTGGCAACCTGACGAGTGAATATCTCGACATCGGCTATAATTTCGGCTCCGACAACAACAGCGTCACGGTCACGGGTGCCAACTCTCAATTGTATTCGAGCGATGGACTCTCTGTCGGCCTCGACGGAAACGGCAATTCGCTGACCGTGCGGGATGGTGGGTCGCTGAAAAATGGTACTAAAGCCTTCCTGGGCCTGTGGGAGTCCTACGGCAACCATGTTGACGTGATCGGGCCAGGTTCCTCCTGGTCCATCGACGGCGATCTCGACATTGCTCCCTCCGTGAGCCCCGGCGTCCTCGCAGCGGAAAGCACGGAGATTGACATCCCTTTGGGGAACTATGTCCTGGTCAAGGATGGGGCAACGGTGACGCAAGTCGGGGGCAACACCACGATTGGCACACTGGGCGCTGCTGTCCCAATGCTGGTGACAACGGCGGAGGTCCCGTCCGGGTCAGCCATCCGGTACAGTAGCCTGTGGGTGGAGGGCGCAGGCTCGTCCTTCTCCACAAACGGCAGCGTGATCGTCGGTGAAAGTGGGGAACTCAGGGCGGGCGAAGGCGCATTGATACAGGCAGGCAGCCTCAGCCTCACGGCCACGTCAAGGCTCTCGGTTCATGTATCAGACGACGCCGCATCGCGGATCGAGATTGACGGTGCGGCGCAACTGAACGGCACCCTTCTCGCCACGATCCGCGGCCAGCTCTCCCGCAACCGCTACACCGTGCTCACGGCCAACGAGACCTCCGGTGACTTCGCCGATTTCATCTATGACAGCGACATGAAGTTCGTCACCGCCGATTACGATATCACCGGCACGACCGTCGACCTGCTATTCGCCAGCGACCTCACCGGCCTCGACGGCCTCAATGAGAACCAGCGCAACACCGCGGGCGCCATTGACCGGTTCTTCAACGGCGGCGGAGAACTGGGCGGCGGCTTCTCCGCACTGTTCGGCCTTTCGGAACAGGAGCTTCCGCGGGCGTTGAGCGAAATGTCGGGCGAGGTCGGCGCCACGGGCGGGGCACAGGCCGCGGAACAGGCCAACACCTCCTTCCTCACACTTATGACGCGCCCCCGCGTGGACGCGCCTGCGGGCGGCGGCATGGCGGCGCGGATGGGCGATGTCACGGTTCTCCCCACCGCCGATGCTGCGGCGGAGGGTGGCGGCTGGTCGATGTGGGGGGCGGTCTTCGGCGGCGCCGCCGACCTTCCGGGAGATTCGGACAAGGGCAGCCATGACACGGACACCAGCGCCATCGGCATCGCCACCGGTTGGGACCATGCGCTCTCTGCCGATACCACCCTGGGCCTCGCCCTCGCAGGCGGCGGCACAAGCTGGGACCTCGGCGGCGCCATGGGCTCGGGCGACAGCACCTTCCTGCAGCTCGGCGCCAATGCCAGCCACCGCATGGGGGCAAGCTACCTCTCCTTCGCCGGTGCCTATGCCTGGCACGCCATGTCCACCGAACGCCGGGTGACGGTGCCCGCCAGCGAAAAGCTGGAGGCGGACTTTAACACCAATGCGCTGGCCGGCCGAATCGAGGGCGGGCACCGCTTCGGCGGGGATCACGCGCTGGGCCTCACCCCCTATGCCGCCCTCCAGGCGCAAGCGATCCACCTGCCGGACTATGACGAGGACGGCTCGCTGGGCAAAGGCAGCTTCGCCCTCTCCTATGACAGCAACACCGCGACGGCAGTGCGCGGCGAACTGGGCCTCGGGCTCGATGCCACGATGGGTGGCGCCCGCCTGTGGGGCCGCGCCGCCTGGGCGCATGACTGGAACAGTGACGGCAACGTCTCCGCCGCCTTCCAGTCGCTCCCCGGAGCGGGCTTCACCGTCAACGGCGCGGAATCGCCCGAGGACATCGCCCTCGTCTCTCTCGGAGCCGAGATCGGCGTGACGGAGGCGGGCGTCCTCGCCGCCAGCTTCGACGGCGAATTCGGCGAGGAGTATGAGAGCTATGCCGGATCGCTCAAGCTGGGCTTCAACTGGTAGGTTGAGGGAGGCGGGCTTCTAAAGCTCAAGCACCGCCTTCACCGTTCCGGCTTCGGGGCTGATCCACGCGGGCATGACCCGCCCCACCTCCCACAGCGGCGCGCTGTGGGTCCGTATGGCGCGGGTCGGCACCTTGCCGTCCCGCATCGCCCTCATCACCGTCGCGAAATCGGCAAGCGTCGCGTTGCGGCTCGAGAGCAGCGTCGTCTCGCGCTTGTGGAACTCGGGGTCGCTGAAGGCGATGTTTCCCTGCACGATGGAGACGAGCACATAGGTGCCGCCATGGGCCACCAGCGAGAAGCCCCGCTCCATCGCCTTCGGGCTTCCCGTACAGTCGAAAACGTGGCTGTAGAATTCACCCGCCGTGAGCGCCCGCATCTGCTCCACGTCACCTTCGCACAGGGAGATGGCATGTGGAACGCCCAGCACCTTCAGCGCGAAGGTGAGCCTGTCGTTGCGCCCATCGATGACCGTCACCTCGCCGCCGTTCAGCCCGGCGAAGAGCGCCACGCCGACGCCGATCGGCCCCGCGCCCACCACAAGCACGCGCTCGCCCCGGCTCACCTTGGCGCGCGCCACGGCATGGGCGCCGATCGCCAGGAATTCCACCATGGCGGCTTCATCCAGCGTGATGCCCTCGGCCTTGAAGAGATGTGTTTCGGGAAGTGACAGGTATTCGCACATGCCGCCGTCGATGTGCACGCCCAAGACCTTCAGGCTGGTGCAGCAATTGGTCTTGCCCCTTCGGCAGGCGATGCACTGGCCGCAGTGCAGGTAAGGCACGATGTAGACCGGGTCTCCGGCTTTCAGCGTGGAGCCCCGCTCCGCCTCCACGATCTCGCCCGAAAGCTCGTGCCCCATCACGCGCGGATAGGAGAAATACGGCTGATTGCCCTGGTAGATGTGCATGTCGGTCCCGCACACGCCGATGCGGCGAATGCGCACCAGCGCCTCGCCGGGTTTGCGCCCCGGCACGGGGCGCTCCACGATCTCGAGTTCGCCGGGGTTCCGGCACAGCACGGCGCGCATGGTCTCAGGCATCGGTGAAGTAATCCTCGTGAAGCGGCCTGAGCCGCGCAATGGCATTGAACACGGATCGGAGATGCAGCTTCATCGCCTTCACCGCCGCCTTCTGGTCGCGCGCGTCCAGCGCGGCGACGATGGCCTCATGCTCCGCGATGATCTCCTCGCGGTGGCCGGGCACGCGGTTGGCAAGGTGGCCCACCCGGTCCCACAGCATCTTGACACCCTGCACCGTCTTCCACACGCCTTCGAGACCGGCGGCGCGAGCGACCAGCTGGTGGAAGCGCTCATTGTCCAGGTAAAAGCCCCAGGAATCGCCTTCGGCGGCATGGTGCTTCTGGGCGGCGAGGTTGGCATGGGCCTCGGCGGCATTAGCCTTCGTCCATTTTCCCGCAGCCACCTCGACCAGCGCGATCTCGAGCGCCGTGCGGGCGAACTGGCTCTCCTCAACCTGCTTCATGCGGATCGGCGCCACGAAACTCCCCCGCTGCGGGAAGATGTCGATGAGGCCGTCCTCCGCCAATCGCGTGAGCGCGATCCGCACGGGCGAGCGCGACACGCCGAACATGCCGCAGATGCGGTTCTCGCTCAAAGCCTCGTTGGGCGCGAGGCGGCAGGTGATGATCTCTTCGCGCAGATGGCCATAGATCTGGTCCGCCGCCGGCAGCCGCCTGTCGAGCAGGCGGACAGGCTCGCCGTCACGCGGGGCGGGCACAGGCTGCGCAAGGGAACGGACCATGCAATCTGCATCTTGTGAGGTTTGAACTTGTATACTAGCATGCATCCTCGCGGCGCAAAGATCAATCCAATTCTGCCGCTGCCGATGGGAGAAAACGCCATGAAATCAGTCTTTAAGCTGTTTGCCGCCGTGAGCCTCTGCGCCGCCGCCTCGATCCCCGCCCTCGCCGATCCGGGCACCAAGGTGGCCCTCGTGCCGGGCGGCCCGCATCCCTATTTCGCCGCCTGGGAGCAGGCCGGCCAGGACGCGATGAAGGACTTCAACCTCGGCGCGGGCGATTACCGCGTGCCGCAGAAATGGGAGCTCGCCCAGCAGAGCCAGCTTCTCGAAAGCCTGCTGACCCAGGGCTACAACGCCTTCCTGATCTTCCCCGGCGATGCCGTGGGCACCAATGCCGTGGTGCAGGAAATCACCGAGAACGGCGGACAGGCGATTGCCACCGCCGGCTGCCTGAAGGACCCGACGCCCGCCCTCTTCTGCATGGGCACGGACACCGGGAATTCCGCCTATCTCGGCACCAAGGAGCTGATCAAGGCGATGGGCGGCAAGGGCCGCATCGCGCATTTCACGGGCTTCCTGGTGGACCCCAACACGCAGCTCCGCATCGACGCGGTGAACAAGGCCGCGGCTGAGACCAACGGCGCGGTCGAGGTGGTGCAGGTCATCGCCGACATTGACGCGCCCCAGCCCGCTGAGGAGAAGATCAACGCCTATCTCGCCGCCAATGCCGCCAACGTCGACGGCATCGTGACCACCGCCTGGGTCCCCGCCGTGACGGCCGCCAACGCGCTCCGCAAGATCGGCGACAAGCGCATCAAGATGGTCGGCATCGACCATGATGAAGTGGTGCTCCAGGCCATCAAGGACGGCTTCGTCAACGGCACCATGCTGCAGAACCCCTATGGCCAGGGCTATATCGGCTCCTACGTGCTCGACAAGCTGCGCACCGGCTGCACGCTGAAGGCGGATGCACCCTGGAAGTCCAACGCGCTCACCGCCAAGTTCGTCGACTCCGGCACGGTGTTCGTCGATGCCGCGCAGGTCGACAGCTATGTCGACGCCATGCGGGGCATCACCAAGGAAATTCTCGCCAATTTCGAGAAGGACTACATGACCTGCTCGTAACGCTGCTCGCCCTCTCCCTCCCCGTTGCGGGGGAGAGGGTCACCCCCCTTTTCCGTCACCCCGGCGAAAGCCGAGGGCCAGCTTCCACCACCCAAAGCGGGATCCCGGCCTTCGCCGGGATGACGGCCTTGAGAGATTTGCCAGCATGACGGCCACTATCCACGATCGTGAGGACATGCTGCCCGCCCGGGGCAATCCCCCCTTTCCGTCACCCCGGCGAAGGCCGGGGTCCAGCTTCCACCATCCAAAGCGGGATCCCGGCCTTCGCCGGGATGACGGCCTTGAGAGATTTGCCAGCATGACGGCCACTATCCACGATCGTGAGGACATGCTGCCCGCCCGGGGCAATCCCCCCTTTCCGTCACCCCGGCGAAGGCCGGGGTCCAGCTTCCACCATCCAAAGCGGGATCCCGGCCTTCGCCGGGATGACGGCCTTGAGAGATTTGCCAGCATGACGGCCACTATCCACGATCGTGAGGACATGCTGCCCGCCCGGGGCAATCCCCCCTTTCCGCCACCCCGGCGAAGGCCGGGGTCCAGCTTCGGCCTTGAGAGAGCCTTCGCGTGACTGACTACGTCGATACTGCGGCCGCCACCCCCGCCCGCCGCCAGGGCTCGGGCGCGCTGCGGCTGCTGCTGAGCAACGAGTTCGGCCTCGCGGTGCTCATCGCCATCGCCTTCACGGGTTTCGCCGTGGCGCTGCCGGGCTTCACCTCGCCCTTCAGCCTCTTCACCATCGGCCGCCAGATCGGCATCGACACGATGATCGGCCTTGCCATGATGGCGGTGATCGTCACCGGCGGGCTGGACCTGTCAGTGGGCGCCATCGGCGTGTGCGCGGCCATGGCCTTCGGCTGGCTGGCGCAGTCCCTCGGCGTGCCCCTCCCGCTCGCCCTGCCCCTTGCCATCCTCTTCGGGGCAAGCCTCGGCTTCATCAACGGCTATGCGGTGGTGCGCTCAGGCGTGCACAGCTTCATCATCACGCTGGCCAGCATGAGCATCTTCTTCGGCATCATGATCTTCCTCAGCCAGGCGCAGGCCTTCAACGAACTGCCCGCCGCCGTCACCGCGATGGGCAAGATGCGCCTGTTCGGCAAGGTCTCCGTCCTGCTGGTGGTGACGCTCGCCGTCTGCGCCGCGCTCTCGCTGTTCTACCGCTTCACCACGCTCGGCCGGCAGATGCTGGCGGCAGGCGCCAACCCGCGCGCCGCCGAACTCTCCGGCATCCGCACCGGCCGCGTCATCACCGCCTGCCACATGCTCACGGGCGGGCTCGCGGCACTCGCCGGCCTGATGCTCACGGCGCGCACGGGGGCTGCCGTTCCCTCCATGGCGGGTCATCTCGGGCAGGACTGGCTGCTCCCCGCCTTCCTCGCCCCCGTGCTCGGCGGCACGCTGCTCTCAGGCGGGCGCGTCTCCGTCATCGGCACGCTGCTGGGCGCGGCCTTCGTCACCATCATGACCAGCGGCCTCCTCCTCATGCGGGTGGGCGAGTTCTGGATCCTGGCCTGCCTCGGCCTCATCCTGCTCATCGCCGTGCTGGCGGACAGGCTGCGCCAGGGCGTTCTGCGCAAGCGGGGTCTCATCTGATGTCTCTCTTCCTCAACCGCCTCTTCGACAATGACTGGGTGGGACCCGCCCTCGTCTGCCTCATCGCGGTCGTCGTCATCTCGGTGCTGCAGCCGAGCTTCCTCTCGCCCTTCAACATCCTCGTGCTGCTCTCGGCCATTTCGGTGAACATGGTGATCGCGCTGGGCCAACTCGTCATCATCGCCATCGGCCAGATGAACCTGGCGCTCGGCGCCTTCGGCGGCCTGGTCGCCATCTGCTTCGCAGGCATCATGGAGCACTATGGCGTGCCGCCCGCCATCGCCCTGCTCATCGGCCTCGCCATCGGCACGGCGGCGGGCGCGGCGTCGGGCTTCGTCATCGCGCGCACCGGCATCTCGGCCTTCATCATCACGCTGGCGGGGCTGCAGATCTTCAAGGGCATCAATCTGGGGATCACGGAAGCACAGCCCTTCTACGGCGTTCCGCAATCCGTGAAGGATTTCGGCAACCACGCCATCTTCGGCCCCGTGCCGTGGCTCGTGGTCCCGATGATCCTGGCCTCGCTCGGCATGTGGTACCTGTTCAACCGCCTGCGCATCGGGCGCTACATCCTGGCGGTGGGCGGAAACCGCACGGCGGCCGAATTGTCGGGCATCAACGTGACCGCCACGATCATCTGGGCCCATGCCATCTCGGGCCTCCTCGCGGCCGTCGCGGGCATGATGCTGGTGGCCCGCCTGCAGATCGGACAACCCACCATCGGCGACGACTGGCTCATCTCCTCCTTCGCCGCCCCCGTCATCGGCGGCGCGGTTCTGGCGGGCGGCCATGTGAGCGTGGTCGGAACCTTCTTCGGCGTGATCATCATCGCCATCATCACCCAGGCGCTGGTGCTCTTCGCGATCGACCCCTTCGTGGTCCAGATCGTTCTGGGCGCGCTGATCCTGTGGGCCGTGGGCATCAACCGCTTCCGCCAGGTCCGCATCGCGAAGCTGAACGAGGCACGCTGACATGACCGCCCTCACCGTCTCCCATGTCAGCAAGTCCTTTCCCGGGGTGAAGGCCCTCGACGACGTGTCGATGACGCTGAAGCCCGGCTCCGTCCATGCACTGCTCGGCGAGAACGGTGCCGGCAAGTCCACCCTCATCAAGATCATGACCGGCATCCACCGTGCCGACGCGGGCGAGGTCGCCATGGCGGGCCAGCCCGTGCGCTTCGCCAATCCGCGCCAGGCGGCGGCGGGTGGATTGGGCGTGGTCCACCAGGAGCGCAATCTGGTGACGCGCTTCTCGGTGGCCGAGAACATCATGCTGGACCGGCTGGGCGCGCAATCGCTGTCACCCGTCGACTATGCCGCACTGGCCGGCGAAGCGCGCCAGTGGCTGAAGCAGCTCGACCTCGACATCGACCCGATGACGCCCGTCTCCCGCCTCAGCGTGGCGCAGATGCAGCTCGTCGAAATCGGCAAGGCGCTCTCGCTCAAGTCCCGCGTGCTGCTGCTGGACGAGCCCACAGCATCGCTCACCCCCAGCGAGGCGCAGGTGCTGTTCCGCATCCTGCGCAGGCTCCGGGACGATGGGGTTGCCATCGTCTTCGTCAGCCACAAGCTGGAGGAGGTCTTCGACATCTGCGACACTGTCACCGTGCTGCGTGACGGGAAGAACGCCTGTGACAGCGCGCCGCTCAAATCTCTCACCCGCGAGGACGTAGTGAAGATGATGATCGGCCGCGCCGAGCGCATCTCGCGCCGCGCGCCAAGGCCGCAGCCGCAGGTGGCACCCTTCTTCGAACTGAAAGGCTATTCCTCGGCCGCGGGCCATGAGAAGGTCTCGCTCTCGGTCAGGCCCGGCGAAATCCTGGGCCTTTACGGCCTCGTCGGCGCGGGCCGCAGCGAACTCGCCAAGGCCGTGCTGGGCCTCTCGACGCAAACAGGTGGTGAGATCGTGGTCGGCGGGCGTGCGGTGCGCATCGGCTCCGTGGCCGAGGCGCTCGACCTCGGCATCGGCTATGTCAGCGAGGACCGCAAGGGCGAGGGGCTGATCCTGCTGCACTCCGTGCTCGCCAATGCGGGCATCACCGTGTGGAAGTCGCTCGCCAGCCGCCTCGGTTTCCTGCGCGATGGAACGGTAGCCCGCAAGGTGGGGCCGATCCTGCGCAAGCTCGAGGTCAAGACACCCTCGCTGGACCAGACCATCGGCAATCTCTCCGGCGGCAACCAGCAGAAGGTCTCGGTCGCCAAGTGGATCGCGGCGGGCGTCAAGCTCCTCATCATCGACGAGCCCTCGGTCGGCATCGACATCAAGACCAAGGCCTATCTCCATGACCTGATCCATGAACTGGCGGAAAGCGGCACCGCCGTGCTTCTCATCACCTCGGACTTGACCGAGATGGTGGATGTGGCAGACCGCGTCGCCGTGATGGACGGTTACAGGATCGAGGGCGTGGTGGAGAACGACCGCAATTACGAGCGTGTGAGCACCGCGATCATGGGCCTCATCCATGGCCGGAAGGCTGCATGATGCAGCGCCTCTCCCTCGCCGCCTGCAAGACGCTGGGGTATGACCCTGCCTTCCTCGACATCGGCATCGTGCATCTGGGCGTTGGCGCCTTCCACCGCGCGCATGAGGCGGATTACACGGACGCGGCGATCCGCAAGGGAGACATGCGCTGGGGCATCCTGGGCGCCAGCCTCCGCTCACCCGACACGCGCGACGCGCTCAGCACCCAGGACTACCTTTACACGATCGCCGAGAGCGACGAGGCGGGCGAGCGCTGCCGCGTCATCGGCGCGCTTCGCGGCGTGATCGTGGCGCCGGAGGACCCCCAGTCGCTGATCGAGGCCATGTGCCTGCCCTCGGTAAAGATCGTCTCCCTCACCGTCACCGAGAAGGGCTATTGCCACGACCCGGCCACAGGCGAACTCAACGAGGGCCACCCGGACATCCTCCACGATCTCGCGCATGCCGACAGCCCCCGCTCCGCGCCCGGATTTCTCGTCGAGGCGATCCGTGCCCGCAAGGCGCGGGGTCTCGCCCCCTTCACCGTGCTGTGCTGCGACAATCTCCCGGAGAACGGCCGCACCGTGGCACGCGTGGTGGCACGCCTCGCCGCCCTGCGCGCCCCCGCGCTCGGCGACTACGTCAGGGATCACATCGCCTTCCCCGCAACCATGGTGGACCGCATCGTGCCCGCCACGACCGACGCCGACCGCCAGCGTATCGCCGCTGCGACGGGTTTCGAGGATGCCTGGCCCGTCGTGACGGAGGCCTACAAAAACTGGGTGGTCGAGGACCGCTTTCCGCAAGGCCGCCCCCAGTGGGATGCCACCTTCGTGGCGGACATCGCCCCCTTCGAGCTCATGAAGCTGCGGCTCCTCAATGGGGCGCACTCCTCCATGGCCTATCTCGGCTATCTCGCAGGCCATGAGACCATCGCGGACTGCATGCGGGACGAGGCCCTCGCCCATTTCGTCCGTCATTTGACGAATGCCGAGGTGACGCAGACCCTTCCCCAGCCTCCCGGGGCTGATCTCCAAACCTACAAGCAGGCGCTGCTCCGGCGCTTCCGCAACCCGGGTCTCCGCCACCGCTGCTGGCAGATCGCCATGGACGGCTCGCAGAAGCTGCCGCAGCGCCTGCTCGGCACCATCCGTGACAGGCTGGCCAGCGGCGCTTCCATCGACGCGCTCGCCCTCGGTGTGGCGGCCTGGATGCGCTATGTGACCGGCATCGACGAGAGTGGCGGGGCCATCGACCTGCGCGACCCGCTGAGGGACGAGCTCCGCGCAAAAGCTGACGCGGCGGGGCTGGACGCATCGCGCCTCAGCGCCGCCCTGCTCGGCGTCGAGAAGGTCTTCGGCCGTGACCTTCCCGGCAACGCCACATTCACCGCCGCCGTGACCCAGGCGCTCGACAGCCTCATCACGCGCGGCAGCAAGGCCACTTACGAAGCGTTCCGGAGCACTCATCCATGAAGCAGACCTGGCGCTGGTTCGGCCCCACCGACCCCGTGACGCTGGCCCATGTGCGCCAGGCGGGTGCCGTGGGCGTCGTCTCGGCCCTTCACCACATGAACCGTGGCCAGGCTTGGACGGACGACGAGGTGATGAAGCGCAAGGCGGAGATCGAGGCCGCAGGCCTCACCTGGGACGTGGTCGAGAGCATCGCCGTGCCGGAAGCCGTCAAGACGCGCAGCGGATCGTTCCGTACACTGATCGACAATCACAAGGCCTCGATCCGCACCGTGGCCAAAGCGGGCGTGCGCGTGTGCTGCTACAATTTCATGGCCATCACCGACTGGACCCGCACCGACCTCGACTGGCCGCTCGCCAATGGCGGCACGGCGCTGCGCTTCGACATCGTGGACTTCTGCGCCTATGACGTGCTGATCCTGAAGCGCCGCGATGCGGAGGCCGATCATCCGCCGGAGCGGATCGACGCGGCGCGGCAGCGCCTCGCCGCATGGCCCGAAAGCAAACTCGCCCAGCTCGAGCGCAACCTGATTGACTGGGTGCCGGCGCGCGAAACGGTCTATGACCGCCAGAGCTTCCTGCGCCAGCTCGACGAATATCGTGACATCACGGTCGAGGGCCTGCGCGAGCATCTCTTCCTCTTCGTCCGCGAGATTGCGGAGACGGCGGAAGAAGTTGGCGTGAAGCTCGCCATCCACCCGGATGATCCGCCCTTCCCCCTCTTCGGCCTGCCGCGCGTGAACTCCACTGAGGCCGACACGCAAAAGCTCTTCGACGCCGTGCCGAGCCCCGCCAACGGCGTCACCCTCTGCACCGGTTCCTATGGCGCGAACCCCGAGAACGATCTCGTCAGGATGGCGAAGAACTTCGCCCCGCGCATCCACTTCGCGCATCTGCGCAACACCACGCGCGAGGCGGATGGTTCCTTCTACGAGGCCGAGCACCTCGACGGCGACACGGACATGATCGGCGTCGTCGCGGCGCTGCGTGAGGTCGAGACGCGCGAGAACCGCGAGATTCCGATGCGGCCAGACCATGGGCACCTCATCGTCGACGACATCGGGAAGAAGGTGAACCCGGGATATTCCTGCATCGGCCGCCTGAAGGGTCTCGCCGAACTGCGGGGCGTGATGCGCACCGTCGATGCCTTCCGGGCTGGCCGCGTGCACTGAGGAGAAAGAACATGGCGAAGATCACACGCGTCGAAGCCCTGATGGTGGACCTGAAGCCGAAGGTGAAGCGCACCGACGCGATCCAGTCCTTCGTCAGCCAGGAAACCCCGATCATCCGCATCCACGATTCGGATGGCGCGGTGGGCACGGGCTATACCTACACCATCGGCACCGGCGGGCCATCCATCATGGAGTTGATCCGCCGCACGCTCGGCCCCGCCCTGATCGGGCGCGAGGCCATGGAGATCGAGCGCATCTGGCGCGACCTGTTCTTCCTCACCCATGCCACCACGGTGGGCGCCATCACCTCGCTTGCGCTGGCCGCCATCGATACCGCGCTGTGGGACCTGAAGTGCCGCCGCATGGGCGAGCCCCTGCACCGCATGGCGGGCGGCGCGCAATCACGCATTCCGCTCTACACCACGGAGGGCGGCTGGCTTCACATCGATACGGCGGAACTGGTGGAGGACGCGCTGCAGGCCAAGGCCAAGGGCTTCGGCGGTTCCAAGATCAAGGTGGGCCGCCCGCATGTGTCGGAGGACGTGGCGCGGCTCCAGGCCGTGCGCGAGGCCGTGGGCCCCGCCTTCGAGATCATGACGGACGCCAACCAGCGCTTCACCATCGACGAGGCGATCCGCCGCGCGCGCTGCCTGACGCCGCTCGACATCGCATGGTTCGAGGAACCGCTCACGGCGGATGACATCAACGGCCACGTGCGCCTGTCGCAGAGCACCACCATTCCGGTGGCGGTGGGCGAGAGCCTCTACAGCCACCTTCATTTCCGCGAATATCTGGAGCGCGGCGCCTGCTCCATCGTGCAGGTGGACGTGGCGCGCGTCGGCGGCATCACGCCCTGGCTGAAGGTGGCGCATCTGGCGGAGTGCTTCAACGTGCCGGTCTGCCCACATTTCCTGATGGAACTGCACGTCTCCCTCTGCGCCGCCGTGCCCAATGCGCGCTGGGTGGAATACATCCCGCAGATCGACTCGCTCACCACGGAGCCTATGCGCATCGCGGACGGCCACGCCATCCCCTCCGACGCGCCGGGTCTCGGCATCGCGTGGGATTTCGAGGCCATCGCCAAGGCCACGGTCGAGGGATCAAGCTTCGCGCTGACCTGAAAAACGACGCGCGCTCCTCTCCTCACACGCGGGCTGGAACAGCGATCGGCTTGGCCAGCTTCTGGCCGTCACCCCGGCGAAGGCCGGGGTCCAGCTGCATGCGTCAGCTTGCAGAGAAAGAGAGCTGGATCCCGGCCTTCGCCGGGATGACGGTTTCAAATACGGGAAAGTGTGACCACCTCCACATGACCGTCACGCTCAGATGCGGTGCGCCGGCATGGACTGGTCCTTCGGCACGATCATCTTGCCGATGGGCCACAGGGCAATCCCCGCGAGCTTCAGATGCGCCCAGGCGAAGGGAATGCCGATGATCGTCACCGCGAGACCGATCGCGGTGATGACATGCGCCAGCGCCAGCCACCAGCCGGCGAAGACCAGCCACAGGATGTTGCCGAGGCCGCCGAGGACGCCCGTGCCGATGTCCTCCTGCCCCGTGTAGCGGTCACGCGGCACGGCCTTGTAGCCGAAGGGCAGTAGCGTATAGAGCGCGATGTTCACCGCCGCCCGCGCCCATGGGAGGCCGACGATCGTCACCGCCATGATGACGGCCGCGACCAGCCAGCCGAAGGCCATCCAGGCGCCGCCGAGCAGGATCCAGACGAGGTTGAGAAGCAGTGACATCGAGCCCTCCATGTTCACGGCTGCACATATGGGAAATCCCGGGCTATTTTGCCACCGAAATCGCGCAGGGCTGGCCAGGCGGTTGACGGCGGGCGCCGCGTGCTTCCATCATGCCGTCCATGAGAGTCATCCACACCGCCGACTGGCAGATCGGCAAGCCCTTCCGTAACTTCGGCGACAAGGAAAGCGTGCTCCGCCAGGCGCGGCTCGCCGCCATCGAGGCCATCGGCAGGCTGGCGCAGAACGAGGCCGCCTCGCACGTGCTGGTGGCGGGCGACCTTTATGACACGGAGGCGCCATCCCAGAAGACCCTGCTCGAACCCATGGAGCGGATGCGCAATTTCCCCGGTGTCTCCTGGCATGTCATCCCGGGCAACCACGACTTCCACCGCGGCAACGGATTGTGGGACCGCGCGCGGGCTGAAGGACTTCCGCCCAACGTTCACCTGCACCTTACGCCCGAGCCCGCCGCCCTCGGCCCGGAGGCCACGCTGTTTCCAGCGCCGCTGCGCCGCAAGAGCGAGGTGAACGACCTCACCGAATGGATGGACCAGGCACCGAGTGCCGCCGGGCAAGTCCGCATCGGCCTCGCCCATGGCTCCGTCACCGGCTTCGATTCGGATGGCGAGACTAACAACCCCATCGCGCCGGACCGGGCGAAGCGCGCGGGCCTCGACTATCTGGCGCTGGGCGACTGGCACCGCACGCTGCAGATCGGCCCCGCCACCTGGTATGCCGGAACGCCGGAGGCCGACCGTTTCAACAGCCAGGAACTGGGCCAGGTGCTGCTCGTCGAGATCGCCGGGCCGGGCGCACCACCCACCGTCAGCACGCGCCGCACCGGCGCCTACCGCTGGGTGAGCCAGGCGGAGGAACTCTCCCGGCCGGAGGACCTCGACGGACTCGAAGCCCGCCTCCGCCTGCTCCCCGATCTCTCCAGCCTGCTCATGCGGCTGGACCTCAAGGGCATGCTGGACCTGACCGCCCGCGCCGACCTCGAAAGACGGCTCACCGCATTGGAGGCGGCGATGTTCTGGCTGGAGCCGGACCTCACGGGCCTGCACGTCCGCCCCACCTTGGCCGACCTCGAGAAGATCGACTTCGACGGCGTGCTCCGCGAGGCGGCCGAGATGCTCCGCGCCGAGGCCGAGAACCCCGCCGCGAGCACAGCCGAACGCCGCCGGGCGGAGGAAGCGCTGGTGCAGCTTTTCGTCATGACGCGTGACAGCCGGGGAGAGGCCGCATGAAGCTCACCCATGTGTCGGTCGAAGGCTGCGGCCGCTTCGGCACCCCGGCGCGGATCGAGGGCTTCGGCCCGGGCGTCAACATTCTCTCCGCGCGCAACGAGGCGGGCAAGTCCACCCTCTTCCGCGCCATCCGCACCTGCCTCTTCGAGCGCCACTCCTCGACGGCGAAGGACATCCAGGCGCTGGCGACGGACGGCCTGTCGCTTCCTGTCTCGATCCGCGTGGGCTTCGAGCATGGCGGCAAGCATTACGAGATCACCAAGTCCTTCCTGAAGGGCAAGGCCGCCAGCCTGCGCTGCGACGGCGCTGAGATCGCCCGCAACGCCGAGGCCGACGAGCGCGTGTGGGACCTGCTCGGCATCGCGCCGCGCTCCGCCCGCGCGCTGGACGAGGCGAGCTACGGCCTGCTCTGGGTGCAGCAGGGCCAGTCCTTCGACGCGCCGGAACCCTCCGAGGGCGCGGTCAGCATGCTCAATACCGTGATCCAGCAGGAGGTTGGAACCCTCGTCGGGGGCGAGCGGGCGCGCCAGCTCCTGTCCACCGTGAAGGAGGACCTCGGCCGCTACCTGACGGATAGCGGCCGCGTGAAGACCGGAGGGCCCCTTCACACGGCCATCGAGGCGAACGCCCGCCTCACCGAGGAGCGCATGGAGGTGGAGGCGCGCCTGTCCGCCCTCAACGACAAGCTGGATGAGCTGGCGCGGCTACGCGCCGATTTCCGGCAGGCGGCGGACCCCGCCACGCTGCAGGCGCTGAACGCCGATCTGGAGGCCAGCCGCCGCAAGCTCGCCGAGGCCGAAAAGGCGGGCGAGGAGCTGAAGCGCATTGCCGCCGAGGAGCGCCAGGCGCATGAGCTGGCGGAAGCCCAGCGCGAAAAGCTGGACGGGCTGAAGGCCCGCGCCGCCACGATCGACGCGCACCGCATCCGCCTCAAGGACATCGCCGCCGCCCTCGCCCCGCTGGAGCAGGAGGCCGCCGACACCGGTGGGGCGCGCAAGGCCGCGGAGGAGCGCAAGGCCGCGCTCGACGGCGAGGCGGATCAGCTCGACGCGCGCGAGCAGGAACTGAACCGGCAGGGCGACCTCGCCGCGAAGCTCGCCCGGCGCGGGCGTCTGGAACAGCGTCTGCGCCAGCTGGAGGATTTCCGGGCCCGCGCCGCCGCGAATGACGCCGCCCTGAAAGCGGCCCGCGTCGATGAGCAGGCGCTGAAGGCGCTCGAAGCGCTGGAAAACGAGGATGCGAGGCTCCGCGCCAGGCTGGAGGCCGGTGCCGCGCAGATCGCCATCACGGCGAAGCCCACGGCCGATGTGCGGGTCAACGGCTCCCCCGTCGCCGCGCCCGCCTCCCGCGCGGTCACGGAGCCCGTCACCATCGAGGTCGGCGCGGACGTCACGATCACCGTCTCGCCTCCGCAGGCGACGCGGGACGCAGCCGCCAAGGCTATGGCCGAACACCGCGAGAAGCTGAAGGCGCTTCTGGCCTCCTGCGGCGCGGCGGATGCGGCAGAACTGCGCCGCCTGCGCGCCGGGCGCATCGCGCTGGAGGAAACGGCGCGCGACCTCCGCGCCGAGCGCGCGGCGCTGGCCGTGAAGGACGGCCTGGGGCCCGAGATCGAGACGCTTCAGGCCGCCATCGGCGAGATCGACGCGGAGGCGCGGCGCAGCCTGCCGGAAGGAACGTCACTCCCGCCGTTGGAGGAGATCGAAAAGCAGAAGCAGGAGATCGCCGAACGCCGCAGCGGCCTGCGCGCCGCGCGGACAAGCGCGGAAGCCCAGCTCGCCACCCATGACGCCGCGCTGACGCGGCTTGCGGAGAAGCGCGCGGGCTTGCGCGCCCAGTCGGAGGAAATCCACGCCCGCCTCGAGTCCGAATTGGCCCTCCTGCCGGACGCGCGCCGCGCGGAGATGATTACCGCCAGCGAGGCGGAGCTTGGCCTCCGCCGTGACGCCCAGCGCATCAAGGCCGCCCTCGTGGCGGAGAAGCAGGCCTCCGCCCCGGCGGAGGACGAGGCGCAGCGCCTCTCCGCCCGCGTGGAACGCCTCGCCTCCGCCATCAAAGGCCAGCAGGACAAGGCCGACCAGCTGCGTGACCGGATCGCGCGGCTTGAGGGCGAAGTGCAGGTCGCCGGCGGCGATGGCCTGGGCGAGCGCGCGGCGACGCTCAAGATCCAGCAGGAGATGGCCCTTGCCGAGGAGGCGCGCATCTCCGAGCGCGTCGAGGTGCTGAAGCTGCTGCAGGCGACCGTCAAGGCCTGCCATGACCGGCGCCGCGAGCAACTCAACGCGCCGCTCCGCCGCCACCTGAAGCCCTTCCTGCATGACGTGTTCCCGAAGGCCGACATCGAGCTCGGCGAGAATTTCGCCATCGCCGGTCTTTCGCGTTCAGGCCCGGCGGCGGAACTCTTCGGCCGCCTCTCGCTCGGCACGCAGGAGCAGATCGCCGTGCTGGTGCGCCTCGCCATGGGGGCCATGATCTGCGAGAGGGGCACGGATGTCCCCATCATCCTCGATGATGCGCTGGTCTATTCCGACGATGAGCGCATCGAGCAGATGTTCGACGCCATCAACCGCGCGGGCCGCAACCAGCAGGTCATCGTGCTGACCTGCCGCGCCCGCTCCTTCACCTCGCTCGGCGGAAGGCAGCTGCAGATCGTGTGAAACCTGTTCAGCCCTCTCCCGCCCCAGGCGGGAGAGGGTGCCCGAAGGGCGGGTGAGGGCCTCGTTCAGCACAGCACAATGCCAGAGCCCTCATCCGGCGCTCCGCGCCACCTTCTCCCACTTGTGCTGCGCGGGAGATTGCCGATGTCAGAGATAGGCCGCACCCGACGCGACACTTTCCGCCCCGTCGAGCGTGAACACCGCGCCCGAGGCATAGGCCGCCTCGTCGGAGGCGAGGTAGACGTAGAGCGAGGCGAGCTCCTCCGGCCGCGCGTGGCGCTTCATGGGGATGATGCCGTTCACGCGCGCCAGCATCTCGGGCGAGTATTCCGCCTCCTGCATCGGCGTCATGGTGTAGCCGGGGTTCACCGCATTGACGCGGATCTTCGGCGCGAGTTCGATCGCCATCGTGCGCATCATGGCGAGCAGCGCGCCCTTCGATGCGTTGTAGTCGGAATAGTAGCGATAGGCCGTGGCGCCGGAGGTCGATGCCGTCATCAGGATCGCCCCGCCCTGCTCATGCTCCATCATGTGCCGCGCCGCGAGCTGGCTGACATAGAACACGCCGTGCACGTTCACCCGCATGATGCGGTCGAACTCGTCGCGCCCGATATCGAGGAAGCCACGGCGCAGCGAGATCCCGGCGTTGCAGATCAGCACGTCGAGCCCGCCCAGCGCTGCGAGGGACTGTGCGAAGGCGCGGTCCACGCCTTCGGCGTCCGCCACGTCCACCGCCACAACGTCCGCCAGCGCCGGAAGCTCACGGGCGATGGCGCGCGCATTGTCCGGGTTGCGGCACCACACGGCCACCTTCGCGCCCTCCGCAAGGAAGCGCCGCGCGACGGCGGCGCCGATACCCGTCGATCCGCCGGTGATGATGACGCGCTTGCCTGAGAGCCGCATGGCATGTCTCCCTTCAGATCACATAGCCGCGCGGGAGCGGCGCGAAGGACCGAAGCTCCGTCAGCCCCTTACCGCTTCGCAGCCCCGCCACCACCGCCGGCTCCACGTTTTCGATTACCTCGATGTCGAGACCCAGGATCCAGAAGATGCCGCGCAGCTGTTCGGCTTCGGGCGCGTGAACCTTGAAACTCTCGAGACGGCCGCCGAGCGGCGCGGAACGCGCCGGGTGCTCGCTTTTCCCCCAGTCGATGAAGAACGGGACGAGAGAGCCGAAACCGTGGTTACGCAGGCCCCAGCACACCCAGTCGAGCCTGTTTCCGTCGGGCTTGATGCGCCCGCCGGGAACGAGCGGGCCGCCTTCGAGCCCGGCGCGCGCGGCACGTTCGGCGATCTCTTCGAGCTTCGCGCCGCCCACCGCCCAATGATAGATCCCTGCGCCGGACAGGCCCTTCACTTCCGGGTCGAGCACCTCTCCGGACTGGTTCGGATCACGGCCAAGGATTTCCAGGTAGGTCGAGGGCCCGAGGCCCAGCACGGCATTCGCCGTCCCCTCGCCCGGATGCTCTCCGCCATAGAGCGGCACGGCATCCATGCGCTCCGCGACATAGGCCCGTCCCCGGGCCAGATCGGCATCGTACCAGACAATGTGATCGATCCGCATGGACCGCATAAGAACGCGGAACCGGAACGCTGTCCAGCCGGCTCCTTCGCATCGCCGCCCCTCTGGAACCGCCCACGGCAACGCGCATTGTAGTCGCGGTGAGTTGCTTTGTTATGGGGTGATGATCTTGGTTCCTGGAAAATCAATCTGGTCCCGCTACGGCTACACCTGGGTTACGCTCGCTCTCTTCGTCCTGGCACTGGCGGGGCACTGGATATTCGGCTGGTACGAATACGTCGACCAGCAGCACGAACACAACCAGGCGGTCGAGGTCTCTGGCTATTTCATCCAGCTGATGCGCGGCACGCTCGAGAACTGGCAGTCTGAATTCCTCCAGCTCGTCTGGCAGGTCGCGGGGCTCTCCTTCCTCCTCCACGTCGGCTCGACTCAATCGCGGGAGAGCGAGGACCGCATGGAAGCGAAGATCGACGAAGTCCTGCGCACCGTGGACCGCCGGGAGGGCGAGGCGAGGATACGCGAACTCGATACCCGCTATGCGCGCCGCTAATGAAAAGGCCCGGCGGTATGAGCGCCGGGCCTCGGAATGAAGTCTGACTAGCGCCGATCCTCCTGGCGTTCATCGCGGCGCTCACGGTTGCGGTCCTGCTCCATGCCGCCACCCTGCTGGCGCTGCCCGCCGCCGCCCTGCTGTTCCTGCTGGCGCTGCTGGCCGCCCTGCTGGTTCTGCTGCTGCTGGCCCTGGCGGCGGTCGTTCTGGTTCTGATTCTGGTTAGCCATGACTGGTTCCTTTCATCAGTTCGTGCGGCGGAGGACGGAGCGTCTCCCGCCTGCCTGAACCAAACGCCTCGCTTTCCGCACCGGTTCCTCGGAGCAAAGCTGCACACATGGGGCTCAATGTGGAACAATGCACACACTGGCTTGTTCCGCTCACGGCGAGAGAAATAGGGAGAAGCACGATGCTGACTGGCGATGGCTCACCCGTGGCGAAGTTCGCCTCCGCCGGGATCGCGGTGGTGATCGTTCTGGCCGTGGTGGTCATGGTGGCCGTGGCGTTCGGCTGACCTTCAGGCCACAAGGCTCCGCGCGCCGCTGCGGTTCAGCGCGGCGCGGAGCTCTCCCGCAGGCTCCTGGTCGCAGACGAGCAGCACCTGCGGCGACCATGCCCCGTAGACGGAAAGCGACGGGCGCTCGAACTTGGTGTGGTCAGCCAGGATGACCGTTTCGGTCGAGCGCTTCATCATGGCGCCGTAGATCAGCCCCGGCCCGACACCCGCATCGCTGGGCCCCTCTTCCGTCACGCCGCTGGCCCCCAGGAAAGCCTTGCTGGCGCGGTAGCGCTGCAGCGCCTCGATGGTGTCCGGGCCGTGGATCAGCCCCTCGCGGCTGTCATACTGGCCGGGCAGCATCAGCACCTTGTGGAAGGGGTTGCTGGCCAGCGCCATGGCGATCGAGAAGGCGTGGGTGATCACCGTCAAATGGTCGCGCTCCGCCGCCAGCCGCCTGGCGAAGACCGTGGTCGTGGCCCCGCCGCCGATCATCAGGATGTCCCCGGGCTCGACCAGCCTCACCGCCGCCGCCGCGATCCTCTCCCGCTCGGCGATCATCATCTTCTCGCGCTCGGCGAGGGCGGGCTCGAAGCTCACCGGCCGCGTGGCGCCGCCATAGGTGCGGTTGATGAGGCCGCGCTCGTCCAGTTCCGAAAGGTCCCGGCGCACCGTCTCGGTCGAGACGTTGAGCAATGCCGCGAGTTCGTTCACCCGCAGCGTCGGCGCGGTGCGCAGTTCCGCCACGATGCGCGCCTGCCGGTCGGACTTCGTCAGCTTCATGTCGGTGCTCTGCATGGGCTCATTCTGCCATGTCGCGGGACGGGCGCAATATTGACCAGCATACCACAGGAAATTTTCTGTTCAGCCAGAATTTGCCCGCTTGACAACAGAATTTCGTTGTGTTTGCCTAGCGCTACGTTGTAAGTCGGTCAACGATTGACCGAAGGAGCAAGCATGTACGACTACGGCCTGTTCAAGTTCGAGTCGAAGCAGGACCTGTTCGACAAGGCCATCCGCTTCTGGAACCCGGACAAGACCAAGTTCTGGCAGAAGGCCGGCATCGACCTGGTGATTGACCGGCGCGAGGGCTATTTCCTCTACGACATGTCGGGCCGCCGCCTGATCGACCTGCACCTCAACGGCGGCACCTATAATTTCGGCCACCGCCACCCGGAGCTGGTGGAAACGCTCAAGGGCGCGCTCGACTATTTCGACATCGGCAACCACTGGTTCCCCTCGGTCGCCCGCGCCGCGCTGGCGGAGTCGCTCATCAACGTCTCGCCCGGCATGAAATACGCCGTCTTCGCGCCCGGCGGCGCGGAGGCCGTGGACATCGCCATCAAGAGCGCGCGCTATGCCACCAAGCGCCGCAAGGTCGTGTCGATCATCAAGGGCTATCACGGCCATTCGGGCCTCGCGGTCGCCACGGGCGACGACCGCTTCACCAAGATCTTCCTCTCGGACCAGCCCGAGACCTTCACCCAGGTGCCGTTCAACGACATCGACGCGATGGAGCGGGCGCTGAAGGGCAATGACGTCGCCGCCCTCATCATGGAGACCATCCCCGCCACCTACGGCTTCCCCATGCCGAAGGAGGGCTATCTCAACGCCTGCAAGGCGCTGTGCGAGAAATATGGCGCCATGTACATCGCGGACGAGGTGCAGACCGGCCTCATGCGCTCCGGCAAGATGTGGGGCTGGCAGGCCTATGGCATCCAGCCGGACATCATGGTCACCGCCAAGGGCCTCTCAGGCGGCCTCTACCCCATCTCGGCCGCGCTGGTGAACGAGAAGGCCGGCGGCTGGCTGCATGAGGATGGCGCGGCGCACATCTCCACCTCGGGCGGCGCGGAGCTGGGCTGCGTCGTCGCCCACAAGGTGATCGAGATGCTGCAGCGGCCGGAACTCATCGCCAATGTCCAGACGGTGACGGACTACATGGCCGAGAGCATGCAGGAGATGATCTCCCGCCACGGCGACATCTTCACCGGGGTCCGCCAGAAGGGCGTCATCCTCGGGCTCGAATTCTCCAACCATCCGGAGGGGGCGGTGTTCGTCTCACGCGCGCTTTACGAGCATGGCGTGTGGGCGATCTTCTCCTCCCTCGACAAGCGCGTGCTGCAGTGGAAGCCCGGCGTGCTCCTGACGCGCGAAACCTGCGAGGACATCTTGGACCGTTTCGATGCCGCCATGCCGCGCGCCCGCGAGCTGCTGCATCAGGCGAAGAAGGCTGCCTGAACATGAGCGAACCGCTGATCAAAGTTCCCGACGTCCAGTTCGAACGCGCCAAGCTGATGCTGGACCGCGCCCGCTGGGCCGCCGCCAAGATGCAGAAGCTGGACCGCGCGGCGACCCGCCGCGTCGTTGATGCCGTCGCCGCCGCGGGCCATGCGAAGGCGCAAGCCTACGCCGAATGGGCCGTGCGCGAGACGGGCATGGGTGTGGTCGAGCACAAGCGCATCAAGAACGAAGCCTGCAGCAAGGGCCTCGTCGATCTCTACGGGCATGAGGACTTCATCAGCCCCCGCATCGACGCGCAGAAGAAGATCGTGGAGTTCCCCCGCCCCGCCGGCGTCATCTTCGCGCTGATCCCCGTCACCAACCCGGTCGCCACCGTCTTCTTCAAGACGCTGCTGGCGCTGATGACGCGCAACGCCATCATCCTCTCGCCCCACCCGCAGGCCAAGGCCTGCTGCGCGGATGCCGCGCGCGTGCTGGCCGAGGCGGCCAGGGCCGCCGGCGCACCCGACGGCGTCATCCAGGTGATCGACGAGCCCAACATCCCGCTCCTCGAAAAGCTGATGGCGGATGAGCGCGTGGATCTCATCGTCGCCACCGGCGGGCCCTCCGTCGTCAAGGCGGCCTACCGCTCTGGCAACCCGGCCTTCGGCGTGGGCCCCGGCAACGCGCCCGTGCTGGTGGACGACACGGCGGACCTCAAGCTCGCCGCGAAGCGCATCGTGGCGTCGAAGAGCTTCGACAACTCCATCCTCTGCACAAATGAATCGACCGTGCTGGCCTTCACCGCCATCGCCGACCGCCTGCTCGACGCGCTGAAGGCCGAGAAGGCGCACATCTGCACACCCGAGGAGACGGAGAAGCTGAGGAAGCTTCTCTTCAACGAGCACGGCTTCAATGTGGGCATGATCGGCAAGGACGCGAGCGTCATCGCGCGTGAAGCCGGCTTCAGCGCAAGCGGCGCGAAGATTCTGGTGACGCCCGTCAGCCTGGTGCAGCCGGAGGAGAAACTGGTGCGCGAGAAGCTGTGTCCCGTGCTGGCCTTCGCCAGGGTGCAGACCATCGACCAGGCGATCTCCGCCGCCCGCTCCATGATGCGGAAGTCCGGCAAGGGCCATTCCGCCGCCATTCATTCGAAGAACGAGGCCAACATCATGGCCTTCGCTTCGGCGGTCCCTGCCCTTCGCGTGGCCGTCAACACCGGCTGCTCGCTGGGTGCGTCGGGCTATGAGACCAATCTCGGCCCCTCCATGACCATCGGCACGGGGTTCGTGGGCGGCTCCTCCATCGGCGATAATCTCTCGCCCCATCACCTGATGCATTACGCCCGCATCGCCTACAACAAGGATGCCTCCGAGAGCTTCGGCAACTTCACCAATCTCGATCCCCTCAACCTGCCGAAGCGCGAGGCGCCGCCCATGTCGCTCGCGGTCGACAATTCATCCGACAGCGAATTGCGCAAGGAACTCCGCCGCATCATCCTTGAGGAGCTCAAGGCCGTGCTGGCGGCCTGATCATCACATGGCAACGCTCCGCTCCTATATCTTCATCGACCAGCTGCAGCCGCAGACCATGTGCTATCTCGGCACCTGGATCAGGGGGTCCCTGCCGCGCACCAACATGGCGGCCCAGATCATCGAGGTCGCCCCCGGTCTCGACATCGAGGCGCTGACGGACGTGGCGCTGAAAACCGCGGAGGTACAGGGCGGCATCCTCGTGGTAGAGCGCCAGTTCGGCTACCTCGAAATCCACTCGCGTGACGTCTCCGCGGTGAAGGCCTCGGCGGAGGCCGTCATCGCCGCCATGGGCATCACGGCGGACAAGGCGATGAAGCCGAAGATCCTGGCCTCCAAGATCGTCACCCGCATCGACCCCGGCCACGCCTTCCTCATCAACCGCAACAAGGGCGGCTCCATGGTGCTGGCGGGCGAAACGCTCTTCGTGCTCGAGACGGAGCCCGCCGCCTATGCCATCCTCGCCGCCAATGAGGCGGAGAAGGCGGCCACCATCAAGATCGTCGACTACCGGATGATCGGCGCCACCGGCCGGCTATACCTCTCCGGAACCGAATCCGAAGTGCGCGCCGCGGCCACCGCCGCCGAACAGGCGCTGGAGCTCTGACATGACGCTGAAACCGGACATGGCCAACGAACTCCGCCACATGGTGCGCGACGTGCTGCGCGAGGTCATGGCGCAGCGCGGGCAGCAGCCGCCCCATGGCGGCGCCGCCGTCGAGGCCGTGCGCCTCACGACCGATCATGAGCTTGCCGCCTTCGTCGCCCGCCTCATGGAGCCCGCCACGGCGGAGAAGGTCCGCGCGGGCCAGCTCCGCTTCACGCTGGGCTCCCATACGCCTGCCCAGGCACCAGCCCCCGCCGCCGCCACGTTGACGGGCGTCGTCACCGAACAGAAGATCGACCATCTCAAGGGTGCGGGCGCCATCGTGCTCGCTCCCGGCGCCGTGCTTACCCCTCTTGCGCGTGACAAGGCGCGCAAGCTGGGCCTCACCATCGAAAGGAGACGCTAGATGCTGAAGGCAACCGTCACGGGCCGCATCTGGTCCACCAAGAAGCTTTCGGAAGTGCCCGCCGGCTCGATGCTCGAAGTCGTCATCGACGAAACGAATTCGCGCCTCCTCGCCTTTGATCCGCTGGGTTGCGGCGAGGGTGAGAAAGTGATCATCGCCACCGGCTCGGTCGCGGCCGGCTGGTTTCCCGGAAAATCACCGCCCATCGACGCCCTGATCATCGGATCGATCGATGAAGCGGCCACCAAGTAAATCCAAGCGCTCAACGGAGGATGCCATGAGCAACGCAATCGGAATGATCGAAACCAAGGGCTATGTCGCCGCGATGGCCGCGGCTGACGCCATGGTGAAGGCCGCGAACGTGACGATCGTCGGCCGCGAGCAGGTCGGCGACGGCCTCGTCGCCGTCATCATCAACGGCGACGTGGGCGCGGTGAAGGCTGCCACCGAGGCGGGTGCGGAAGTCGCGGGCCAGATCGGCACGCTCGTCTCCGTGCATGTGATCCCGCGTCCGCACGCCGACGTCTCCAAGCACTTCACCGCCGGCACCCCCAAGTAAGCGGGAGTGACGGCGATGCCTGCCGCACGCGCGGCGGCGAAGGGCGAACTCCGGGTCTTCCTCACCATCGAGAGCCTGGAGCCGCAATTCGCCGCCTATATGGGAACGCCGACGCGGGCCCGTGGCTATCCGCCCTATGCGGGCCAGCACGCCCTCATCATCGAGGTCGCCCCCGGCCTGATGATCGAGCGCGTGATGGACCTTGCCCTCAAGGCCGATCCAGACCTCGAGCCGGGAATCCTCTTCGTCGAGCGGCAGTTCGGCATCCTCGAGATCCACGGCAGCGACAAGGAGAAGCTCCTTGCCGCCGGCCGCGCCGTGCTGAAGGGGCTTGGCCTCACCGAGGGCGATCAGCTCGCACCCCGCATCCTCTTCACCGACGTGATCGAGAACATCGCGGACCAGCATGCGGTCATCATCAACCGCAACCGCCAGGCCTCCATGGTCATGCCCGGCGAGACGCTGCTCGTCTGCGAGATGGTGCCCGCGCTCTACGCGGCGATTGCCGCCAACGTGGCCGAGAAGGTCTCCCCTGCCCTCACCCTCGTCGACGTGCAGATGATCGGCGCCGCGGGCCGCCTCTACATGTCCGGCCGCACGTCGGACGTCGAACGGGGGCTTGCGGAGATCGAGCGCGTTCTGGCAGGAATCGAGGGACGCAAGGCCTGACGGGGTGACCATGACCGATTTCGATTCTCTCTCGCACGACGAGCAGCTGCCGATCCTGCTCGACGTCGCGAACAAGGCGCTGTCGCAGTATGACCTGCCCTCCGGCAGCAGCGCGAAGATGCTGAACCTCTCCGAGAACGCCACCTACAAGGTGGAGGCACCCGACGGGCGCCGCTTCGCGCTGCGCGTCCACCGTGACGGCTATCACTCGAAGCAGGCCATCGCCTCCGAACTCGCCTGGGAAATCGACCTGCGCCAGACGGGCGTGGTGACGACGCCCAATCCGCTGAAGGGCAAGGACGGCGAGATCATCCAGGAAGTCTCCCACCCGCGCCTGGCCCGGCCGCGCAACGTGGTGCTCTTCGACTGGGAAACGGGTGCGGAGCCCGGCATCGGCGAGGACTTGTCGGAGCCTTTCGAGGTACTGGGCGAGATCACCGCCCGCATGCACATCCATGCGCGTCAGTGGAAGCGCCCCTCCTGGTTCTCCCGCCTCACCTGGGATTTCGACACGGCCCTCGGAGAGGACAAGCCGCATTGGGGCCGCTGGCGCGACGGCGTGGGGATGACCCCCGAAAAGGAGCAGCTCTTCCAGCGCACGGTGGACCTGATCGGCAAGCGGCTGGCCGCCTATGGCAAGGGCCAGGACCGCTTCGGCCTCATCCACTGCGACCTGCGCCTCGCCAACCTGCTGATCGACGGCAGGTCGGTCAAGGTCATCGACTTCGACGACTGCGGCTTCGGCTGGTACATGTATGACGCCGCGACCCCCGTCTCCTTCTACGAGCATGAGCCGCAGGTGCCGGGCCTCATCGAAAGCTGGAAGACGGGCTACCGCAAGGTGCTGGCGCTGCCGAAGGAAGACGAGGCGGAAATCCCCACCTTCATCATGCTCCGCCGCATCCTGCTCGTCGCCTGGATCGCCTCCCACATCGAGGCGGAATTCCCCAAATCCCTCGGCGCCGGCTTCACCGACGGCACGCTGCCGCTGTGTGAGGAGTATCTCAGGAAATTTTCCTGACAGCCGGTCGGCGCCCACTTTCCCTCATCTCCCCGTTGCTTGCCAGCAACGGGTCCCTTCTTCTCCCGTTGAAGAAACGGGAGAAGACGAGCCTGCGGAGTTGGAGGATGTGAGGAAACGCAGGCTCTTCGCTTGCCCTCACGCCGAATTCAGCGCCTCGAGGCTCTCGGGCAGGATCTGCCCGCCGTCGACGATGATCGTCTGCCCCGTCACATAGCCCGCCTCCTTCGAGGCGAAATAGAGGGCCGCGTGGCCGATGTCCTCCACCGTGCCGAGCTTCTTGAGCGGGATCGAGGCCGCCATGGACCGCTGGTAGTCCTCGCCCATTCCGGCGAGGCCCTCGGTGATGATGTTGCCCGGCATCACGGCGTTGACGGTGATGCCGTATTTCGCCAGCTCGATGCAGGCCGTGCGCATGAAGCCGAGCTGGCCCGCCTTCGTCGCGCCGTAATGCGTCCAGCCCGGATAGCCGGTGACGGGCCCGGTGATGGAGGAGGTCAGCACGATGCGCCCCTGGTCGGACTGCTTCAGGTAAGGCACCGACGCCTTCACCGAATGGAACGTGCCCTTGAGGTTGGTGTCGACCACGAGGTCCCATTCCTCCGACGTCATGTCCTCCAGCTTGGCGGGCGGGAAGATGCCGGCATTGGCGCAGAGCACGTCGATGCCGCCGCTGCGCTCGGCCACCGCCTTCATAACCTGCTCCATGCTGGCAAGCGAGGTGACGTCACCCGCCAGCCCGAAGGCGCCATGGCCGATCTCCTTCGCGGCGGCTTCCGCCTGATCGCCGTGGCGCGCCATGATGGCGACCTTGGCCCCGGCCTGTGCGAAGACCCGCGCGATGCCCTTGCCGATGCCCTTGGAGCCGCCGGTGACGACGACGGAGCGGCCCTGAAGCGATTGTGTCATGTGGTTTCCCTCCCGGTCTGTAGGATTGTCTATTCCGCCGGCTTGGCCCGGCGCATGGCGAGAATGGCGGCATAGCCCCCGATGAGGAGGATGGCCGCGCCCACGGTGGACACCGTGCCCAGCACCGGAACGCCCGGCGTGTAGCCCGCCACCATCTTGGCATAGAGATATTCCGGCACGGTCGTGTCAGCGCCCGTGGTGAACAGCGACAGCGGGAAATTGCCCCAGGACAGCAGGAAGGCGAAGAGCGCGCCCGAGAACAGCCCGGGGAACAGCACCGGCAGAGTCACCTCCCGCAGCACCTGCCAGCGCGAGGCGCCGAGGTCATAGGCCGCCTCTTCGAGTGCCGGGTCGAAGCTGTAGACCTGGATGGCGATGACCAGCGTCACCACCGGCACGATCCACACGAGATGCGCGAAGACTGCTGTCGCCCAGGACAGCGGCAAGCCCAGCGTGTTGAACCACAGCAGCAGCGCCAGCCCCAGCACCGACTGCGGGAAGAAGATCGGCAGCAGGATGAGCTTCTGGTAGAGCGGCCTTCCCTTCCAGTCATAGCGCGCGAAGGCCAGCGCCCCGAAGAAGGCCAGCAACACCGCGATCACCGTCACGCACAGCGCGATGGTGATGGAGGTGGAGAGCAGCTGCCTGATCTCGATGGAGCTGAAGGTCTTGTCCCACCAGCTCAAGCCCCATTTGGCGATGGGGAACTGGAAATAGCGGCTCGCTGTGAGCGAGGCGAGCGTGATGCAGATGGTGGGGATGTAGAGGAACACGATCACGGCGATGGTCCATGCCGTGATCAGCGAATGGCGCAGGCGCTGGTGCTTCGTGTTCATCGCCTCACCTCCGCCCCAGGAAGGTGTCGAGGTCGAAGCGGCGCAGCGCCAGCACCACGAGCACGCCGACGACCAGCATCAGCAGCACCGCGAGGGCCGCGCCCAGCGGCCAGTTCTGCGAATAGGTGAAGGCGATCTCGATGTCATGCGTGATGGGGATGACGCTCTGCCCGCCCAGCACCTTCGCCTCCGCGATGGCGCCGATGGCGAGCACGAAGGTCAGCAGGAAGCCGATCACGATGCCGGGCATGGAGAGCGGCAGTTCCACCTCCTTGAACACCTGCCAGCGCGAGGCGCCGAGGTCGAAGGCCGCGTCGCGGGTCTCGTTCGGCACCATGGAGATGCCCAGCGTCATCGGGAACAGCATGAAGGGCAGGTAGACATAGACCATGCCGAGCAGGATGGCGGGAATGGAGAACAGCATGCTCTCGAACTCGAGCCCGAACCAGCTCTTCAGCGTGCCGAGCAGCACGCCGTTCTTGATCAGGAACAGCACCCAGCCATAGAGCCGGATGTTCTCGGACACGAAGAGCGGGATGGTGAACAGCAGCGTCACCAGCATCGCCCATTTGCCGAACACCCGCACCAGCCCATAGGCCACGGGATAGCAGATCACGGCCAGCAGCAGCACGGTGGTGACGGCAAGCCCCAGCGACCACAGGAAGGAGATGTAGGTCGTGCTCTCGAAGATGGTGCGGTAGTTGTCCAGCGTCGGCACGCCGCCGAAGGAGAAGCTGCGCGGCGGCATGAAGCTGAACCAGATCACCGCGATGAGCGGCGCGGCGAATCCGGCAAGCAGGAAGAGCAGCACCGGCAATGCGGAACGGGAGCCTGCGGACATGGGCTCAGTCCGTCACCAGGATCGCGTCCTGCGCGTCCCAGCCGATGAACACCTCATCGTCCAGCTTTCCGGTGAAGGGCTGCTGGCGCAGCTTCTCCACCACGAAGACGCTCTCCCCCACGCGCACCTGGTACTGGATGCGCGAGCCCAGCGCATATTCATTGTAGAGCCTGCCATGCACGGCGTTGTCCGCCTCCGCGGCGCTGCCCACGAACTTGAGGTACTCGGGGCGGATCACGAGATGGCCGTCCGTGAATCCGTCCGGCACCCTGGGCGGCCTGATCCTGGCCTTCAGGCTTGCGGCCTCCAGCAGCCCGTCGGCGCCGAGGCGCACGGGGATGACGTTCACGTCGCCCACGAATTCCGAGACGAAGCGCGTGTTGGGCGTGGAATAGATCTGCTGCGGCGTTCCCACCTGAACGAGCTTGCCCGCGCGCATGACGCCGATGCGGTCGCTCATCACCATCGCCTCCTCGAGGGAGTGGGTGATGTAGACGAAGGTCTTCTTCGTCTCGCGGTGGATGTCCTTCAGCTCCTTCTCCAGCGTCTTGCGCAGCTTGTAGTCGATGGCGGAGAGCGGCTCGTCGAAGAACAGGATCTGCGGGTCATAGGCCAGCGCCCGGGCCAGCGCCACGCGCTGGCGCTCGCCGCCGGAGCACTTCATCACGTTCTTGGCGTAATAGCTCTGCGGCAGGCGCAGCAAGTCCATCAGCTGCAGCGCGCGCGCCTTGCGCCGCTCCGGCGCCTCGCCGCGGATCTTCAGGGGAAACTCGATGTTCTGCCCCACGGTGCGGTGCGGGAACAGGGCGAGCGACTGGAACACCATGCAGGTCGGCCGCTTGTTCGCTGGCACGTCGTTGATGCGGGCACCTTTCAGCAGGATGTCGCCGCTGGTCGGCGTATCCATCCCCGCCAGCATGCGGAGCATCGTGGTCTTGCCGGAGCCCGAGGGGCCGACGATGGTGAAGAACTCGCCCTCGGCGATGTCGAGGTCGATCGAGTCGACCGCCGCGTGGGGCCCGAACATCTTGCGGACTCCCTTGAGCGAGAGGATGGGCTGTGCGCCTTGCATGTGCGGTGAAATCTCTTTCAGTCAAGAAGCGGCCCCAACGGCGAGCGCCGCAGGGGCCGCGATGGGGTGAGGCTCAGCCGCCGGACGCTTCGCGCTTCGCGGCCGTCATGATGTCCAGCAACTTGTCGTAGTCGGGCACGATGTCATACTCGACGCAGCGCGACATCTCCTCCTCCAGGCTGTCCCACTGGATCGCGTCGAGCTCCTCCTTGGTGAAGAGCGCGAAGCACTCCGGATTGCCCATCTGCGAGACGGGGTTGAAGGTGCCTTCCGCGAAGGCCACGGTATGGGCCATCTTGGGCGACTGCACATATTCGAGGAACTCGGCGGCGAGCGGTGAGAGCTCCGGGTTGTTCACCGTGGACGTGATCTCGATCCACGCCACGCCGCCCTTGCCGTCGATCGGGCCGGACTTCGGCGTGATGCCGCGGATGTTCGGGTTGCCGTCGGCGCGCGCGGGCGAGGCGGAATAGGTTCCGCCCGTCATGTGGAAGTCGATCTCGCCCGAGATCAGCGCCTGGTTCATCGTCGCGATGTCGCCCACCACCTTGGCGCCCTTGAACACGCGCTGGGCCGTCTCCTTGAACTTGGCGACCTCCTCCTCCGTGTGCTCCTTGAACGGATTGAAGCCCGCGATGAGGCAGATGTTGAACACGTTCCAGTCATCCGATTCGAGGACGCCGTACTTGCCGGCATTGGCCGGGTCGTTCCACAGGTTCCAGCCCTGGTCTTCCGCCGTCTGGCGGCTCACCTTGTCGGTGTTGACGACGAAGCTGTAGGGCCCGAAGCGCTGCGCCATGCCGAGCAGCTCGGCACCCGACTCGTCCATCGCCCATTTGTAGGGCGCCTTGAAGGCCGGCATCATCTTGTCGAAATAGGGCTCGAAGCGCGCCCGGTCCAAGGGCTTGATCAGCTTCTCGGGGTACATCACCTTGCGCGCCCAGGGATTGTTGACGTTGATCAGATCCCATACATTGGTTTCGCCGGCGCGCAGGCGGTTGATCATGGTGGGGTCGTTGGTGAGGGATTCCGCCTTCACCGTGGCGCCCTTCTCGCTGCGGAAAGGGTCCAGAACCTGGGCTGAATTGTATCCTTCCCAGCAGAGGATGTTCAGTTCCTTCTCGCGCGCCGCCTGGGCGCGGCCGGGCGAAAGCGTTCCGGCGCCCGCGAAGGCTGCGGCCCAAAGGGCCGACTGCTGCATGAAGTTTCGGCGGGAAATCCTGGACGAATTGGCCATGTATCACTCCCTTTGTGTTATCTTGTGCCTTCCTTGTTGGAAGTTCCACAAGGATTGAGCACCAAAATCGCATCCGAGTAAAGAGCGATCACAGGGTTGTGTGACTTTCCAAATGCAACGCGGATGATCTGCCGCGCGCTCCCCGCCATCCGCTCAGAAACGGAAGGTGAAGAGCCCGCGCGCCTCATAGATCTCCGCCGCCTCCTCGACGAAGGCCGCCATGCGGCGGGCGGAATGCTCTTCGCGCAGCATCCGCGCTGCGTCGAGCAATTGCTGCCTGGCGCGCGCCCGGCCCGGCCGCAGCAGTTCATAGACCTGCATGATCACGTCCTGCGGCACGTTCACGAGTTCCGCCGCGCGCTCGAAATTCTCTGCCAGCGTAGGCCGGCCCGCGTCACGCGCGATCTCGGCCTGCGCGATGAGGGCGTCTGGCGTGATGCGGAGATCCTCCATCGTCACCTCGCCCGAGAGCACGGCGTCGAGCGTCACGTCGGCGAGCCGCTTGCCGCGCGGGCCCCTCACGGCCTCGGGCTGCGTCTCGGCCAAGGGGTAATCGGCGCGCGTGCGGCTCATGTGCGTCCTCCCGTGAAGGTGACCTCGACGGCTTCGGGTGCCGCCCCCTCCTCCGTCAGCCCCGTCTCGATCGCATAGATCATGGCGACCCGCGCGTGATAGCGCGATCCCATCGCCTCGCCGCGCTGCGGCACCACCACGGGTTCCGGCATCTCGCCCAGCGCATAGGCCGCCGCATTGGCGCCGAGCCCTTTGTAGTGGACGAGCTGCGTGATCGGCGCATTGGAGAAGAGTTCGAGATTGTTGTGCGGCAGCCGGTCCCGCTGGTGGATGACGGCGGTGCCCTTGGCCTGGATGCCGATGCCGATGCCGGAGCCCGCCAGCCGTGCCGCAGAAAGCCCGAGGAAGGATGTGTCCGCCGTGTGCCGGAAGCGCACCACGCGAGGGCTTAGCCCGCGTGACGCGATCGCCTCCATCATGGCGCGCAGCACGTCCGACAGCCGGTGCCCCGCCGTGGTCTGGAACAGCTTGATCCCGAAGGCCGGGCTGATGCCGATCACCACGTCGCGCGCGTCCTCCGAAGGCTCCGCCGCCCCCAGTGCGCGGTAGGCGATGCGGGACTTCTCCTCCCGCTCATGCATCGCCTCGGAGCGCAGCACTTCCCTTTGGTCCAGCACGTCGCGGATGCCGTTGAGTTCGAGGCGGCGCTCGGGTGACACGCGATAGCCGGAGCCCGGGCCCAGATAGTCATTGGGGTCGTTCACCGCGCTCACGATCCGGCCATTGCGGATCATGGCGGAGGTCTGGAGATAATCGCCCGAAAGCCTCAGCTTCACCACATGCAGCAGGTTCTCCGCCTCCTCGCGGAAGCCGCGCCGCGCCAGCGCCTTGATCACGTCGGTGACGGCAATGCCCTTCTCGCGGATCGCCTCGCTGATGAAGGCCGCGTCGCGCGGGCTGTAGCTCTCGGTGTCGTCGGAGCCGGAAGCTACGGTCACGGACTGCTTCATCGCCTCAGATGGATTGGCCAGCCCCAGCTCCTCGAACACGGCGGACAGCGCGTCGATGGCGCGGCGGCGCAGGTCCAGCGCCTTTTCCTCGGGCAAGGGGGTCAGCCCGCCATCCGCCTCGAAGTCGCGCTGCAGGACGAGATAATCCTCCAGCTCCTCCCCGTTGAGGAGCGACGGATTGAACGAGTTGTCATATTTCAGGATGGAGCCGAAGCCGGAGCAGATCAGGTCCGAGCCCGCCACGAGATAGGGCATGATCTTGGCGCCGACCCGGATCTCGGATTCGGTGGCGCGCGCATCATTGCCGCTGGCGCATTCGAGGTCGAGCCACACCGCGATCAGGTTCTCCGCCATCAGCTCGCGGAAGCCCCCCGGCACGGTGGAGGTGAGCGGCGCCCCGTCGATGCCGCCGTTCTGGGTTCCCTGAACGCCCATGCCGCGCTGCAGGCACAGGCAACGCGCCTCGAGGTAAAGCAGCGACTTCGCCTCGTGGAAGCCCATCAGCAGCTCGGACCCCGCCCCGCTGGTGCAGCGCATCTTGATCCCGCGCGAGGCATAGGCGGCGGCGAGGAACGCCTTGGACCAGGGCGTGTCGTCGCCGTCGATGAAGGTCTTCTCCGTGCCGTAGACGGACACCGTCTCGGCATAGGAGGTGAAGCCCGCCATGCCGATCCTGAGTTCCTCCGCCTCCTCGCTGGAACACTGGAACAGCGTGCCCCAGCGGCCCACGGCGGCGCCCACGGCGCAGGCCAGCGCGTTGGACCACGCATTGCGGGAGACTCGCATCGTCGTCTCGATCTCGTCGAAGCCGAAGGCCACGGCGGTGGCGGCGTCGGCGGCAAGCTGCAGCGGGTCGTCCTTGGCATTCGTCACATGGGCCTGGTTCCCCGGCGTGCGGCGCGCGCGCATCTTGGAATAGGCGAAGGCGATCTCGAGCGCATTGAGGTGGGAGACGCACTGGGCCAGCTTGGCCGGCGTCATGCCATGGGCCAGCCGCACCAGTTCCTCGCGCGGCACGTTCATGTCCACCAGCATCCGCGCCACGGCCTGGGACTCCATCGCCATCGCCTCGGGCGCCACCGCCACGTCGATGTGGTGGCGCGCGATGAACCGGTCGATCATGTCGAAATCGCGCTCCAGCACACCGTCGAGCGAAATCACCCGGCCGTTCTCGATGCCGATCCCGGGCTTGGGGTCCGCCGGGCTCGCGAAGGCGGAAAATCCGTTGGCGGGGTCCTCAGCCGCGAACCTGTCGAGGCGCAGTGGACGCTCGTCCCAATCCGCATAGCGCTTCCAGCGGTTGACGGTCGTGGACATCTTCTTCTCCCGTGAGGCGGAAACACTATCCGAGCAATCCCCGCCGTCAACCCATGCCGGCCCGCCGCAAGGGCGGGACAGGCGCCCCGCCATGCAGAATCTGTCAAAAACTGGAGAAAACACCTACCACCTTAAGATTGCAGAGCGATGCGGATTGTGTCATCCAGAGCTAAATAGGTTGAACCATTTGTTTCAGGACGCGACATGAGCTTACTCGACTTCGCAGCGGCCACCGGCAGGGAGCGCAAGGACCTCAGGGCGAAGGCCCGCCGCGCCAGCGAGTTCCTCAAGGCGCTGTCCCATGAGGGCCGCCTGCTCATCCTGTGCATCCTCATGGAGGGGGAACGGTCGGTCTCCGAGATCGAGGAGATCATGGACCTGCCGCAGGCCGCCGTCTCCCAGCAGCTCGCAAGGCTACGTCTGGACGGCCTCGTGAAGACCCGCCGCGAGGGCCGCAGCATCTATTATTCATTGGCCGGCGAAGACGTGAAGACCGTCATGGGCACGCTCCACGACGTCTTCTGCGGCCCGCAGCGCAGCCCCAAGCGCCGCAAGAACTGAAGTCGCGGAGCGGCGTCCACCACGCCCGGCTCCCGCAGCCATATGGGTGACGGCCCCGCTTTTCACCATTACTTATATAAACTAACTAGCTTCAAAATTAATGGCGCTCGCGGAACGCACCTTGGCGGTGCCCGCTCATCATTTTTCCCGCAAAGATTGCCTTATAAGTTTTTACACCTACGAATGACATCGGCATGCCGTCCGCAGGCAAGGAACAGAACCGCCCCGGTTTCCATGGGGAGACCGGAGGCTATCATGGTGGAACCCTACGTAGAACAGACCTATTGGAATGCCACCCTGCAGGGCGAGGCCTCGCGTGACGTGATCCACGGCCCCGCCGTGACCCCGCTGAAGCGCGAAAGCATCGACTAGCCGAAAGCCTTCCGGACCATCGATTTCGAGCAGATTGTGTTTGGAAGAATGGTAGCCGGGGACCGTTCACCTAAAGAGGGGCCTTCGTCCGCAGTTCGCTGGGGAACCTTTGTCGCGGAAAAAAACGTCCCACGACTGATCCATCGGGGATTGAGCAAGTCGGCACTCAAAGAGAGCGGAAGCAGGCGCTCAAGTCTGCAGAGCGACCAATGGCGCCGGGCTGCCCAAGTCGCTCGCTGCATCGGAAATGTCGGTAGGGCTGGGGTAATCCCCCCGTTTTTGGAAGTGACGCAGGCGCCCGGAGGCGATGCGCGGAGCCATGGGCGTAGCGCGGACGGCCACGCGGTCGCGCGCAATACCGCTGGTAAAGGAGGCGATCAGGCTCATACTGGCCTCCATGACCCAAGCCTCAAGGCCGCTCGCAGCCTTCATGCCGATCATCGATTGGAACCGGTCGATCAGCCCCCGAGCCTCGACCAACATGGGCACGCCCGCTTCGATGGCGGCTATTGTCACCGTGTCGGCTTTGCTGAGGTGATCGCGGGCAGTGGTCATCAAACGCGCGATCATCCTGGCTGATGGGACCTTTAGAAGTTCCTCGCTGGATTGTGTTTCTGCGCGGCGCCGGCCGGTTGCCCACTCACCAACGATGCGCAACGATCCGTGAAAGCCTTTGCCCTTCAGGCTCCGCCAGAGCTCAGCACCATTGCGGCAACCCGCGTTCCGCATTTCGTCGAGGATGGGCAGATGCACATCAAGGGAACTCTGCCGGAGCCGGAAGACATCCGTCCTTTCGCCGCGGACCACCTGGCGGACCAGTTTTCGGCTGTGACCGGTGCGGCGCGCGATTTCCTTGATCGGAACAGCGTCTTCGTCAGCCGCCGGGCCCGGATCAGGCCCGATCCCTGATCGAGAGCGAGGTGCGCCTTGTATCCGAAGAACAGCCGCCGTTCCGGGCCTTGGCGTGTCCACTTGGCATCGGGGTCATGGGATGAGCGGCTCTCGATCGTGTGCGGTGTCGACCCTGACTTGGGCTTCCGCCCGGAGCTCTGCACCAGCGTGGCGTCGATCAAAGTCCCCGTCTTCAAGACATATCCGGCCGCTTCGAGCTGCCGGAGAACCTCCTGAAACAGGACCTCCCCCAGGCCTGCCTGCTGAAGGCATTGCGGAACCGGCAAAGCGTCGTCTCGTCGGGCGTCTGCGCATCCAGTGCGAAGCCGCAGAAGCGCCGGAACGAAACCCGGTCGAGCAAGGCCTCTTCGAGGCCGGGGTCGGAGAGGCCGTACCATTGCTGCAGAAGCAAGGCCTTGAACATCGACACTGGCTCGTAGGGCGGACGGCCGGTCTCACCAGGCACTTTGCGGATCAGGACGGCAAGGCGCTCCCAATCGATCAAACCGGCAATCCGCTCCAACCGCTCGTTACGACCAAACCCCGCCGGAAGCAAAGCCTCGATGAAACTGTCCTGCGCCATGCCGGTTCACCTCCGCATAAACGCAAGTGAATCACATCTGGTGCAAGCAGTCACCTTTCGCAGAGGTCTCACAGCGCGGGAGAGGGTGCCCGAAGGGCGGGTGAGGGCCTTTGTCCGCACGTCCCGCCACCCAAGTTTTCGTCATCCCGGCGCAGCCCCCAAAGGTGCCGT
>VFQT010000197.1_pt1 | contig 98111 bp, 66 predicted proteins | sample 3512381 | NCBI WGS metagenome assembly VFQT01 (sample SAMN10412376, study PRJNA504923) | tailings metagenome | isolation source: Relicate 2 Philex TSF3 active mining site | place: Philippines: Tuba, Benguet | collected 2017-08-29
TGCCCCGGTGGGTGGACCAGTGCCCTGGGCCACTGGGTGCCCCCCGGCACCCACACACCCCAGGCCCAACGGCTCCCAGACCTCGATCCACCCGACACCTCCACCGGCATTCCCCGCAGGCCCACTCCGCCTCGCAGAGTGGGTGCTCCCGCACCCAGTGATGCAGGGCACGGCATCACCCACCGATCCGCACCGCATCACACACCACCCTGCCCCGGTGGGTGGACCAGTGCCCTGGGCCACTGGGTGCCCCCCGGCACCCACACACCCCAGGCCCAACGGCTCCCAGACCTCGATCCACCCGACACCTCCACCGGCATTCCCCGCAGGCCCACTCCGCCTCGCAGAGTGGGTGCTCCCGCACCCAGTGATGCAGGGCACGGCATCACCCACCGATCCGCACCGCATCACACACCTGCCCCATCCTACATCATCCTCCCCGGAAACAGTCCCATGGTTCGGAGCGATTCCAGGTGCGGAGGGCTTGGCGCGGAACCGGCATCTGCGGAATCATCTTGGGCATGGCTCGTCGGCGTCCTCTGAAATGGCTCCTCGTTGCCGTGGGGCTGGTGGTCCTCGTCACGCTGATCCTCGGGATCGGCATCGGGCTCTCACTCAACTCCAAATACGCCAAACGCTGGCCCGCGACGGCGGCCTTCTTCCAGGACATCGCCATCCGCCTCGTCGTGGGACGGATCCCGGAGCACAAGGTGCTAGCCACCCAGGTCTATGGCACCCGACACGGTCGACCTCTCGTCATCGAGCCGTTCCGGCCGGCCCAGACCAACGGCCTCGGTGTGCTGCTGCTGGTGAGCGGCAGCTGGAAATCCAGCACCAACTCCATCCGTCCCTGGATCCTCGCCCCCCTGCTCCGCCGGGGGTACATGGTCTTCGCGGTCTGCCACCTCTCACAACCCGAGGCCACGATCATGGAGATCGTCGACGACATGCATCGGGCGGTCCGGCATGTCCGACACCACGCCCGGGAATTCGGCATCGATCCCGCGCGGCTGGGGGTCACCGGAGGCAGTGCGGGGGGACATCTCAGCCTCATGCTGGCAACCCGGGGCGGACCCGGAAATCCCGCGGCCCCAGATCCCATCGACCGCGACAGCAGCGCCGTCCAGGCCGTCGCCATCTTCTATCCGGTGACCGACCTCCTCAACCTGGGCGCCTCGACCGAGAACCTCGGTGACGGCGGCCCCCCGAAGAGCTTCGTCCGTGCCTTCGGTCCCGGGGCGACCAACCTCACCCTGTGGAAGGGCATCGGACGGGACACCTCGCCGATCTACCACATCCATTCCAACCTGCCCCCGACGCTGATCTACCATGGGGATGCCGACACCCTGGTCCCCCTGGACCAGTCCCAACGATACCAGTCCGCGGCCCGCGGTCTCGGCAACGTCGTCTCGCTCACCATCCACCCGGGAGGGGGCCACGGCTGGCCGACCATGGTCTGGGACCTCGATCACTTCGCCCGCTGGTTCGATGAACACCTGCGCCGTTGAACGAGGAGCCGGCCGGGTGCCACCCTTCCCGGCATGAGCACCAGCTCCATCACGGTCGAACGCTTCTACACCGACGTCGGTACCGCACTCGGACTGAAGCTCCTTGCGGGCGCCGGGGGGCTCAAGCGCCTCATCCGTGAGCCCACCGTGAACCGGCCCGGACTCGCCCTGGCGGGGTTCCGACAATACTTCGCGCCCAAACGGGTCCAGGTGCTGGGCAGCGTCGAGACTGCCTACCTGCGGTCGCTCGGCCGGGACGTGTGTGGACAGCGGATCCGGGAGTTCTTCCGCTACAAGATTCCCTGTGTGGTGCTCTGCCGGGACATCAAGCCGGGCCGACTCCTGGCTGCAGCCGAGGAGTCGGACGTCCCGCTCTTCGGGAGCTCGCTGATCACGATGCAGTTCATCAGCCGGGCCACCATCGCCCTGGAGAACCTCTTCGCCCCGCGTCAGCAGATCCACGGCGGCATGGTCGATGTCGGCGGCGTCGGGGTCATCGTCCAGGGCGAGAGCGGCATCGGTAAGAGCGAGGCGGTGATCGGCCTCCTCGAGCGCGGACACAGCCTCATCGCCGACGACGTGGTCTGCCTCTGGATCCAGGACGGCACCGAGCTCTACGGCACCGCCAAGGAACTGGGACGCAACCTCATGGAGGTCCGCGGCATCGGACTCATCGACGTCGCCGCGATGTTCGGGGTGAAGGCGATCCGCCAGGACATGCGGGTCGACCTTGTCGTCACCCTAAAACGCTGGGAGGACTCGCAGGAGGTCGATCGGCTCGGACTGGAGCTCGAGCATGTCACCCTTCTCGGCAAGCAGATCCCGCACATGGTGATCCCGGTCCGACCCGGACGCGATTTGGGGGGGCTGATCGAGGTGGCGGCTTACCAGACCAAGCTGCGCCTGCAGGGCTACCACGCCGCGGCGGAGCTGCAGGAGCGGATCGCCCGGAAGATGAAGCAGTCGCTCTGAGCCGTGATGTCCACAACAGTATCCCCCACCGCCGAGGGATGGCGGTTCGACAACTCGTACGCCCGCCTCCCCGCCCCATTCCATTCCAGGGTGGATCCCACGCCGGTCCAGTCCCCGCGAGTCCTCACGTTCAACCGGGACCTGGCCCTCGCGCTGGGACTTGATCCCGATCGGCTGGATCGTGCCGAAGCCGCCCCGCTCTTCACAGGGAACCGAGTGCCGGAGGGCGCCGAGCCGATCGCGCAGGCCTATGCGGGACATCAGTATGGAAACCTGACCCGGCTCGGCGACGGGCGGGCGATCCTGCTGGGGGAACACCTCACCCCGTCGGGGCATCGGGTCGACCTCCAGCTCAAGGGCCCGGGGCCCACCCCCTACTCCCGCCGGGGAGACGGTCGCGCAGCCGTCGGCCCCATGCTGCGGGAGTATCTCATCAGCGAGGCCATGCACCATCTGGGGATTCCGACGACGCGGAGCCTTGCGGTGGCCTCCACGGGGGAACCCGTCTTCCGGGAGCGTCCGCTTCCAGGCGCCGTCCTGACCCGGGTCGCGGCCAGCCACATCCGCGTCGGGACCTTCGAGCTCTTCGCCGCCCTCGGGGACCACGACTCCCTGCGGACCTTGGTCGACTACACCCTCAGGCGGCACTTCCCGGAGCAGGTCGACCCGCCGAACCCCGCCCTGGCCCTCCTCGAGGGCGTCTGCACGCGGCAGGCGACCCTCATTGCGCACTGGATGCGGGTCGGTTTCGTCCATGGGGTGATGAACACCGATAACATGGCGCTGTCGGGCGAGACGATCGACTACGGCCCCTGTGCGTTCCTCGACGCCTATGATCCCGGCACCGTGTTCAGCTCCATCGACCACCACGGACGCTATGCCTTCGGTCGGCAGCCCTCGATCGCGTCGTGGAACCTCGCCCGGTTTTCGGAGGCCCTGTTGCCGATGATCGACTCCAATCCGGAGCACGCCGTGGAACTGGCCACCGGGGTGCTGGAAGCGTTCGCGGCCCGGTTCCGATCGGAATGGCTGCGGCTGTTCCGGGGAAAGATCGGGCTGATGACGGAGGAACCGGAGGATGCTGTCCTGATCGAGGATCTCCTGGAGGCGATGCGGGGGGCGAGAGCCGACTTCACCCGCACCTTCTGGGGTCTCGACCCGATCGGAACAGCTCCATCCCCTGATCTGGGCATTCCGGAAGACTGGCTGGGGCGATGGAGAGCACGCCTCAGCCGACAACCCCATTTGCCCGACGAAACCGCGGCCTGCATGGCGCGCCACAATCCGGCCGTGATTCCGAGGAACCACGGTGTGGAGACGGTTCTATCTGAGGCCTCGGACCAGGGAAACCTGTCTCCGTTCCAGGAGCTGCTCGCGGCCCTCCGGAAACCCTACGAGGAGCCGGCCCACCCGACACCCCTGCTCGATCCACCGCCGCTGGGAACGCCCCGCTGCCGGACCTTCTGCGGCACCTGAGGCGCTCTTGGGGCACGACCCGCTCCCGACCTCCTTCAATCGGCCATCACCGATCCCTCCGTGCCGCCGCACGGCGGGTCCCGACACCCGGATCGACGAGTCCAAGGAATCCTGGACCGCACGCCGGAACGCTCCCCTGTTTGACGGAAGCCCGATTGCGGTTAGCTATTGGATCAGGAGGGCGGAGTGTCACGGCGTGCAGTGCGAATCGCCGCCGAGCGACCGGCGAGGGCGAGATCCCTGCCGAATTCCCCAAGGTTTCCGGAGCGGTTCTCCGCCTCCTCCACAAGGACATTCCATGACGTTCAACACCACGATCCGGCCCACCAAGGCCGACCCCCTGACCGCTTTCGACAGACTCTCCAGCCGGACACCAGCGGCTCGGGTGCGACCCCGGGAAAAGCGGCGAATGGACGACCGTGCCCTCATCCACCTTCGACACCGGCTCGTCGACCAGACCCTGGGCCAAGTCCAGTCCCTCCGATTGGTCGAGCCCATCCGACGGGCGGCCAAAGAGGCCGAGGCCTTGGCGTGGATGGAGGAATTCCCGCTGCTGGTCTTTCCCTGCCTATTCCAGGAGAAGCTCGAGGCCGCCCGCTTCCGGACCCAGCGCCAGATGTGGGTCGAGGCCCGGACCTCCGGCTTCAGGACGACCACGGAGTAGGTCGACAGTCGTGGAACAGTTCGGTCCTGGGGATCGAGGTTCTCCGACGCGAATCCGGGCGACCGCGGGTTGGGGTTGTGACGCCCCTGCCGTCCTTCTGCTGGAATCCGGTCGGGATTTCGGGATGATCCCGACCATGTCGTTGCTGGAGCAGATCGATTCCGTCAAACAGGCTGCACTCGCCGAACTGCGTTCCGCCCAGGATCTCCCGTCCCTCGAACGGGCCAAGGGCGCGGCGCTGGGGGCGGAAGGCACCTTCACCAGCCTCATGAAACAGCTGGGATCGCTCGCCAAGGAGGAGCGCCCGGCCGCCGGCAAGGCCATCAATGCGGCGAAGCAGGAACTCGAGGCGGTGCTTCAGGAACGTCGGGGCGAACTCGAGCTCAAGGCGGCCCTGCCCAAGGAGCCCACCGACTTCAGCCTACCCGGACGCCGCCGCGCCCCCGGACGGATCCACCCTCTGACCCAGACCACAGCCGACATCGTCCGAGCTTTCCGTCGACTCGGCTTCGCCGTTGCCGACGGGCCCGAGATCGAGGACGAGTACCATTGCTTCGACGCCCTCAACACCCCGGCGGATCATCCCGCGCGGGACAGCCAGGACACCTTCTTCCTAGCCGGGGCGGCTCCCGGGCAGCGTCCCCTCCTGCGGACCCATACTTCCTCGGTGCAGATCCGGGTCATGGAGAAGCAGGCACCGCCGATCCGAATCGTCGTTCCGGGCCGTGTGTTCCGTCGCGACAACGCCGACGCCACCCACAACCCGACCTTCCAGCAGATCGAGGGACTCTACGTCGACCGCGGGGTGACCGTCGGCGACCTCAAGGGCACCGTCACCGAGGTCTTCCAGTCGCTCCTCGGCAACGAGGTGAAGCTCCGGTTCCGTCCGCACTACTTCAGCTACACCGAGCCGAGCTTCGAGATCGATTTCACGAGCCCTCTGGTGAAGAAGATGGGCAAGGAATGGCTCGAGATCGCGGGCTGCGGGATGGTCCATCCAGCCGTCTTCGAGCGCGTGGGCTACGATCCCGAGGTCTGGAGCGGCTGGGCGTTCGGCTTCGGCATCGAGCGCATCGCGATGATCCGCTACGGGATCAACGACATCCGTCTGTTCTACGAGAACGACGTGCGGTTCCTCTCGCAGTTCTGATTCCGGTGCCCTCAGGGTCACGGACGGTTCAGCCGTCCCATCCGCGGATCGTCTCCCCGATGAACCGGAGGAGCTCGAACCGCCCGACTCCGGTCTCGGAGGAGGTCCGAAAGACCGGGACCGGGCTGAGGCCCAGGTCCTCGAAGGTCTTGCCGAAGAGGGCGATATGCCGTTCCAGCTCGGCTGGCTTGACCCGGTCGATCTTCGTGAAGACCAGGGAAAACGGCACATCCACCTGGAGCATCCAGCGCACGAATTCCTGGTCGATCGCCTGCGGCGGATGCCGCGAATCGATGAGGACGAACGCCTGGGCGAGCGACTCCCGGTGCTCCAGGTAGTCCAGGATGAGCCGTTCGAACCGGGCCCGGGCAGCGGCATCCTTCTGGGCGTAGCCATAGCCGGGCAGATCCACCAGGGACCACCGCCCGTCGACCGCGAAGAAGTTGATCGTCTTGGTGTGGCCGGGCGTCGGGGAGACCTTGGCCAGTCCGGGACGTCCGGAAAGGCGGTTGATCAGGGAGGATTTCCCGACGTTGGAGCGTCCGATGAACGCGAACTCGGGGAGGTCGCTGTCGGGACACTCCCGGAAGGTGGGGGCGCTGGTCTCAAACTCGACGTTCTGGACGGTCATCATTGGCGTGGCAGGGTGACTTGGGCCTTCTGATCCTGGTATTTGCCGCTCCGGGCCGCGTAGCTGGTGGCACAGGGTTCACCGGAAAAAAAGACGATCTGCACAATGCCCTCGTCGGCATAGAGACGGCAGTCAGCCGCGCTGCTGTTGCTGAACTCCAGGGTCAGATGCCCCCGCCATCCTGCCTCGACCGGTGTCACGTTGGCGATGATCCCGCAGCGGGCATAGGTGCTCTTGCCGACACAAATCGCCGTGAGGTGGTCGGGCATGTCGAGCCGCTCCACCGCCACCCCGAGCCCATAGCTCCGAGCGGGTAGGATGAAGTACTTTCCGTGGGCGTCCCGATGGATCGGGGCCGGCTCCAGGTTCCGGGGACTGATCGCCTTCGGATCCAACACGGTTCCGGGGACGTGGCGGAAGATGTGGAACTCCCGGGCGGACAGACGGAGGTCGTAGCCGAAGCTCGACAGACCATACGACAGGACCGGGTGCCGCGCCTCGGTCCTGCGGATCAGCCGGCGGACGAACGGCCGGATGAGTCCGCGCCGAGCGAGTGCCGTGATCTGAAGGTCATTGAGGATCATTTCGGGGAAATGCGTCCCTACTGGACGAAGACACGCGTGTCCTAGAGTGCTTCGGAGCCACGGGTCAATGACCATCCCATCGACTTTCCTGGATCCATGACACTTCCGTGACACACCAGCCCCGAGTCTGGGGCAGGCTTCTCTGCCGTGCCAGTCACCCGATCCTCCGCCACTTCCCGCCCTGTGCCTCGGGAGAAGGTCGACGTGTCGGCAGGAGGGGTCGGACAGGAAGGACGTCATCGACGTCACCCCGCCGACGGGCAGATCCTGCCGCGCATGAATCGGAACTCGGGTTTCCTTTCCGGGACGACCCAGGTCACGGCCCGGCGACTGATGGTTCTCCAGGCGGCCTGGCTGGTCTTCCTCTTCGGTCTCGGGATCTGGTGGGTTTCTCTCATGCTCGAGCAGGCAGGTCGGATCGCGACCCTCGAGCAGGCAGCCGGCGTGACTCCCGGGGCGGCCCAGGAGCAGTGGATGCGAACCGAGCGCATGCTGTTCTGGGAGGGCGGAACCTTCTTCGGGGCCCTGATCCTGAGTCTGATCCTCCTCGGAGGGCTCCACTGGCGGGACTCCCGCCGGGCCCAGTCGCTCCGGAACTTCTTCACCTCGGTCACCCACGAGCTCCGGACCCCGCTGGCGTCGCTCCGTCTGGAAGCCGAGGGGCTGTCCGAACTGGTCGCACCCAGCGCACCGGGACGCACCCTCGTCGACCGCATGCTCGAGGATTCGGCACGGCTCGAATCCGAGGTCGAGCGCGCCCTCGAGTTGGCGCGGGTCGAGGGTGGGGGTGAAGTCCTCAGCCAGCCGGTGGATGTGGGGTCTCTGGTCGCGGATTTCCTGCGGACTTGGCGCCCTACCGTCCAGCGCCCGGTCCAGATCGAGAACCGCGCCGGCCACCTTGGTGTCCTCGCCAGCCCGGCAGGGCTGCAGACCATCCTCCGAAACCTCCTCGAAAACTCAGTCCGCCATGCCGAGGCCAACCCGCTCCTCGTCCGTCTCCAGACCGCCACGGCCGGGGACCGTGTTCAGCTCACGGTCTCCGATAATGGAACGCCCAGGACGACGCCTCCCCGCAAACTCGGGGCCCTGTTCGCCCGCGGCGATACCTCGCGCGGTGCCGGAGTCGGGCTCTATCTGACCGCACAACTGATGCGACGAATGGGAGGCGAGGCCCATTTTCAACCCGGGCCCACGGGGTTCGAGACCCGGCTCCTGTTCCGATCGGAGGATGTCCATGCCTGACACCCCCGAGCCCTCCATCCTGCTGGTGGAGGACGACCCCAACCTGGGCTCTACCCTGTCAGAACGCCTCAGCAACTCCCGATACCGGGTGCGTTGGGCCCGATCCCTGCGGGAGGCACGTCGGGAACTGTCGCTCGAACCCGTCGCGTTGGCCCTGGTCGACGTCGGACTCCCGGACGGTTCCGGCTTCACCCTCGCCGAGGAGATCGGGCGACAGCACCCCGCGACCGCGGTCGTGTTCCTGACCGCCCGGGGGGAACCGCACCACCGGGTGCACGGACTGGAACTCGGCGCGGAGGACTATGTGGTGAAGCCGTTCCACTTCGAGGAACTGATGCTCCGGATCGAAAACAGCCTGCGTCGCCGTCGACACTGGGCCTCGGTGGCCGACCCACTACAGATCGGGAAGGCCACCGTTCACTTCGCCGAGCTGAAAGCCATCCGCGACGACACTGTGACGCCACTGAGTCCGAGGGAAGCCTCCCTCCTCAGGCTGCTGGCGGCGCAGCGCGGGAGGGTGGTCCATCGCGACGAGATCCTCGATGAGGTCTGGTCCCGCGACGAGTACCCGACGCCGCGCACCGTCGACAATTTCATCATGCGGCTGCGCCGCCTCGTGGAGTCGGATCCAGAACGACCGGAGGTCATACGGACCATCCGTGGCGTCGGGTATCAACTCGTGTCCGCCCCACCTGCCCAGGACTGAGACTCCCTGTTTCACCCCATCCCAAAAAGGACACCCATGAAGACCCATCGATCCTCCCTGATCCCGACCCTGACCCTCGCCGTCTGTGCCGCGGGCTTTGCCCAGGCCGCCACCACCGGTTTCGTGACCCCGGACTACCGGAATCTCCCTGGCTCCACCCACGGGGGATGGGAGGTCATGACCGTCCCGGGAAACACCCCACCCGGAAACCGTCCGGATCTTCCCGGAACTCTCTCCGGGGCCAGCCTCCTGCAGCTGGACCCGGGAGCGGTCCTCACGGGCACCGGGAACATTTATAACCACGCCGGCGTCAGCTCCTTCGAGATCAGCCACAGCCCCGGCCAGGCCGTGGGCTGGGTCACGCTTCAGGTCCGAACCAGCGGCACCGAACTCGACTACGCCTCGGTGCGCCTGACCTATGAGCTCGGTGGACAGACCCTGACAGTGGCACCACTGGATCGGATCGAGCTGGACCGTTCCGCGGGAATGGGAGTCAACGTCTCGAGCCGATGGGACTGGAATCTGAATGCCATCGCACCCACGGCCTACCGGATCCAGTTCGGGGCGAAGGAGCCCCTGATGAGCTTCGACTCGGCGGTCCTCGACACCGCAGCGGTCGGAGTGGTCGTCCCGGAGCCGACGACCTGGGCTCTTGTGGGTCTCGGTGGGGCGCTGGGTCTCGTCCTCCATCGGCGACGGACCCCCTTGTGAGGACCTTGGGAGGCCTCAGACCGAGAGGCCTCCCACGTCCATTTGATTCCGCGGGCGCGCAGAAACCTGTTCCCGTGCCTCTCACCCCTCCGTAGCCTCGTCGACATGTCCTCCACGATCGACACCCTGTTGGCCGGGAACCGCCACTTCCAGACGACCGAGTTCCAGCCCAATTCCGAGTACTACCGGGCCATCGCCACCAAACAGACCCCGAAGGTCCTCTGGATCGGCTGCTCGGACTCGCGCGTCAGCGAACACCAGATGACCGGGTCCAAGCCCGGAACCATGTTCGTCCACCGCAACGTCGCCAACATGGTCGCCTTCAACGACGGCAACATCTCCGCGATCCTCGAGTACGCCATGGTCCACCTGAAGATCGAGGACATCATCGTCTGCGGACACACCCGATGTGGCGGCATCGCGGCGATCGAGGACGGGGTGCACGAGAACTACATCGCCGACTGGCTCTGCATCGCATCGGGGGCCAAGGCCATAGCTGATGAGATCGCCCGGAAACGGAAGCTCAACCGGGAGCAGAAGCTGGCAGTTCTCACCGAGGAAAACGTCAAACTGCAGATCAAGCACCTCAAGAGCCTCTGCATCATCCGCAACATGATCGCCAAGGGCCCCCTGCCCCGGATCCACGGCTGGCTGTATCGGGTCGAGGAGGGACGTGTCGACGTCCTGGTCGATGGCCGCAACGCCGCCGGTGGTCCCAGCCCGGTCGCCGCCCCCGCACGACGCAAGACTCGCGCCCGTCGCTAGACGGCGCGCCGCATCCCCATCCATGCACGGCCCGCTTCACCGGTGCTGGAGGGCCAGCATCGCGGTCCTGGCCCTCGCCATCTCGTGCCGCCTCGGAGCGGAGGGCCACCCGAGCGAGTACGAGATCCTCCGCTCGTTCCCGCCCGGACGTCTCGAGGCCCTGACAGCGTCGGACATGCCGGACGAGCAGGGGTTCACCGGCGGCAACCGCACCGTGGGCCACTGGCTCGAGGCTGGACCCCAACGCGGGAGCTGCCGGGCCGTCATCGGGGCGGTCGTGGCCGGAGATCTGGCGCGGGCCGATCGGGCGTGGCGGGGCATCGAGGTCGCCTTCGCCCACCAGCGTGAGGACGGAGGATTCACGGCCGAGATCCGTCCCAACGGCTCCAGCGCCGCCAGCGGAGGTGCCGCGGTCGAGACCGCCTACTTCTTCCTTCAGGAATACGGTCGGGCCGTCCTCGTCATCCGGGAGTCTCCCCACGCGGCCCACTTCCACGACCGCATCGAGACGCTGCGCCCGAAGCTCCGCAAGGCCTGCGACTTCATCGCCGCCGGCGAGGCCACAATCCTGCAGCGAAGCCGCAAGGCGGTGAACCGCGTGCTGATCGCCGCCAAGGCGTTCGGCACCTGCGGCCAGGTGCTGGGAGACGACGCCCTCATCGACACCTCCCGTCGCCTCGTCGCCGAGGCGCTGCGGCTCCGCGACGCCAATGGCGTCTTCATCGAACACGGGGGGCAGGACTCCAGCTACAACGCCGTGTCCCTGCTGTTCGGACAGGTCCTCGCCCTCCACGTCTCCCTGCCCGAGCTCGATGCGGCGTTCCCTGCCGCGGCGGAATGGCAGATCGGACGCGTCCTGGTCTCGGGCGAGGTCGACAACCGCGGGAACACCCGCACCGGCGTGGGCCTGGAGCCCGGCTTCAACGGGCAGCCCAAGGGCATCAACCACAACGAGGTCATCCTCGCACTTCAGTACCACGGGCTGGTCCACCGGAATCCCGCCGCCCTGGAGGCAGCAGACCGCGTCTTCGCCTGGACCCAACGGGAGCGGCTGCGGACGCCGTGGATCTCGGGAGAGAACCGGGTGGTGCTCGACGGACGGGAACGTCGCGTGCGGGTCGACCTGCCTGCGGACCGGGCACCCAGGGCACCGTTGGTGCTGGCCTTCCATGGATTCACCGGATCACCGGAGAATCTACGACAGAAGAGCGGCCTAAGCACTGCGGCGGGCCATCGCGGCTGGGTGGTCGCGTACCCGGAAGGCACCCGCGACGGCTCCGGACGCCGGTTCTTCCAGGTGGGCTACCGGTTCCACCGGCACCTCCAGGTCGACGATGTCCAAGCCGCCCGGGAACTCGCCGGGCGACTCGTCCGAGACCTCGATCTCGACCCGCGGGCCGTATTCGTGACGGGATTCTCGAACGGCGCCGACCTCAGTTTCCTCCTGGGCTCGCGTCCGAATCCGTTCCCTCGTGCCATCGCCCCAGTGTGCGGCACGATGATGTCCGACTGGACCCCGTTCCTCGCGCCCTCCGCCCACCCTTCCATTCTGGCGGTGAACGTCGTGGACGACCCCATCACCCGCTGGGATGGGGATCGGAAGGATCGCGATGGCTGGGGATCCTACTGGGGGACCGAGGACGTGATCCGGGCCTGGGTGGCCCATCTGGGCGGGGTCCCGGACGGTGCACCAACCCTTGAGGACGGAATCCGCCGCAGTCGTTGGGTGGGAGCGGACGGCGGTCCGGAGCTTCGGTTTCTTGCCGTCCAACGCGGCGGGCACCGCTGGCCGCAGACGCTCGGTGGATCCGGTCGTCCCACGGCGGAGACGCTCATGGAGTTCTTCGAGACCCAACGGGACCGCTGAGGCGGGGGCATCGCCCATCGGGATTCCCCACAGGTCCTCCGTCTCGGGCATTGCCGACCCGGCGTCGCAGTCGTCAGGCTTGATCCGTGATCCCCCCACAGAACCTCGCCCGGTCCCGCGACCCCATCGCGTCGATGCTCCTCCTCCTCCTGGGACTCCTGACCGGTCCCGCGCTCCCGGCAGCGGAGATCGAGTGGACGCTCCAGACCCGGGACCCGGCCACCGGCCAGGTGATCCTCACGAAGGAGCGGATCGATCCCAAACGGGTCGGCGTCGTGGCCGTCGATGTCTGGAACTTCCACTGGTGCAAGACCGCGACGATGCGGGTCGACGCCTTCGTCCCACGGATCGACCGCGCCCTGGAGGCGGCACGGGATCTGGGCATGACGGTGATGCTGTGTCCGAGCGACGTCGTGGACAACTACGTGGGGTTCCCCCAGCGCGAATCGGTCCTGGCCCTCCCGGGCATCGAGGTCCCCAAGGCGGTCGACGTCAGCTGTCCGCCCGTCCCGGACGCCGGCGGCTGCGCCTGTGGCCGAGAACGCTGCGCGGGCAACTACGGCTGGGACGGAATGCACCCCGCACTCCGGATCGGGGCGGACGACCTGATGCCGGACACGCAGGCGGAGGTCTATGCCATCTGCCAACAGCGGGGCCTGACCCACCTGCTCTACGTCGGGTTCCACACCCAGGTCTGCCTGCTCGGCAAGCCGATGGGCCTCCGTGCGATGAAGGCCGCCGGCCTGCGCTGTGTGCTGGCCCGCGACATGACCGATGCCCATCCGGGCTATGACCCGTCCCGCGGCTTCACCCCCGACCTCAACACCGAACAGGTCGTGGCCCACTTCGAGAAGCACCTGGCACCGACCATCCAGCTCGAGGAAGAGCTCACCCGGCTGGGACGCTGGAACAATTCCCGACCGGTCGATCCGGTGCGCATCGCCCCGTGGGGGACCCGGATGCGACCGCACCTGTTCGAGCAGCCCATCACGGTCACCCTCACCGCACCGCTGCAGCCGGGGGCCGAGATCCGGTACACGCTGGACGGCTCCGCACCGGGACCGCGTTCGAGCCTGTACACGACCCCGCTGGTGTTCACGAACACGACCCAGCTCCGGACGCTGGCGTTCCGGGGTGGAGTGCCCATGGGACTCGAGTCCGAGGGCTCATTCTCCCGCATGATCCCGGCACCCCCCAAGCCGGACGTGTTCATCGGGGATCTGACCCCGGTCCGTTCCGTCGGCTTCGGCCACACCTACAGCGGCACGGTCCGCTACTCCGGCACCACGCAGGCTCCGCAGAAGGACAAGGCCAACACCGGCAAGCCGCTGCGGGTGGACCGCCGAAAGCCCGAGCATGGCCTGGGTGTCCACGCCCCCTGCGCGGTGGCCTATGCGATCCAGCCCGACTACGAGCGGTTCGTGGCCTATGCCGGGGTGGATGAGAACGTGGTCGACCTCAACTTCGGATCCAATCTCGCCAAGTACCCCAGCGTCGTCTTCAAGGTGTTCATCGACGGCAAGGAGGCCGGGGTCAGCCCCGTGATGCGGATCCTGTCGCCCGCCTGGCGCTTCGACATCCCGATCCCCCGCGGATCCAAAACCCTGACACTGGTGGCGATGGATGCAGGTGACGGCTCCCGGGAGGATCTGGCCGACTGGGCCGACGCCGGGTTCATCGTGCGCCGTTAAGGGGGCTGGCGGGATCGTTCCGAGCAGGCTCAACCCCTGCCCCGGACTCCGGCATGCCGATGGGCACCTCGCAGAAGGTCAGGGCCGCGAGACCATTGGTGCCCTTCAGAAGCCGTGCCTGGCTCCAGTTCCGGCTGTCGAGATACGTCAGCGTCCGGCCCACGCCATCCCCCGTCAGTTGGAGGCGCAGAACGCGGCCGGCCACGCTGCCGCTGGCGACCCGTCCCCGACGGCCATCGATCAGAAACTCGCTGACCAGGCTGTTGTTCCAGACGATGTCCTGGTCGAACTCGAGGGTGAGAGCGGATCGATCGGGGCGGCTGAACCCCACGCGACGGAGGTTCGGCGGCCCGACCGGTCCGGGGAACGTCTTCCCGTGATCGTCGCGCTCGATCAGGGGAAAGAGCATGCGGGCAAACTCGGCATACCCGGCGGCGGGAAAGTGACATCCCCCCGGCGGCTCGATGCCCAGGGTCGACAGGACACTGAGACGGGAGAACGCTGTCGGCAGGTTCCGCTGGACCTCCCTCAGGCGGTTGTCGGACCCGTCGATGCCCATGGAACAGGACAGCGGCCAGATCTGGAATGCGTAGTAGTGCTGGACGTTCGGATAATCGCGTTTCCACGCCGCAGCGACGTCGATGAAGTAGTTCCGATAGTTCTCCCAGCCGAAGCCGCCGGTGGGCCCATCGGCTCCCTGATCGTTCTCGCCCTGATGCCAGATGATGCCCCGGATGCCATGGGTGAGCCGGGCCTGTCGGGCACGCCAGAGCAGTCGGCCGTAGATCGTCGAGGGATCGTCGGGCTGGATGGGATTGCGTTGGTGTTGATCGATGCGCGTTCCGCCGACCGCCCCATTCAGGATGCAGATGGGAATGCGATGGGCCTCGACCAGCCTCCGTGCCAGTTCCATGCCCCAATAGCCGATCTGGAGCCTCTCGCCATCCGGGTTGCGATGGACGGCCTCGCCCCAGAGGCGGAGGCCATTCGGATCACTCGATGGACTGCCGAACGTCCGGATCCAGGGGCTTCTGAAGGCCGGTTCCTCCGGGCCCCAGTCGGTGGCAACAGCATTGGACTGGCCCTGGAGCAGATAGGCGTCGCCACAGACGACATTGGTGACCCGACGCAGGACGGTTTCCTGGCCGGACCGTCGGGATCCGAACTCGACGTCATAGCGAATCAGGCCGGGCTTGAGCCGCACGGACAGACGGAACCGTCCCCCCTTCCCGGGCCGGACCTGGGCCTCGCGCCAAGGCCTGCCATCGGCCATGACCCGCACAAAGACGGCGTCGGCCGGTGCGGCCGCGGTTCCGTGGCATAGGAGCGTTCCCTCGCCCCGATCGTCGCGGGCGTAGAACTGATTGTCCTCCGGCAACTCGTCGGCGTCCGGGATCCGCTGGACCCACCGATCCTTCCGCGGCTCACGGACGTCGATCGTGCAGGAACGGGTGACGGGTTGGCCTCCGTTGTCGAGCGTCGCGGTGACCGTCAACAGGCCGCTGTTCTGGGCACGGGACAGGATCAGTTTCCCCGGGGTGATTTCTCGGAGCGTGGCGATGTCACCCATCGCCCAGGACGTCGTGAGATTCGTCGCCCCGGCGGCCTCGAGCGCGGCGAAATTGTCGATCTGAGGGACGATCTCGAGGGTCCTGCGCCCATCCCAGGTCCTCGGTGCCTTCAGCGTGAAGGTCGGATCCGGAATGGCCTCACGGAGAGTGACCGGGATGTCGCGGACCTGGACCGTGTCGGCATACACCGCCCTGAACTGGAGTGTGGCCTGGGCATCGCCGGTGAACCGACCCGCCTCCAGCATGTAGTCGAATCGATCGACAGCCACCACGGTCTCACGGCCCTCCCGCTTGAGGATCCAGTAGACCTTCCGGGCACCCCCGGCCTCCGCGGTGACTCTGGCGGTGGCCCCTTCGACCAGGGTGATCTGGTCGTGGGACACGGTGAAGCGGTCGCCGGCAGTGACCGGATGGCCGACGAGCCGCTGCAGTGGCCTCTGATTCTCGAACTGAAGGCGAACCCAATCCGCAGATCGGACCGTCCTCGAAACCCGCACCTCGTCGAGGTCCCCCTTGAAGGTGTAGTGGTCGTACCACCCCCCGATCCACATCCGTGCAGGTGAGCGAAGGTTGAGGGGCGACGAACGGCGGGTGGACTCCACGTCGAGGACACCGTTCACATACAGCCGGGTGCGACCCGACTCGTAGGTGTGCACGACGTGCGTCCAGTGTCCCTCCGGGACGGTGGTCCTGCCGTCGATGCTGGAATCGGAGAAGTAGGCGTCGATGCCGACGTGGGGTGGGCTTCGGAACTGCAGGACCACCTTGCCCTGCGCCTGTTCATTGCCCCAGCCGACCACGGTGGTGTTGGGCTTCAGGGGACGGATCCAGGCCTCGGTCGAGTGGGGTTCGGAACCGGTCGGATACCCGGTGAGCTGGTCCCCGATGAAGAATCCCTGCCCCTCTTCAAGGTGCCGGGCCGGACCCACGAGGCCACGGGTGGCGGTGGTTCCCGAATCCCGGGCCATGCCGCCGCCGACCTCGTCGCGCGGACCTCCCATGTGCCACACGCCGAGGTAGCCGTTGGAGGCCTCAAACACCCCTGCGCCCCGGACCCCGGCCTCCGCGCCGGCATTGCCCCAGTGGATCCGGATCTCCTGCTGGGCGTTCCCCTCGATCCTCGGGAGGCGCACCCAGGCGCTCGCCGAGCGCGCGACTGGATCCCATTCCTCCAACTGGTGGGACAGGACCGTGCCGTCGCCCAGGGAGAAGCGAAGGTCAGCACCGTCCGCACGCGCCTCGTCGAAGCGGAAGGTCCCTCCATCGAGGCGCACCAGCAGGGGGAACCCCTCGACGGTCGCTCCCGCGGGCATCGCCGCGCCTTCGGGCGTGGTGAGGATCCAGAGCGATGCCGAGTGGAGCCACTCCGTGAGCCTCTCGGCACCAACGCCACCGGTAGAACAGGCCAGCAACAGGCCCAGAGCAATGGGGTTCTTCATGGGGACACTGGAATCAGGAACGGCGGTGTGTTCCGGTGGTCTCGCGGCGTGGATCCGGGGGAGACGAGGCCGGCAACCGACCCGGGGAATCCCGGTTCGGACTGCGGGTTTCGTTCGGGTCCGGGATGGATCATCGGGCCTTCTCCGGAACGCCCCAGAGGCGTCCGACGAGCGCCTCCATCTCGGGATCGGCCTGATGCAGTTCACCGCGGTGGAACGGAAAGAAATCGTTCCGGGTGAAGTAGGCTTCGGTGCTTTCGGCGAAGTACTCCATCGGCGTGCTCAAGGCATACGCCCGATCGAACCGCCGTCGTCCCTCGGAATCCTGTCGTTCGACACGGTCATAGACTCCGCTGGCCTTGGCCTTGTCATACTGGGCCTTGATCTCGGCGTTTCCGAAGCCGCCCTCCAGAACCCGATCGTGGTAGCCGTGGGCCAGTTCGTGGAGCGTGAAGTTGGGCATGCGTCGCGTCTCGGCCTCGAAATCCTCTACCCCGGTGAATTCCACGCCGCGGGCCATCGCTGGATTGCGCTGGTTGGACCGCAGCCATCCGACGTCGGGATGATACTCGGCACCCGAGCGGACCGCAGGATAGGGAGGAGAGAACCACAGTCGGATCTCACGGAGTTTGCCCACTGCGGGAGCAGGGACGGCCCGCACGATTTCCTGCAGCTGGATCCGCAGGAGCTCCAGGGCCTTGGCGGTGGGGACGGGTTGGTCCTTCAGCAGGCGCACATCGACCAGGACCGTCCAGCCCTCGATCACCTGGGTCTGGTGGGTCGGCTCGGTCGCCCCGACGGCCGGCCACAGCAGGAGCCCAAGGACAAGACTGCGGAGAAACGCGGCTGCAAACGAACAGGCAGGTCCAGGATTCATGCGATCGGGGAACCCTCCGCCAGGGAGTCACACCCGGCGAGTCCGGGTTTTCGGGAAGCGACCCGTGTCGACCCGAATCCGACCATACCATGACGATGTCGCGAGGACGGCGAGGGTTCTTCTGGAGAGGGCAAAGCCCGGGTCTTGTACCGGCTCCAGGTGTCGTCCCCCCAACGCATGCCCCTTCTTCCTTCTCGCCTCTCTTTTTTCTCTCCCTCCGTGCCTCCGCGTCACCGCGTGACTCCACATCCTCTCGTCCCCGCATAGAGCGCCACCATCAGCGACGGGAGACCGACACCCCACAGGAGGATCCGGATCCCGGATGCGGAGGGTTCGACAGGAATGGCTGCGCGGAACTCGTCCTCGCGCCCGCGGGACCGAACCCTCACCTCCAGGGACCACACGCCTGGAACCGAGAGCCAGGCCTCGGTGCCACGGAGGACCTGGTTACCGAACACGGGTTGCTCCCAGGGAACCCATCCCGACGACATGCCCACCGCAGTATCCCGACCGCAGACCGGATCCATCGGAAGCTCACCGGATTCCGCAGGCGGCCTAAGCCGGGATATCAGACCCACCTCCCGGAGCACCGACCCTGTCGATATGTCCTCGACGACGGCGTTCAGGAGAATCCGTCCCACCCGCGGAACGGCCGGATCCATCCAGACCGTCACCCGGATGCCATCCCGTCGTTCCTGGAGGAGGAGCGCCGCCGAATCCGCCCTCCCGACCGACATCCCCCACAGGCACATCCCGAGGAGGAGCAGCCCCATCCGGGCCCATCGCTGGATCGAGGAGGCGTCCATGCACTCAGAATCCCTGTCCCGGCGTTCCCCGGGGCGCCATGGGCTGAAGGAGCATCCACAACGCCGTCCCCTGGAGCACCATGGCCAGCACCGCCCACGGTAGGAACGCCCGCCATCGGTTGCCGGATCCGGAGGTGCATCGTCCCGACACGGTCCACATCAGCCACAGCGTCGCGAGGAAGCCCGCGTCCAGCAGCAGCACCTGAAGTACCGGCAGCGTTTCCCGGAAGGCGAGGGGCAAGGCCGTGAACCCCATCGGCCAGCCCCGACCCAACAGCTCCGCCGCCCAGCGCTGGAGGATTGGCCCCAGCAGCGGGAGTCCCACCCCCAGATGGGCCACCCAATGCGCCGACCAGAGCCCAAAGCCCATCGGCGCGAGATGGAGGATGTTCCGGGTCGTCCAACGGACACCCACCTGCCCTTCCGTCGACAGAACCTGTCTCCCGAGCGCGCCGGCAACGCCGCAGAGCCCAACCAGCAGCAGGACGCCTGCGGTAAACGCCAACAGGGTCCCCACCTCTGGCCCGAGGCCCCGTCCCCAGCCAGCCAGGCCGGGCTGTACCATCAGGGCCATCGCCACCCACGCCGAGGCCACGGAGACCGCCACCCCGAGCGCCACATCCGGCCGCTGATCAAACCGACCCACCACGGAACGGACCCGATCCTGCACCAGGTCGCGGAACGGATGGACCGCCAGCAGTCCGACGTTGGACGTCGGACACGCCCGGACACAGTCGAGACACACCGTGCAGTCGAGGTTACCGGCTTTCTTGGGCAGGAAGAACCCCACCTCACACCCGCGCTGATGGGTGTTGCCCCGCAGGCAGTCGTGCGTCGTGCAGCTCGTGCACACCTCGGGATCGCGGACCGCCACGGTCAGGGGGGACGACACCGCCTGGATCGATCCGAAAACCCCGATCGGACAGACGTGCCTGCAGAACGAGGCGCCGCGGAAGAATCCGTCGACCGCGACCGCCAGCAGGAAGTAGATGCCGATCAAGGCCGCGGTCGCGGCGGGACGGTCCCACCAGGCGAACGCCTCGGACGCCGCGAGGAATCCGAGCAGCAGGAGTCCCGCGAGCCACTTGCCACGGAGCCACCGCGGCCAGGACCACCGTGCGGGGAGGATCCGACGGCTCCAGTCACGCACCAGCATCAACGGGCAGCCGAAGCAGAACAGGTTACCCACCGCCAGCAGCACCACCACCCAGAGACCGCGCCAGACCAGCCATGGGAGCACGCCCGCCAGGTTGGCACTGGCCACCGGCGGACCCCGGAACCCGTCGAGCATCACCCCCACCGCGAGCAGCAGCGCCAGGATCTGTACGGTCCGACGAAACCCGCCACGGCGCAGGATCCCGCCAAGAACCGGAACCTCGAGCAGATCCCACCGCCGCGGTCGTCCGGGAATCGAACCCGAGGTGACGCGGGCATCCGTTCGAGGCGATTCACGGCGGGGTCCGGTCACCGCCCCGCGGAGCGCTCCCGGCCGCACGCCCCTTCGTCCCTCCAGCACCTCGAGGACGATCCACACCAAGGGCAATAGGAACGCGATGGATCCTGGGACCCACATCAGGGCCCCCGCGAGGGCCTGATCCTCGAGGGGACCCAGGGAGGTCACCCGGGGCGCCGACCCGTAGGCCGGATACAGGATGCGGTCCTGGAACGACAGCACCGCCGCGAGGGCGGTATTCTGGAGATCCGCCCCGAGCAGGTACGGGATCATGGCCCAGCGGGGCCAGCGGGGCCGACCCGGCCACGGCTGGATCAGGGGGAACCAGAACAGCATCGCCGTCCCCAGGAAGCAGGCATGCTCCCATCGATGCCACGACTCCGACCGCAGCCCGATTCCATAGAAGAACGGCAGATGCCACAGGAGGTTGGATCCGACAAAGGCCACCAGCCCGATTGCCGGATGGGTCAGCCGATGGACTCCCCGTTGCCAGAGTCGGGAGGCGAGGACCGGACCCAGGACCTCCCGCGTGACCCCACGCGGCAGCCCACACAGCATCGGCAGATAGGGCGCCCCGAGCAGCAGGAGCGGCGGTGCGACCATCGTCAGCAGGAGATGCTGCACCATGTGCACCGACAACAGCCACCCGGCAAAGGCGTCGAGCGGCGACGCGATCGCGACGAACAGGGTGAGGAGTCCCAGCAGGAAGGCCCCACAACGCGCGACAGGAAACCGCTCCGGCACCTGTACCGACAGCCGACGCCATCCGCGGAGATAGACGGCCCCGGTGACGACCAGGCCGAGCAACGGTCCGGGCGCAGGGTTCCAGGACGTCAGGACCGCCTCGACCGGAATGCTCACGGGATCGGGGCTGGGTCCCTTCGGCTACGGACTCCGCCGGACCGACAGGGTGGCATCCCGCGCCGGGAGTTCGTTGGCCGGATGGAGGGTCATCATGAACGCCACGAGCGCGTCGACCTCGGCCGGGGACAGGTTTTTTCCGTAGGCGGGCATGTTGCCGCCGCCCTGGATCACCTGGCGGACCAGCTGGTCCCGCGTCAGCCGCGTGGCCACGGTCGAGAGATCCGGTCCGCGATGCCCGCCGACACCGTCGAGGGCATGGCAGTTCCGACACTGCTTGTTCTGCAGCACCAACGCCCCCTGGAGCTCCAGGGGGGAACGGCCCTTCACGAACGCTGCGGGAGTCGGGTCCGAGGTCCAGGCCTGCATGTGGGGCGACCAAGGCGAGGTCAGCCCTGCCCAGGTCAGAAGCCCGAGTCCTAGGAACGCCACCAGCACGGTCAACACCGCCACCGGACGCCGTCGGGCGCTCTTCTCCCCCGTGTTCGAGATGAACGGCAGCGCCAGCAGGGCCAGGACTCCGACCGCAGGCCCGACCAACAGGACCACGGTCTCGGTATAGGGCGGCAGCAGCGCCGCCACGGAATAGACCCACAGGAAGAAGAAGTCGGGCTGCGGCGCGGTCTGGATGTAGGTCGGATCGGGCACCCCCTCCGGTCCCTTGGGTCCGAACACCGCCGCACAGGTCGCGATCGCCAGCATCACGAAGGCCGAGAAATACAGGTCCTTGCTGATCGCCCCCGGCACGAATGCGACGCCCTCCTTCTCGACCAGCGTCTCGTACTCCTCGACGTACGTCTCCCGCCGCACCGGCACACCCGGTTTCGGGTACTCGTTGATCCCCTTGGTGAGGACCAGCCGGAGATGCACCCCGATCAGAGCCAGGATCGTCCCGGGCAGGATGAAGACGTGGAGCGTGAAGAACCGCGACAGCGTCTCCCCCGCGATGATGGGCCCGGCAAGCATCAGGTTCACGAGCTGCGCCCCGATGACGGGGACGCGACCCATGATCGCTGTACCGATGCCCAGGCCCCAGTAGGCGTCCTGGTCGAACCGCATGACCTGCCCCGTGAACGCCAGCCCCAGGGTCACGAACAGCAGCAGCACCCCGGTGATCCAGGTCAGTTCGCGCGGATACTTGTAGGCCCCGAACAGGAAGACCTGGGCCATGTGCAGGGACATGATCCCAAGCATGAAGTTGGATCCCCAGTAGTGGAGCGCCCGGAGGTACCAGCCCAGCGGCTGCTCATAGGTCAGGTACTCCAGGGTCGTGTAGGCCTCGTCGGCGGACGGGACATAGACGAACGCCAGACAGGTCCCGGTCACCAGCTGGAGCATCAGGCAGAGCATCGTGCCGCTGCCGAACACGTAGAACCAGCTGCCCGAGCTCTTCGGGACCCGGTGTCCCGCGGTCGAGGCAAACAGCTTCGTGAGATGCAGCCGGTCGTCGAACCACTGGGCGATCTGTTGGAGTTGCCGGAGCATGGGGCGGATCGGGTCTCGGATCTCAGGCGGCCGACAGCGGTCGGGCAAGGGTCGGAATGAAGCCGCCCTTCACCCACAGGGCCCCCTTTTCGACCTTGTACTCGTACTCGAACAATCCGCGCGGCGGAGGACCCGAGGCGCGGGAGCCGTCCTCGTAGTAGGCGCCACCATGGCAGGGGCAGAGAAAGAGACGCGACTGCTCGAACCATCGGACCGGGCAGCCCAGGTGTGCGCAGTTGATGGCGAACACCTGGAACTTCGACCCATCAATGCTCCGGACCCAGCATGGGATGTCCGCCGTTTTGCCATCCCACGGCCGGTGGACCGGGTTCCGGTAGGTCGCCAGCCGGGTTGTGCCCGACGGGAACCCTCCGACCGGTCCGAGGGAAATCCATTGGGCGGAAGGCTGACGTCGGAGGCTCGACAGCACATAGCCGAGGATCGGCACGGCCAGCAGCGAACCGGCCAGCACATTGAGCCCGACCCCGAGGGTCAGGAAGAAGCCGCGTCGAGACGACCCCTTGCAGCAGCAGTCGGATCCGGACTTCTGAGGAGAGGAAGGAGTGTCACTCATGGTGTGGAAGGACGGGTCTGCCGGGGGCGTTGGGATGCCAGCCACGCCACGACATCGGAAACCTCCTGCGGGGACATCACCCGACCCGGCACGTAGCCCCGCCAATCGGGCATGCCCAGGTCGATCCGACCGGCCACGACCGCGGTTCGGAGCGCCTGGTCGCTGATGAGGCTCAGGTAGGCCGGGTCGACGATCGACTGGCCGTTCGGACCGCCTCGCCCCTCCGCCCCGTGGCATTTGGAGCAGAACGTCTGGTAGGCCTTCGCGCCCCGGGTCGCATCGCCCAGCGGAGCGCCGTAGGGCGGCAACTTCAGCGCGGTCCGAACCCCTGGGGTACCCTCGGTGAGGCGATCCACCAGGACGTCGATCTGGGCGTCGGTCAGCAGCCCACCCCGTTTCTGGCTGAAGGCCGGCATCGAGGTGCCCGGGACGCCCTCGGTGATCACCCGCCGGAGCGCGGTCGGATCCACGAATGCCAGATACGTGGGGTCGTTCAGGGGACGGGCGGCGGCCAGGCGGCCATCCCGGGAATGACACCCGGCACACTGCGAGCGATAGAGGGCGTCGAAGTCCATCACCGCGGTGTCGGGCCGCCACCGGTCCTCCGGTTTCGGCCGACCCGGGAGCCGGTCGCAACCCGCCGTTGCCAGGCCGATCACCGCGACGAGCACCCCCGCAATCGGGAATCGCCGAACTCGTCCCAGACCCGGAATCGAACCCGGACGGCAAACGGGCGATGGAGCAGGAGGGATCACGACTCCTCCTCCTCGGCCTCGAGTCCCACCCGGGCGGCGAGGGGCCACGTCTGGCGGGTCTCGATCCGTTCGCTCCGAGAGACCGACCAGCCGGTCACAAGGCCGAAGGCCACCTGGCAGACCACGAACCACGGCCAATCCACCCGCGCCCCCAGGGTGGGATCGATGAAGCGGCCGGCCGCATGGAAGAGTCCCGACCAGAACAGCGGCAGCACGACCCCGGCCCAGAGCCAGCCCCGGCGTGGGAACATCGGGACCATCACCGCGTAGATGAAGCCCACCAGCAGGCAGACGATCCCGTGGAGGACCGTGGCGACCAGGAATCCCACACCGCTGAACGCCCGGAGCTGCTCGGTCGAGGCCCGAGCCAGATCCGGCAGCGCGGCGGCCGCGAGCAGGTTGATCGGAAACCAGGGACTGCCTTGTGCGACCAGGCCATAGGCGACCGCCAGCACCGCCATGACCACGCCTCCCAGGAGGCCGGCCTTCAGTCCCGAGGAATACGGATGCATCTGCGCCGGGATCCGCACCCGATGTCCCCCCTGCCCCAATCGGAGATGCTGCACCCGATTCGACACGGGCTGAATGGGGCGGGCCCGCTCGGATTCGGGGACCCATGGGACCCGTTCCTCATGCTCATCGGGGAGCACCTCGCGCCACCAGCCGACCGCCGAGACCAGCGCCGAGACCAATCCCACCAGCGACACCACCCAGTGCGTCACCAATCCCAGGGCCACAAGCGCGATGCCGAACGCGGCCACCATCGGCCACAGCGTCGGCGCCGGCAGATCGACATGCCCGCCGGGGCATTCACTGGACTGGGGATTCGGGGTGGGCATCTGGGAAGAGGTTCAGGTCGGGGCCTCAGCGTCCAAAGACATACACGACGAGAAAGACGACGATCCAGACGGCATCCACGAAATGCCAGTACCAGGTCAGCATCTGGATCCGTTCATGCTGACGGGACGCCACGGCACCCCGAAGGCTCAGCAGGAGGACAAGAGTCAGCAGAAGCAGTCCGATGACGACGTGGCTCGCATGGAGACCAACCAGTGCATAGAAGGTCGTCCCGGCCAGGTTGCCGCTAATCGTGAAGTGCTCGACGAGGATCAGCCGTCGCCACTCGAGCGCCGTGGCGGTGAGGAACCCGAGTCCGAGGAGGATCGTCACGGCCAGCATCGCCTGGAACCGCGCCCGGTTCCCAAGGCGAAACGCCCGCTCGGCGAGGTCGGCCGAGACGCTGCTGGAGATCAGCGCCACGGAGGCCAGCCACGGGATGGAGAGGATGTCCTTCGGGTAGGGTCCATTCAGGCTCTTCCCGAGATAGAACAGGTAGGCCACGACGAAGATCGTGAAGAGGGCCGACTCGGTCGCGAGCAGGCACATCAGCCCGACCTTGCGCCGCGAGGGCAGCACCCAGGGCTCGGTCTCCGACGGTTTGATGGCGTTCGGGACGTCCATGCTATTCGACCCTCCAGTCGGGATCGGACGGATGCTTGAGGTCCCAGAGCGGACGACGGCTCCGGACGGACGGCAGGGTCTCGAAGTTGTAGGGAGGCGGCGGCGAGGTGGTTGACCACTCGAGGGTCCAGGCATCCCACGGATCCTCCCCGGCCCGCGCCCCGCGCCAGGACGACCAGAGGAGGTTGGCTACGAAGAACAGGATGCCGAGCGCCTGGAAGGCGACGCCGATCGTGGCGATCAGGTTCCAGATCTCCCAGCCCCGTCCGGCGTCGTAGGTGTAGATGCGTCGGGGCATGCCGAGGATGCCCGCGATGTGGAGCGGGGCGAAGGTGAGGTTGAACCCCAGCGCGAAGAGCCAGAAATGCCAGCGCCCCAGCCGCTCGCTCATCAGGCGTCCGGTCACCTTCGGGAACCAGTAGTAGATGGCTCCGAAGATCGTGAAGAGCAGACCGCCGATGAGGACGTAGTGGAAATGGGCCACGACGAAGTAGGAGTCGCTCAGCTGCCAGTCGAACGGCGCCACCGCGAGCATGATCCCGGTCAGGCCCGCACACAGGAACTGGAAGAGGAAGGCGACGCAGAAGAGCATCGGGGTACGGAACCGGATCTTCCCGCCCCACATCGTCCCGAGCCAGTTGAAGAGTTTGATGCCCGTCGGGACGCCCACCAGCATGGTCGAGGTGGCAAAGAACGCGTTGCTCATCGCCGACATGCCGATGGTGAACATGTGGTGGGCCCAGACCCCGAGGCTGATGAACCCGATCATCACCGTCGCACCCACCATCACGGCGTACCCGAAGATGGGCTTTCTGGAGAACACCGGGATGATCTCCGAGGCGACCGCGAATCCGGGAAGGATCAGGATGTAGACCTCGGGATGGCCGAAGATCCAGAAGAAGTGCTGCCACAGAACGGCCGAGCCACCGGCCTGGGTGTCGAAGAACTTGGCCCCGAGGAACCGGTCAAGGAGCAGCATGATCTGCGCGGCGGTCAGCGGCGGGAGGACGATCACGATCAGGTAGGCGACCACCAGGACAATCCACACGAAGAGCGGCATCCTCATCAGGGTCATCCCCCGGCACCGCATGCAGACCACGGTCACGATCACGTTGACCGCGCTGCAGATGCTGCCGATGCCCGAGATCAGGATGCTCAGGATCCAGTAGTCCGTGCTGTGCCCGCGGGAGAACGCCTTGCCGGTCAGCGGCGAGTAGGCGAACCACCCGACGTCCGGTGCGCTGCCGGCACCCGACAACCCGGGCGCCGCCAGGTAGCTGAAGTACAGCAGGCAGCCGCCGAAGAGGAAGATCCAGAAGCCGAAGGCGTTCAGGCGCGGGAACGCCATGTCCCGGGCCCCGATCATGAGCGGGACCAGGTAGTTCATGAGCCCGGCGATGATCGGCATGCCCACGAGGAACACCATCGCCGTGCCATGCATCGTGAATAGCCGGTTGAACATCTCCGGCGGCAGGAACTGGTTGTTGGGCACCACCAGCTGCAGACGGATCAGGGCCGCCATGGTCCCCGAAACGACGAAGAAGGCGAGGCCCGCCAGGACATACATCACCCCGAGGCGCTTGTGGTCGGTGGTCGTCACCCAGCCGTGCAGCCACGTCGGCAGCGAGAACGGCTCGGAGGAGGAGGACGCGACCGCGGTGCTGGAGGTGGAACGGGCCATGTCGGATCAGCGCAGGGTCTCGAGATAGGTCGCGATCTGCTCCACCTCGGTTGGCGTGAGCCGCATGTTGGGCATGAGGCATCCGGGTTTGATCGTCGCGGGATCCCGCAGCCAACGCCTCAGGTTCTCCGGGGTGTTGGCTGCAGCCCCTGCCGCAAGCGTCTGCCGCGCCATCAGCCGGCTCAGGTCCGGTCCGAACACCCCATCCGCCGACGTTCCCTCGATCCGGTGGCAGTTGACGCACGAGGTCCTCAGGAAGACGTCCCGGCCCTGACGCCCAGCGGGCGAGTCGACCGGCGGGGCCTTCTGGGCCGCCACCCAGCGGTCGAACTCCTCCGGAGTGTCCACCACCACCCGCAACATCATCTTCGCATGCTGGGTGCCGCAGTACTCGGCGCAGTTCCCCAGAAACGTGCCGGTCTGGTAGGGCTCCAGCCACATGCGGTTGGTGCGGCTCGGGATGAGGTCGGTCTTCCCGGCCATCTGGGGCACCCAGAAGCTGTGGATCACGTCGGCCGACTCGAGGTGGATCGCGGTCGGACGGTGCCGGTCCCGTGCGCTGACCGGGACATGGAGCTCGTTGGCGGTGACGATGCCGAGTCCTGGATACTGGATCTCCCACCACCACTGGTGTCCCACGACACGGACCTGCAGGGCATCGGGAGGGAGGGGGGCGTTCTGGATCGCGGCGGTGGTGCGGAGGGTGGCGACCACCAGGACGACCACGACGAGGATGGGAATCGCGGTCCAGGCCATCTCGAGCTGGACGCTGCCGTAGATCTGGGCGGGTTCGGAATCGTCGTCGCCGGGCCGGCTCCGGAAGCGGACGACGGCATAGGCGAGCAGTCCACCGACCACCAGGAAGATCGCGGTGCAGATCAGCAGTGCCAGGATGGAGACCTCATGGATGGCTTCCGCCGGGGCCGACAGGGGCTTGAAGATGTTGGCCACCGGATGGGTGGCGGCGGAAAGCGCCGGTCCCGCCAGGATGGCGCCAACCCGCAGGATCCATCGCAGCCACGATCCCGCCGGGCGAAGGATCCGGGGATGGCAATGGGTCGGGTTCACTCAGGGGTCGGTGTCGTTGCGGCAGGGTGACCGCTGTGACGTCGCCAGACTGTTTTTCAACGCAGGCAAAGTCAACGCGCCGACGGGATCGGCGCGGCCATTCGACACGAGGCGAGAACCCGCACGGTCAACGGCCGTCCCGGGATCGACGCTCCACCCACGCCTTCATCCGGGGTTCAAGGAGATCCAGGGGCAGCGCTCCGCGTCCGAGCAGCTCGTCGTGGAACTCACGGAGGACGAACCGCGATTCGAGCGTCGCCTCTGCGTGACGTCGGAGCCCTTGGATCCGCAGCTCCCCCACCTTGTAGGCGAGGGCCTGCCCGGGCCAGACGATGTACCGGTCAACCTCCACCTCGACGTCGTGCGGCGTCTTGCCGGAGTTCTCGAGGAAGAAGTCGATGGCCTGCTGCCGGGTCCAACCCCGGCTGTGGATCCCGGTGTCGACCACCAGGCGGATCGCCCGCCACATCTCATAGGTGAGCTGTCCGAACCGGGAATAGACGTCCCTGTAGAGTCCCAGATCGGGACCCAGGCTTTCGGCATAGAGCGCCCAGCCTTCGATGAAGGCTCCGGTGTCGGCATGCTTCTGGAACTCCGGCATGTCGGCGATCTCCTGCGCCAGCGCCATCTGGAGATGATGTCCCGGGACCGCCTCGTGCAGCGTCAGGGCCTCCATCTCCCACTTCGGCCGCATGTCGAGGGCATAGGTGTTGGCGAAGAAGACCCCGGGACGCCCCAGGGTAAGCGCCCCGGGCTGGTAGTAGGCCGTGGTCTGGGCGCGCTCCTGATAGGTGGGGATGGCCTTGACCCCATAGGGCAGCCGGGGGAGTCGACCGAACAGCCCGGGCAGCTCCCGGTCCACCCGACGGCAGATCTCCTGGTATCCGGCGAGGAGCTTCGCACCACTGTCGTAATAGAACCGGGGATCGGTCCTGAGGAACCTCAGGAACTCGGGAAAGGACCCGGAGAACCCTGATTCGCGAATCACCTCATCCATCTGCCTCCGGATCCGGCGCACCTCCGACAGCCCGAGCTCGTGGATCTGGTCGGGCGTCAGACCGGTCGTGGTGTGGAACCGGACCCGGAATGAATACCAGGCGTCCCCATCGGGAAGACGCGTCGAGGCCCAGGCCGTGCGGGCACCGGGCAGATAGTCGTCGACCATGAACCGGTGGAGTCGACGGAAGGCAGGATAGGCGCTGTTGGTGACGGCCGACAGCGCCGCAGCCTCGAGGGTCGATCGGTCCGTCGGGGGGATTCCAGGAACCCCGGCCGACAGCGCGGACAGCAGGGAACGGACGAGCGGGCTCTGTCGGGGGTCTTCCGGGATGTTGTCGAGGATCTGCCGGGGCACATCCCGCAACGGATGGGCGGGCTGGGTGATGCCCCGTCGCAGTCCCTCGCGCAACAGGGTCGCGACGGCATCGATCCGGGGTCCGATCCGTTGGAGGCGCTCGACGATCAGGCCAAGTTCGGCCGGGGTGGCCGTTGGCATCTGGGACAGCGTCTGAGCCAGACCCTGCTGGGGTCCCATGAGTTGGGACAGGGGCATCAACTCGTCCGGGAACCGTTCCCCCTCCACGGAAAGGCGCAGGGTTCGGGCGAAGAGGTCGAAGTACAGCTGTTCCCCCTCGGGCAGTCGACTGCGGTCGAGGGTCCCGAGGGCCTCCTGGGCGATCCGGAGCTCCCGACGCCGCCGGGCAAGGGCCTCGGAGGACAGATCGGTCCACTGCCCCTGCCCCTCGGTCGAGCCGACATAGGTCCCGAATTCCGGATCCCCGACGAGCTGCTGTCGCCACCAGAGATCGACGAGCCGACGGAAGCGGTCCCGCTCGGTTCCGGCGTCCTTCGTGGACCGGATGGACCTGTACGCCGCATCGAACTCGGCCGGTGAGATCGGCTGGGACTCCGCCGCCTCCAGGGTGGTGGAAATGCCCAGGAATAGGATCGCGAGGAGGACCGGGAGGACTCTCATGAGGAAACACCCTCCGCAAGGGGCCATCCTGGCGCGACCTCGGCGTCGGCCGGGGCGGGCGAACGACCTTGGGCCCGATGGAGCTCGGCCAGCACCCCCACCATCGCGGCGTTGTCGGTACACAGGGACGGCGCGGAGATCCGCAGCCGGAGCCGATGCCGTTCGCAGCGTGACGCCAGATCCCGGCGAAGTCCGGAGTTCAGCGTCACGCCACCGCTCGCCGTAACGCACTCGACTCCGAGGTTCCGCGCCGCCCGGACGGTCTTCGTTACGAGCACTTCCACGACGGCGGCCTGGATGCTGGCGCAGAGGTCCCGGAGGCGCTGGGGGTCGTCGGCGAGTCCGGGATGCTTCTGCAGGAAGTATCGGATGGAGGTCTTGAGTCCGCTGAAGCTGAAGTCGTGGTGGGGATCGGACACCATCGGCCTTGGAAACTCGAACGCCGCGGGGTTGCCCTCGGCGGCCAGCCGGTCGATCTGCGGTCCACCGGGATAGGCGAGCCCCAGGAGCTTGGCCGCCTTGTCGAAGCATTCGCCAGCGGCATCGTCGAGTGTGCCTCCCAGGACCCGATGCTCCAGCGGCGCGGTGACCTCGACGAGCAGCGTGTGGCCTCCACTGACGATCAAAGAGAGGTTGGGCTCGAACAGGTCGAACCGTGCGGCGAGTGGCTGGCCCTCGATCCATGGCGAATAGAGGTGGGCCTCGTGATGGTGGATTCCGAAGAGGGGACGTCCGATCGAGAGGGCGAGTCCCTGCGCCGCGGTGAATCCGGCGCGGAGGGCCGCGGGAAGACCCGGACCCCGGGTCGCCGCCACGGCGTCGAGGTCCGCCGGTCCGATCCCCGCCTCCTCCATGGCCCGCCGGGCCACCGGGATCAGATTCCGGAGATGCTCGCGCGTGGCGAGCTCGGGGACGACCCCGCCATATTCGGCATGGAGCCGGATCTGGGAGGCGACGACATTGGACAGGACCCGTCCCTCATGGACGACCGCGGCACTGGTCTCGTCGCAGGAGGTCTCTAGAGCGAGGATCACGGGCGGTGGGTCGGAGCCTCCTGTCGGATCACGGGGAACGGGGAGTGGGACACGCCCTGGATCGGGACGTCTCAGCCGCGCGGCGCGGTGAGTGCGGTGTCGGCAGGAGGCCTCACGACACCCCCGGTCCGGATGAGCTCCTTGGCCTTCTCGAGCTGGGCATCGCTGCCCTTCTCGAAGAGCTCCCGGAGCCGTTTCTGCCGGTCTGAGGGAAAGGACTTCAGTGCCTGTTCCAGGTTGTCCTTGCCGCCCGGGATGCGGGTGAGCTGGATCGCAATCTCCTCATCCTCGTCCATCGGCACCACGACATCGGGCTGGATTCCCTTCCCATGGATGACCTTCTGGCTAGGGGTGTAGTATTTGGCGGTGGTGAGCCTCAGGGCCGAGCCATCCGGCATGGGGAGGACGCTCTGGACGGATCCCTTTCCGAAGGTCTTCTCGCCGACGAGGGTGGCCCGCTTAAGGTCCTGGAGGGCGCCGGAGACGATCTCAGAGGCACTGGCGCTGCCGCCGTTGACGAGGATCACCAAGGGTAGGTCCTTCGCCAGCCACTTCTTCCCGCCCCCGGCCTTGCGTTCGACGTTCTGCTCGGGATGACGGCCCTTGGTGGAGACAATGGGCTCTCCGCGCTTGAGGAACTTCTCACTGACCGCGACGGCTTCCTCGAGGAGACCCCCCGGATTGCCGCGGAGGTCGAGGACCAGCGACTGCATCCCGGCCTTCTCCATCTTCCGCAGGGCCTCCTCAAGCTCGGCACCGGTCTTCTCACCAAACTGGGTCAGCCGGACGTAGCCGACCTTGTCGGCATCCACCGGAAACTCGCGACGGTTATGGATGTCCTTGGCGGTGTAGACCTGGATCTTCTGGCGTTTGAGGGTGAGTTCGAGGGACTTGTCGGCCCCCTCGCGATCGAGGGTGACCCGCACCTCCGTGCCGGCCTTGCCGCGGAGCTGTTTGACGACATCACCCACCGCCAGACCCGCGGTCGACCGGCCATCGATCTGCCGGATCCTGTCGCCAGGAAGGATCCCGGCCTCGAACGCCGGAGTATCCTCCATCGGGGCGATCACCACGAGATCCTCGCCCCGCTGGGCGACCTGCATGCCCACGCCGCTGAATTCCCCTTCCGTATCCTCCTTCAGCTCGTTGAAGGCGGTGGGTTCCATGAACTCGCTGTGGGGATCGAGGCTTCCCAGCATGCCCTTGAGGGCCCCGTGGACGAGGTCCTCATAAGTCATGGTCTCGCCATCGACATAGTCGCGGCGGACCCTCTCGAGCACCCGGGAGAACAGCTCCAGCTCCGTATAGGCGTCGTCCCCCTTGTCCTTTGCGGCCGTGGCCTCGAAGACCTGGGATCCGACGAAGACGTAGCCCGCCAGGGCGGCGACGAAGAGGGAGTAGAGGAGGCGGAGTTTCATGGGGGCCGAAGGCCGAGTCCGACACTACGGTCCGGGAATCACGACTGCAACCGGAGGCACGGGCAATCCTCCCAGGATCCGTGGGGAGCACCCTCCCGGGTCATCGGCCGGGTCCGACGGAGGCCGTGGTTGCGCCGGAGGCGGCCCAGTTCCACGCCACGAGGGCGCGGAGCTCCCGGATGTAGAGGCCGTCCTCGGTCACGGCGAGATGGGCCCAGGCGTCCTCCTCGCTCACCTTGCGACGATCGACGACCTCGAACCGTTCCGGGTTGGCGGCCAGCAGGAGCAGGTCCCCCTTCTGGTCCAGGGCGAGGAGACGCTTCCGGTTGGCCACCAGACTCCAGTACTTCCCGAAGGATTCCGAGGTCGTCCAGGCCTCCTTGCCGGTCTCGAGGTTGATGCAGAGGGCCCGCTGGTTCCGCAGATGCAGGTAGGCGAAGCCGTCCACCACCACCGGAGAGGTCATGTAGCCCTGGGCCTTGAACTCCCACGCGGGAGCCACGCTGAAGGCAGACCCCTCGGCCCGGACATCCCAGGCCAGCGTCCTGCCGCCATAGGCGGAGGCGAAAAGCCGGTTCCCCAGCACGGTCGGGGTCAGAATGTTCATGCCCCGGAACGCTTCGACCGGCTGACGCCACAGAACGGATCCGCTGTCGGGATCGAGTCCGACCAGCTCGGCGCGTGTCTGGACCACCAGCTGGTTCCGCCCGGCCAGCGTGGCCAGGACGGGCGAGGAGAAGGCGCTGCCCATCATGCCATCCTTCGATTCGAGACTGCGCCACCGGATCTCTCCGGATTTCCGATCGAGCCGGACCACCCCCCCGCCCGCCTGCACAAACACCGCGTCGCCCGAGATCAGGGGTGAGGAGACAAACCCGAAGTCCGGGAGGGGTGATTTCAGCTCCGCCACGAAATCCTTCCGCCATCGGACGGTGCCATCCTGGACATCGAGTGCCACGAGGACGTCCCGCATGCCGGCGACGAGGAGCACCTCGCCATCGCAGGCCGGGGTGGCCCGGATCCAGTCGCCATTCGCCTTCGCGAAGAACGGGACGCTCATCGCCCCTTCCCAGTCGCGTCGCCAGAGCTCCTTGCCGGTCTGGCGGTCCCAGGCCCGGACCCGTTCGGACTTCTTGTCGACGGTCTCGGTCGAGAACACCCGGTTGGACACCACGATGGCTCCGGAGTAGCTGGGATCGAGGTCGACCTTCCACCGTTGGGTCAATGTCGGGGCCTGGAGGCTGGAGGGCCAAGGGCGTCCGGTGACCTGTCCATCCCGGTGGGGCCCGCGCCACTGTGGCCAGTCGGTCTCGGCTCGGACCAGTGAGCTGGCGGCAAGGACGAGGGCGGGGAAAACCGTTCGAATCATCACCCAACCAATCACCGAACCCAAGGTTGGCAACTCTCCCGATTGCGTGGGAACCACTTTGACCCAATGATCCTGCGGTGACGGTCCACAAGACCCCTGATTCCAGATCCTCCCAGCGCTCCCGCCCCACGAATCCGGTCGTGGCCGCGCTGGGCTGGTTCGGCATCACCTTCATCGCGGCGGTGATCGGATCCCAGGCGGGTCCGGGTTCGTGGTACGCCGCACTGAACAAGCCCAGCTGGAACCCGCCCAACTGGGTGTTTGGTCCGGTGTGGACCTATCTCTACGTGACCATGGCCCTGGCGGCGTGGCGGGTCTGGCGGCGCGGGGGGTGGACGAACCGGAGGACCTCCCTGCTGATGTACCTGTTGCAGCTGATCCTGAACGCCTTCTGGAGCCCGATCTTCTTCGGCCTGCAGCAGCCGGGGTTCGCCTTACTAGAGATCCTCCTCCTCTGGGCGGCCATCGCAGGGACGCTGGTGTTGTTCCTCCGGACGGATCGGCTGTCCGGGATCCTGTTGGTCCCCTACCTGGCCTGGGTGTCGTTCGCCGCGTTCCTGAACTTCACCCTCTGGCGCTTAAATCCGTGATCCGAGGGCCTGCCTGAGGCGGCAGAGCTGGGAGAGGAGCGGGCCCATGTCCCGGAGCGGGATCATGTTGGGACCGTCGCTCAGCGCCGTATCGGGTTCGGGATGGGTCTCGATGAAGAGCCCGTGGGCTCCGGCCACCACGGCACATCGGGCCAGAACGGGAGCAAACTCCCGTTGGCCACCGGATCGACCGCCAGCCGCCCCGGGCAGCTGGACGGAGTGGGTCGCATCGAAGACCACGGGGAATCCCAGCCGGTCAAGGATGGGGAGGCTTCGCATGTCGGCCACCAGGTTGTGGTACCCAAACGTCGTGCCCCGCTCGGTCAACAGAAGCCTCGGGCGGGTCCCGGAGGACGCCTCGGAGGCCTTGGCCACCACCGACTTCATCTCATCGGGAGCCATGAACTGCCCCTTTTTGAGGTTCACCACGCGTCCCGTGGCGACCGCAGCGGTCACCAGGTCGGTCTGCCGGCACAGGAACGCCGGGATCTGCAGGATGTCGACCACCTCGGCCGCCGGCCCCACCTGGGACATCTCGTGGATGTCGGTCAGCACCGGGACCTCGAGGCGTTTCCGGAGACGTCCCAGGGCCGCCAGCCCCTCGTCCAGGCCAGGCCCCCGGTAGGAGGTTCCTGAGGAACGGTTGGCTTTGTCGAAGCTGGCCTTGAAGACATAGGTGATGCCCAGTCGACCGCAGATCTCGCGCAGGTGGAGGCCGATCCGAAGGGCGGTGGCCTCATCCTCCAGCACACAGGGACCGGAGATCAGGAACAACCGTTTCCGGGAATCCAACGCACGCCACAGCCGGGCGGCGGATCGGTCGGGCGAGGGCCACATCGGGGCAGAGAGTTGCGGGAGGGTGACCGAAGGCCAACCCGATTCTTGATGTCCTCCCCCAGGACGCATCCGGGCGCGGGCCTCCGCCCAACGCTCGCCGCGGTCCGGGAAGTCCCACTTCCCATCTTGGCGGACCGGCCAAACTCGATGATGATTCCCCGCGGTGATCGATTCCGCAGCTGAATTGGCCGAGTTTGCAGCCCGTGTGTCCGAAGCCCCCTGGGTGGCCGTGGACACGGAGGCGGACAGCCTCCATGCCTACCCTGAAAAGCTCTGTCTTCTCCAGGTGGCCATCCCGGGCGAGGAGCGCCTGGTGGATCCCTTGGCGGACCTGCATCTCGAGCCGCTCTGGGAGGCATTCGACCGGCACGAGATCATCTTCCACGCCTCCGACTACGACCTCCATCTGCTGTCGTCGGGACACAACTTCCGTCCAACCTCGATCTTTGACACGATGTGGGCGGCCCGGCTTCTGGGTGAGGCCAAATTCGGTCTGAACGACGTCCTCTCGACCCATCTGGGTCTGCGCCTCGAAAAGGGCTCGCAGAAGGCCAACTGGGGACGTCGACCCCTGACCGAAAAGATGGTCGACTACGCGCTCAACGACGTCCGGCATCTCCATCCTCTCAAGACCCTGCTGAAACAGCGACTCGAGGAGCTGGGCCGTCTCGACTGGCACCGTCAGACGTGCGACCGGATCCTTCGCGACGCCACGCAGCACACCCCGGAGGATCCCGATTCGGTCTGGCGTCTCCGGGGTCACGACAAGCTGGACGAGACGGGTCTGGCGGTCCTTCGCGAGCTCTGGCACTGGCGGGAGCGGGATGCGCTCCGGACGGGACGCCCGCCCTTCTTCATCCTCAAGCATGACAGCCTCTGCGTCCTCGCCGAACAGGCCTCGCGAGGCGGCACAAGGGCCGTCCGGCTGCCACCCTACCTGACCCCCAAGCGCAGGCAGGGGGTTCTCGATGCGATCCACCGGGGCCTTGCCGTTCCCCCTGGGAAACGCCCTCGGCATCGCAAGAATTCGACGCGACGGATGACGCGGAAGGAGCTCGATTTCGCTGAGACCCTGCGGATCCGCCGGGACTACCGGGCCAAGGAGCTCCGGATCGATCCCACCATCATCGCCTCCCGGGGCACCCTGATGGCGCTGGGGCGGACCGACAGCGGTGAGTGGTCGCAGCTCCTCCCGTGGCAGCGGGAGATCCTCGAGACCCCACTTCCACCGGGTGCGGATCTGCCGCCGGCGGCACCCGAGACTCCGGAGCCCACCGCCGATGCGGAACCGGAGGGCGATACGGAAACCTGAGGGTCGACGGTTCCTAACGAAACCCATGGATCGACGCCAGTTCCTCAGGGCCAGTGGCACCGGACTGGCGATGGCGGCCACCGCAGGCCTGCCTGGATGCTCCACCGGCGGACACACCCGTGGTGCCCCGATGGGCATAGTCGACACCCACACTCACTTCTACATGCCGGGCCGACCCCAAGGGGTGCCGTGGCCGTCGCCGGACGATCCGGTGCTGCACAGGGCGTTCCTGCCTCCTGAGTTCGAGCGCCTAGCCCGACCACTGGGAGTGTCCGGAACCGTGGTCGTCGAGGCCAGCCCCTGGATCGAGGACAACGACTGGCTGCTCAACCTCGCGGAGGACCATCCCGTAATCCTCGGCGTGGTGGGGAACCTTCCGGTTGGGACCCCCGGGTTCGCAGGGTACCTGCGTCGACTGTCCCGCCGCCAGGCGTTCAAAGGCATCCGCATCGGTGCGGATGCGGTGTCCGCCGCACTGGCCACGGGACCTGTGGCCGACGACCTCCAGCGTGTCGCCGACGCGGATCTGACGGTCGACCTCCTGCTGGCGCCCGACCACCTCCAGGACGCCGCCCGGCTGGCGGACCGGCTGCCTCGACTCCGTCTGGTCGTCGACCATTGCGCGAACGTCACTGTCGGTGGCACCCCTCCCGAGGCCTGGCTGGCCGGACTCCGCGATTGCAAGGACCGGCCGAACGTCTTCATGAAGTTCAGCGGGCTGGTCGAGGGGACCGGCCGCCGTGGGGGACTCGCCCCGCAGGATCCCGCCGCCTACGCACCCATCACACGGGCCGTGGCGTCGGCCTTCGGGCCGGACCGCCTCCTGTTCGGCAGCAACTGGCCCGTGTCGCTGCTGTTCGCATCCTACGAAACCGTCCTGGACATCGCGATCCGGACGCTGGCCACGGAGGCTGCCGGTGGGATGGCCGCCGTGTTTCGAGACACCGCAGTCCGGGTCTACCGGCTTCCACCCAACGGCGTCACCACGGGAGGCTGAACGTCTTCACGTAGCTGTAGGCCTTGATGGCCTCGATCACGCCTTCCTTGATACCCAGGCCGCTGTCCTTGATGCCGCCGAACGGGCTGCTCTCGACCCGGAATCCTGGCACCTCATTGATGTTCACGGTGCCGCACCGGAGTGTGCGGATCGCCTTGAGGGCGTGATCGAGGTTCCGGGTCACCACCCCGGAGCTGAGTCCGTAGGCAGTGGAATTGGCGAGCTGCAGGGCGTCGTCGAGGTCCCGGACCGCCAGAATCGGGGCCAGGGGCCCGAAGCTCTCGCACACCACCATCCGCGAGTCCCTGGGGACATGGCTGATGACCGTCGGCGGATACAGGGCACCCCTGCGGGTTCCGCCGATCCGGACCCGGGCCCCGGACTGGACCGCCTCGTCCACAACGGTCTCGAGGTGGCGGGCGCTGGCCTCGTCGATCACGGTTCCCACCCGGGTGGCCTCGTCCATCGGGTCCCCGCAGACATACTCACGGGTCCTCTCCACCAGCCGCTCGGTGAACTCCTCGAGGACGGCCTCATGGACGAGGATCCGCTTCACCGCGGTGCAGCGCTGGCCCGAGTTCCGGTAGCTTCCCTCCGCGGCAAGGGTCACCGCGAGATCCATCGGGGCGTCGTCGAGGACGATCAGCGGATCGTTGCCACCGAGCTCCAGCACGAGCTTCTTGTAGCCGGCCGTCGAGGCGATCCGTTTGCCGACCGGCACGCTGCCGGTGAAAGCGACGAGCTCGACCTCGGGATGGGTGACCAATGGCTCAGCCACCTCAGCGGTGGGTCCGAGCAGGACGCTGAGCATGGGACCTGGGAGTCCAGCCTCGTGGAGGAGCTGGGCGAACCGGAGGGCCACCAACGGGGTCTTCTCCGAGGGTTTCAGGATGATCGGGGTTCCGGCCGCGATGGCGGGACCGACCTTGTGGGCGACCTGGTTGAGCGGGTGGTTGAACGGGGTGATCGCAACCGCACATCGGAGCGGTTCCCGCGTGGTGAAAATCTTCCGGGCCTTCCCCTGCGCCGAGATGTCACACGAGAAGATCTGTCCGTCATCGCGCAGCGTCTCCATCGCGGCGAATTTCAGGACATCCAGGGTGCGGCCGACTTCATAGCGGGACTCCCGAAGCGCGAGGCCGGCCTCGGAGGTGATGATCCGGGCAAACTCGTCGCGTCGGGACTCCAGCGCCATGCGGGTCTTCTCGAGGATCTCGGAGCGCTGATGACGCGTGGGCGTGTCGCGAAATCCAAGGGCCGCAGCAACGGCGGCCTCGGTGTCCGCACGACCCGCCAGGACCACGGTCCCGGAGACCGAGCCGTCATAGGGGCTACGGACGGTCAGGACTTCACGACCCGAGACAGGCTGGCCGGCGACCAGGGAGGAGAGTGACTGCATCGGCAAAGATCATGTGGACCGGCCGGGGTCCGATCAATGGGTTCCTGTGGCAACCGCCACAGTCGGGTAAGAAACGGCTCCGAGACCCCGTTGCGGAGGACAGGAGGAAAATATGCCGCTCTATGAATATGTCTGCCGCAAGTGTGGAAAGAAATTTGCCGAGGTCCTGTCGGTCGATGAGCACGAGTCCAAGAAGGTGGAGTGTCCCGCCTGTGGGAGCCGTGACCTCGACAAGGTGATCGAACCCTTCTACGCCAGGACCTCCAGCAAGACCGGGCGTCTCTGAACACGCGCCGTGGGGTTGCCGCGCCGGTTGCCCAGGAGAACTCCGAACTGGGCAATCCCGGGACCGTGGATCCATGCTGCCGGGGTCCATGAACCCCGAGAAGCGCGGCGCCCAGATCTCCCTGACCCACTGGATCCTGATCTCGATGGTCGTGGGCGTACTGGTCGGATGGCTCTTCCCGGGTGCGTCCCAGGATCTCAAGGTGCTGTCGACCCTGTTCCTGAACCTCATCAAGTGCATCCTGGTTCCCCTGGTCTTTTCGACCTTGGTGGTTGGCATCGCCGGACATGCCGAGGATCTCCGGGCAGTGGGACGCCTCGCCTTCAAGTCCTTCATCTACTTCGAGGTGGTGACCACACTGGCCCTGGCGATCGGTCTGGTCGCGGTGAACCTAGCCCGGCCAGGGGACGGTCTGATTCTTCCGCCGCCCTCCGCAGCCACACCGGCGGCACCCCCGACTCCCGTCACCTTCTCGGGCATCATCGAGCATCTGGCGCCCAAGAGCTTCTTCGCCGCCGCGGCCGCCAATGACGTCCTCCAAGTCGTGGTCTTCGCCATTCTGTTCGGCGTCGCCCTCGCCCAGGTGCCCGGCGAGCACCGCACGACCATGCTGGCGTTCTTCGAGGGACTGACGGAGGTCATGTTCAAGTTCACCGCCCTGGTCATGAAATGCGCCCCCATCGGCATCGGGGCCGCAATGGCGGTCACCGTGGGGCACGGAGGGCTGGAGGTCCTCAAGAACCTGGCCCGCCTGATCCTCACCCTCTACGGGGCCCTGGCGGTATTCGGCGTGCTGGTCCTCCTGCCCGCCGCCCTGTGGGCCCGCGTGCCGGTGATGCGGTTCCTAAGACTGCTTCGGGAACCGATCATCCTTGCATTCACGACCACCTCGTCGGACGCCGCGATGCCCGACGCCATGAAGCGGCTGGTCACGTTCGGTGTTCCGAAGCGGATTGTGTCCTTCGTCATGCCGATGGGCTACTCGTTCAACCTCGACGGCTCCACCCTCTACCTGGCCATCGCCTCGGTGTTCGTCGCCCAGGCGGCCCGGGTGGAACTGTCGATCGGCCAGCAGCTGGTCATGATGCTGACCCTGATGCTCACCAGCAAAGGGATGGCGGGGATCCCGAGGGCCTCCCAGGTGATCCTAGCGGGAACCCTGGTGAGCTTCGGACTCCCCCTGGAGGGCGTGCTGTTGATCATGGGAGTCGACGAGCTCATGGACATGGCCCGGACAACGGTGAACCTGATCGGCAACTGCCTCGCGACTGCCGTCATGGCGCGTTGGGAGGGGTGCCTGCAGATCCCGCCTGCACCCAAAGGAGCGGATGGCGCCTCGGTTTGACCCCCGTTGCGCCGGTGGGACACCCACGATGTCCACCCCTACCCGGGGTCACCGCGACCGTTCCCGCCGGCAGGATTCCTGAGGAAAACCTTGCACCGGGGGTGTTCCGCGGGAAGTTTCCCTGCCTAATCCGGGATCCCCAGGCTCATCGACCCTGGGCATGGGGACCGGACGTTCCCAAAATGATGTTCCCATCCTCCCGCATGCCGCGGGCCCTGTGCGTTGTTCTCTCCGTCGCGGCAATTCTCTTTTCCCTGACCCTGGCACAGAGCCAGGAGAAGCCCCAGGAGCCGATTGCATATCTGACCTCGCCATCCGCGGGGACCGTCCTGATGCCGAAGACCCTCACCCTCGAGGCCGTCACGGTCGACGGCTCCGAATACCCGGTGACCCAGGTGGAATTCCTCGCCTCCGAACGGGTGATCGCAACGGTCGATCGACCAGTCGACCAGCCCAAACCCGAGGCCGGGACCAAGATCCAGTTCAAGGCGACCTGGGAGAATGTCCCATTTGGCCTCCACATCCTCAAGGTCCGCGCCCTGAGCGGTGAGTTCGTGGTGGCGTTGTCGGACCCCGTCACGGTGCTGGTGGTCGGCATCCCACAGCCGCCCCCGGAACCGACCCTCCGGGTGGCCATCACATCGCCCTCCGCCGGAACCAAGGTCACCCCCGGTGAACCCATCACGGTCTCGGCCAAGGTGGCCGGCGACGAACCGATCCAGATCGTCTCCTTCTACGCGATCGTGAACGGACAGACCCAGGAGATCGGCACAGCCACCCAAGAGCCCTGGCAGGTGGACTGGAAACCGCGCGAACCGGGACTCGCACTCCTCTACGCCAAGGCCGGATCCCGGACTGGATCGGCCCGATCCGATTCCGTTCCGGTGGTGGTGATGGGCATCATCGAACCGCCCCTTCCCCCGGCTTTTCCCATCCGGGTCGGTCTGGTCTCCCCAAAGGGCGGTGAGCTGCTTAAGCCTGGGACATCCCTCACCGTGGTGGCCGAGGCGAAGGGTGATGAACCCATCGAGTCGGTCTCCTTCGAGGCTGTCGTGGACGGCCGACACGAGGAGATCGGCACCGATTCCGAGGCCCCGTGGACGATCCAATGGACGGTCCCCGAGGGTCGCGTCGCCATGCTGACCGCCATCGCCCGATCGAAGACCGCCAAGGGCATCTCGGTCCCGGTACCCGTCCGCATCGCTTCGGAACCTGAACCGGTGGCCCCGCTGGTCTGGCTGAAGCCCCATGGCGAACTGAATTGGGTCTCGGGGGTTCCTCTCCCGCTGGTCGTGCAGGCCAACGAGGCGGAGGGCCCCTTCAAGTCCGTCGAGTTCTTCGACGGCGATACCCCACTTGGCGAGGGATCCCGGCTGACAACCGGTGGCATCGTCCCCTCGACAACCTCCCTGTTCGTTCTGGACTGGAAAGGCACCGCAGGGACCCATGCCCTCGGCGCCGTGGGACATCGGACCGACGGCTCCACGGTCCGGGTGGACGGCCCCAAGCTGACCCTCAAGGACCCCACTGAACCGCCCCGGCCCGCTTGGGTGCGGATCACGACTCCGGATATGGGATCCTTTGTCAGCACACCAGAGGTTTCGCTCCAGGCGGTGGTCTTCGAGACGCCGGACGCGCCGATTTCCACGGTGGAGTTTGTGGTCGACGCCATGGTGGTCGCCACCGCCAAGCGTCCGGCGGACGCCCCGGCCTCGTCGCCGGACCACAAGCTGCTCTTCGAAGCGCGTTGGACCCAGCCGGTCGCTGGTATGCATGTCCTGCATGCCCGGGCGATCAGCGGCGAGACGACCGTCGCCAAGTCGGAGCCCGTGCGCTTCGTCGTCGGCGAGGCCAAGCCCCCGGTCCCGCCCTACATCATGCCGAAGATCTGGATTGCCTCCCCACAGAACGGCGATCGCCTCCCGGCCGGCCAACCCCTTGAGATTGTGGTGAAACCCACCACAGGCGAAGCTATCCAGTCGGTCGAGTTCCTCGCCATCTCGGGCGGCGAGCTGAGAGAATTGGGAACGGTCACACAGGAGCCGTGGTCGTTCACCTGGAAGGAACCCACGGAGGGACTCTCGCTGCTGCTGGTCCGGGCCCGCATCGGGGACGAGACCGTCCGTTCGTTCCCGACCTTGGTCGTCATTGGGGACGGGATTGTGTGGGGCCGCGATGACATCAAGACCCCCGGTGCTGGCGTGGTTCCGGACAGTGGGGTGTTGGAACCGGATCAGCCGCGGATCGCACCCCTCCGTCCGACCCGGGACGGTCGACATGAGCTCGTGATGGTCGGCGGCAACGACGGCACACCGATGGATCTCGAGGCGTCAGAGGACTTGGTGCACTGGACCCGTGTGGCGCGGGGCGTCCTCAACCTCGGGGCCACCATGGACATCAACACCACGCCGGAGTCGAAGAAGGGATTGTTCTACCGGCTGGTGCCGGCGGCACCTTGATCGAAGGGCCCCTGCCCCGTCGTCCGTCCCATCAAGCCCGCACCGGATTGACCCGGATGCGGGCCTTCATCTTCTTCCAATCGGATCGGGACGGCAGTGTACCTGGAGCGACCTGAGCGGCCGAGGTTCCTGCAGCGACGCCAGCAACCAGCCAGTCGACGGGATCCTGGCTCCTCAAGGATTCGGCCACCACCGCCGCAAGGAGGGCATCCCCAGCCCCGACGGTGTTACGGACCGCGACTCGAGGAGGATTGGCCTCGATCGCGTGGCTGAGCCGGGAATTGACGAGGAGTGCACCGCGTTCGCCCCGGGAAACCAGGACCCAGTTCCGCGTCAGGGTCGAGAGGGCCTCCGCGGCCGACAGCACTTCGGATTCGGACCTGAGGTCCTGGCCAGCCCACTGGGCGAGTTCGAACTCATTGGGCTTAACGAGGAATGGCTGCTGACGTGCGGCACGAGCAAAGGGTTCCCGGTCGCAGTCGAGGAATAGCCGGACTCCGGCCCGTCTCGCCTCCCGTGCGAGGTCGGCATAGGTGCTTGCAGGCGAGCCGAAGGCCAGGGTTCCCGAGATCACCACGGGATCCGATCGACGGATCCAGTCGGTTGCCATGGACTTCAGCCCCTGCGATTCCGACTTCTCCAGGCGGGGCCAGGTCGCATTGAAACGGAACTGTGGACCGGTCCGCGGGGACACGACCACGTTGCAGCGGTTGGCTCCGGAGATCGGGAAGCGGAGGAACCGGATCTTTTCCGAGCGGAGCCCCCGGGCGAGCTCCCGCCCCGTTGATCCACCGAGAGGCAGAAGGATGCGGGAGGGGAACCCGCACCACCTGAGCCATCGAGCCACGTTGATCCCCTTGCCACCCGGCCATCGGGTCTCAGCCTCGATCTCGTTCTTTTCCTCGGGCACCACCCGGGGGAGACGCCACTCGACGTCGACTGCCGGATTCAGGGAAATGACGAGACCGACCGGGGACATGCCGACGGCTCAGGGTGGGATCTGGACCACCCGATAGAACAGCGGCTCACCACTCGTCGGAGGCTCCAGGATGAAGTTGAGGAGATCTGAGGTGGCAACCGAGGTCATGACGATCGTCCAGGTCGCCGGGTCGGCTGCGAGGGAAGCGCTCGCACGGACCTCATACCGTTCGCCAGGAACGGTCGTGACGGACATCACCAGTCCGGTCCCGGTGCCCGTCTGGATGCTGGCTTCGATGGGTTCACCACTGACCAGCATACCATCCCGTTCGAGGGATGCCCGGACGGTGAAGCCCGCCAGGTTGGTAGAGTTCACCTGGACCTGGAGATACCAGGCCCCGGAGATGTCATTGGACGCCCCGGATCGGAGGGCGATGCGCTGCCCCGTCGGGGTCGGTCCCGGCGCGAGGAAGATGTTGGTCTTGTCCGCGAAGGGCGGCAGCACTCCCTTCGACGCCCGAAGAATCACTGGAATCGAGTAGTCATAGACCTCGAACAGCACGCCGCGGCTCGTTGGCGGGACCACGAATGAGAAGTAGACACTGTTGGAGGCAGGCGCGTTCGTATAGGGGACCGAATCCAGGAGAGCGATCGCACCCGGCGCATTGTTGGTCACATAGCTCGCCACGACGGCGAAGCTGATCGGAGCCGGGTCGTTCGCCACCGCTGTCAGGAACCATCGCCCCTTGCTCAGGCCAACCGGCAGACTTCCAGGCCCGAGAGCGATGACCTCGTCGAGGCGCCCCAAGTTGGTACTGGCGTAGTCGAAGTCGGTGCTGGTCGGGTACGGCAACCCACGCCGCAGATACAGGTCCACGTTCGCGCTCAGGTTGGTCAGGGCGAAGGTCCCCTTCCCTGGCTCCTCGGTGATATCGAGGAAGAAATGGGATTCCTGGGTCTCGTTGGTGATCGAAGCCAGGTAGGTAATCCCGTTGGTCAACCGGATGGCATTCCCTTCGTCCTCGGACGCAAGGATCGTATAGGTGATCGGCTTGCCGATGTTCGTGCTGGTCGAGTAGACCCCGAGGTACCAGAGGCCCGTCGTCAGGGGAACCGGCTCGCTCCTGCGGTCGATGAGGATCACCTCCGGCACGAGGCCGACATTGGTGCTGGCGTAGTCATAGGCGAACTCGCTGGGGATCTGGGGTGCCTTCCTCGCGACCAAGTGCAGCTCATCCGTGTGGTTGGTGAGCATGAAGGTCACCGCCACGGTGTTGGATCCCACATTGAACGAGTAGTAGTCCATCAGACCCAGATTGTCGTTCGTCGCCCGCACCGGGATGTTGTTGGTCAGGGGGCGAATCGGGAGGCCGAAGTCCACCTGGATAGCGAAGGTGTTGGACTGGCCGGCATCAAAGTTCTCAACCGACAGGTAGTACCGCTGCCCCGGCACCAGAAGCGGCGGCGTCTTGGTGTTGAGGACCTGATAGTAGTTGGTGGTCCCGATCGTGGGTCGGATCAGGCTCTGGTCATCCGGGAGTCCGCCCTGGCCGGGAAGACCCACCGGATTGTGCCAGAGCACGAGGGGTCCGCCCGTGGTGCTCTGGAGGTAGTTTGTCGCACGCGTGGCCTCCAGCGGGACATCGATGTAGAAATATCGGGGTTCAGGTCCGACGATGTTGGTCGAATAGGCGACGCCATTGGTGAGGCGTACCGCAGGCAGGCTCTCGGGAGCGAAGGTGAGGGTGAGCTGCCAGTCGAGCAGCTGGCCTTCATAGGGCGCGCGGGTGTCATCGACCTCGAGGCTCCAGGTTCCCAGACCGGCACCCAGCAACGGACCCAAAGGCTCCTCGGGCAGGTAGGTCATGGACCCGGCGACCTGGATCAGCTGCACATCGTCAACGAGCATGCCGTGCGAACCGGACGGGACGCTGAGGGAATCGAACTCCACGACCGCCGTCGACTTGGTGGCGCGAAAGACATAGACGTTGTTCGTGTTCCACTCGTTGGTACGGAGCACGACCGGAGGCGGGGTGACCTTGATGCCGTCGATGAGAACCGTGGGATTCACCACGCTGCGTTCGTCAGAGACGAGCCGGGCGGCGAAGTTGATCGCATACTTCTCGCCACTCACCACCGGGAAGGTCCGGCGCACCACGCTGTTGGAGAGCACCATCAGCTTGCGGCTGCTGTTGTAGGACAGGACCGGGTTCAGCCAGATGGTCATGGTGTTGGTGACCACCAGCCAGTCCCGGACAGCATCGCCGGCCAGGTAGGGGATCGGATCGAGATCCTCGAAGTCATCCTTCACGACCAACATGTTGGTCTCGACACGGCCGCCGAACGGCGGTGGCACGAACTTGATCTTTTCGTGGGCCCGGTTGGTGTTCTCGCTGAAGGTGGCGAACAGGATGTTGGTGACCTTCCGTCCCCTCACGAACTGGTTGGGCGCCGAATTGATCAGGACCTGCTGCCCGTTCGTCGAGGTCATCACCGCGGTGATGGAACCGAGCCCGTTGGTCGGGTTACTGATGAGTCCGGGGCCAAACTTGAAGTCGCTCCCCTCACCCCACCATCCGGCGAACACGGCGTTGGTGCCCGGAGGAGGGATGTAGACCCATCCCTCCAGGGTGAACGCGGAGCCCGGGCGGAGGTTGACCTCGCTTCGCGTCCGCGCGATGCCCCGCTCCTTGCCCTCGACGAACACCGATCGGCTCCCGGGGAACTGGCCCGGCGCGGTGGAGCAGAAGAAGTTGAAGACGACGCTGTTCGTCCCGAGAACGTCCATGCCGTCCGGGTTTTGGGTCCCCAGGATCGCGTCGAACGGCCACAGTGCCCAGAGGCCCGCCGCGGCATCGATCCGCTGCTTGGGTTCGCCCTGGACGCCGCGAAGATAGATGTCACGGATCTCCTGGGGACGCAGAGCCCGCTTCCACAACCCGAAGTCGTCCACGCGGACGCCTCCATTGGGGACCAGTCCGTTGGGGGTCGGATCAATTCCGAAGTAGAGGCGGTTGCTGGTCGCCGGGACAAACCCCGGCGGCAACAGGCCCTGGCTGGCGATCTGGCCGTTGACGAAGACGATGGACTTCCTCGAGACAGGATCAAAGGTCAGGGCCACGTGCTGGAAGTCGTTGTTCGTCGAGACGACACTCTGTCCCAGATTGGTGGCCGTGGTACCACCCCGATTCTCGAAGAGAACCGAACTGTAGCCGTTGGGATTCCCGAGGCGCATTGATAGGTCGGACGCCCTCGGATGGTCCACCCGGACGCCGATGTCCATCGCCGTGATCTTCCGCTCATCATCCACGGTGAGTGTGGACACCGTGCGGGCGACGTCGGGGATCAACCCCTTCTCGATCGCCGTGAACGAGCGGGTGTAGCTGGCATCCAGATTTCGCTCGATCCGTCCGCGGATCCGATAGCAGACCTGCACGCTGTGGGGGTTGTACACCGCGATGAAATAGCGCCCGGCCTCCAGCGGCGGGACATCCCGGGTGCCGATCGAGACGCTGCCACCCGAGGCCGGGATGCGGGCATACTTATCGGCGGCGTCCGGATTCGAGATGTCCGGGTACTGGTCCCTCATGATGTAGACGTCGAGGGGCAGCGGCGGGTTGATGTCAATGATCGACACCGTGAGACGGCTGGCGTCCGGCGGGACCAAGATGACCTCGAGGCCGACGGAATCCGGGTTGACGCACCGCGCCGCCCACTGGTCGCCGAAATCGTTGGGCGGCATCAAGAGCGAGAGGTTGTTGATGCGACCAACGTATCCGAGGGCGCTGTCGACGCTCTGGAGGAACCAGGCCCCGCTGGCGGGGTACCCGAGGAAGGAGATGAGCGAGCCGGGTCCATCCGAGGGCTGGGTCCCGGTCATCCCGCTGCCCGTGTCATCATAGCGCACTTGGATGTTGGTTCCGGAATCGAGCCCAAGGAGCCGGGAATGGTTCTGCAGGACGACGGCATTCTGACCGAAGCTCAGAGACGTGAGCAGATCCGGGAAATTCTCATGGGTCGTCGTGACCGTGGCGTACACCGCCCGGATCGGGGTCGGGATGATGTTGATTGCCATGTAGGCCCCAAGACCTGGATTCGACGGTGTTCCATCGGGTATGGGCTGGACGAGGGGGACGGCAAGGGGCATCGGAAAGCCCTGCTCATTGAAGGCCGTCAGGGGTTGATCGGTGCTCACCCCTACCAACCCGTACTCGCCCGCCATGTGGTCCTCGGACTTTACACCCACGTAGAAGACATTGTCGGGGGCCGGTGGATCCCCAAGGAAGTAGACGAGCTCGTTGCCGCCCCGGGTGGTCGATTTTCGGGCTTCGGCGACCGCAGTCACGTCCAGGTTCGTCAGACCCGGATCATGGGACACGTAGAGGTCGATGTCTGGTCCATTGGTCCGCCCGCGGGACAGGTTCCCGACCGGGAAGGTCACAAAGACCACGTTGCTGCCATTCGTGAAGACGAGATCCCCGTTGGTCACGGTTCCGGGGGCATTGGTGAAGGTGTAGAACTGCCACTGCTGGAACTGTCCGTTGGTTCCCCCGACCAGTGGCGAATTCGCACCCACCCGCTGGTTGAGGAAGGCGGAGCTATTCGTCATCGACAGCACCGGGGGACGGACATAGCTGGCCGCCACCGGGTTCACGCCCTTCGGCACCCCGACCGTCGCGATGACATTGGTCGCGGAGGGAGCCCCATCCGAGGCGAAGGCGAGCGAGAAATCCTGAGCGATGCGATTGGTGTTGGAGCGGACGCTGTTCACGTTGACCCGACGGGCCACGACCGTGATGACAAGGTTCGAGCTGAGGGGCGGGGCGAGGATGATCCGCTCGACATTGTTGATCCGGTCGAGGGTGGGCAGACCGTTGGTCGAGATGTCATTCGTCCCATGGCCCACGGAGAAGCCGGATTCCCGGTTGAGGTCGTTGCCCCAATAGAGCTCCCCGGTGATCCGGTTGGAGACGATGAGATCGAGGTCGTTGACCAGCTTGGGTCCGACCAACGGATCGCCAGGGGGATCGGTCCAGACCAGGGTGATCCTGAGGGTTTCCTCCAGCGCATTGGTGCTCAGGATCGCGAGGTCAAAGTCGACCGACTCGCCCGTGGCCAACCCCTTGTTGTTCTCAACGGCGAGGACATCCACCTCACGCCCATCGACGGTGGACCGGAAACCTCGCCCAAGGGCCCGCTGCAGATTGGGTCGTCCCCATCCCCCGTAGTTGAACACCTCGTCGCGGCTGGGCATGTAGCCCGGACTCGTGGCACGCGAGGAATTGATCAGAAGCGCTTTGTAGGTCGAGGCGGACGGGAACTGCTTCACCTTGTACTCGAAGTTCTCCTGCATCTGGGCCAGCACCCCGGAAACGGCGGGTGCGGCCATGCTGGTGCCCGACTCGAACCGGTAGTTTGGCAGAACCTCGTCATCGACTTCCGCCATCAACGAGGCGATCGGGTAGATCGGGGACCGGGAATCGGGGAGCTCCGGTGGCTCCCACTGGGTCGATCGCACCGATGAAATGAAGGTTCCAGGAACAACGACGTCCGGCTTGAACCGACCCACCGTACCCTCGATGCCGATGCCGACGTTGCCACGGCTGGAGTACCCTGCGACCTGCCAGTCGGAGTCAGTCCGCTTCTCAAGGATCCGATTGGTGAAGTAGGGGCCTCCATTGGTCTCCCATCCCGGCACGAGGACCTGGGAACCGATCTGAACGGGAAGTCCGTTGGTTCCGCTGATCACCGCGTTGGTGAGATACCGGGGACTCTCAAGGGCACCGACGGTGATGACGTTCTTGGCGTTGGCCGGGGAAAGGATGGTGTCGGGAACGCCGCCGATGCCGTTATCCCCCCCTGCCCCGTCGTTGCCGGCGGCGAACACATAGAGGATAGGCTGGTCTCCAGTCTCACCCGGCAGGGCATCCCGGACCGCCGCGTCGAAGCTGGCGGAGTGCGTTGAGTACTCGTAGATGTCCGGTCCGGTGTATCCCCAGGAATTGTTCGAGATGAGGATGTTCGTCTTCGCGTTGAACCGCTCGGGTGCATTCGCCGCGGTTTCCTGGAGCCACGAATCACCGGAGGCCGGGCCAAAGGCGAGGTCGACGGGCAGGATGAAAATCGAGGCCTCCGGGGCCCGGCCCTGGAAGTCCATGTTGTTGGTCGATCCTTGGGGCGGGATCTTGACCGTGCTCGACTGCGAGCCATCCCCGGCAATCGATCCCGCCACATGGGTGCCATGGCCATTGGGGTCCCGAAGCGCAGCCGGCACACCGGCCTGCGTGAACACACGGCCCTCGAGGTCGGGGGCCGTGGCATCGACACCCGAATCGTTCACGTTCACCAGCACCTTGTTCCCGGTCAGCCCTTCGAAGGGGCCTGTGTTGGCGGGATTGGTCGTCGAACCCAGCGCGTATCCGGTCAGGTCGTTGGCGAGGCTGATGGTTCGACGCGGCTCCACCCGATGGATCCCCGGGACGGCGGCCAGTGCGGCCAGACGCCCAGCCGGCACCGACACCGTCACGAGCGTTCCAAACGGTCCACGGCTTCGTCCCAGTTCCTGGACCCCGATCGAGCCAAGCTCACCAGAAGGGTCGAACCCCTCGGGAACCGTCACCACCAACTCCTGTCCCGACTGCGGTTCGGAACCGCCGAGGACCTGGTCGATCAAGGACGGCGAGAGCTTGAAGTAGGGCTCGAGGCCCATGATCGCATGGGTACCCGGGTCTGCTGCGAGGCGTTCCGAGACCTCGGCGGAGGCCCGCACCAGCAGGGCGTTGTTGGGGACGTAGGAGAGAACCTCAGCACCGGACCTCACCAGACGCTCCTGGAATTCCCGCGTGATGGGGCCGGTGGCCTGGACGATGAAGGCTTCCGCGGAACGCGTGGTCCGCAAGCTCCCGGGAATCTGGATCGGATCGGTCGACGTGGTGTCAATCAGGGCATTGCGGAGAAGGATCGCCCGGTCGTTGTGCAGGAGTTCCTCAACGGTCGCCTCCGTGTTCCGGAGGCGGAAGGCAAAGGAGGCATCCCGGTGTTCCGGCTCAACTCCAGCGGCCAGGGTCGCGAGCGGAATCCAGTGCCCCTGCCCCGTCACGGGAGCGGCAGACGGAGACGATGACACCAGCAGCGGAGTCGTAGTCGCGCTGTGTGCCGCAAAGCCGCCAATGGGGTGGGTTAACCCAACCCGACCGAGGGTCAGGAGACCGCGGTCATGGGCCCGCCATCCCAGGTGGGCGAGAACCCCAGCGAGCAGCACCACGGCCAATTTCTGACGACGGGAGAGACTCATGGATTGGAAATCGGGGAACCGGGCTAGGGGTTCGAGAGGATCACACGTTGATCCTCGACGACGGGACGGAGCATCCGGGGATCACCGTCGATACGGAACACGGTCTTGGTGACGAACTCACCGGTGATCGTGTAGTTGGTGGAAATCCCGTAGAGCGGCCCAGGACGGAGGTTGATGGCATTCTGGGCGGGCTTGAGGTTCTGGCCGTAAGCGTAGACCACATACCTGGGCTCATCGGCCCGGAGGAGCGACATCGCCTGCTGCGGCAGCCGCTCGAGGACCTCATCCCCAACGTTCCGGATGCGCGACCAGTCGAGGTCCGTCTTCAGGAACGGGGCCCGATCGGACAGCGTGGGCACCTGCAGGACCGCGCCGAGGTTCTGGAAGGCCCCGTCCGGATTCAACAGCACGCCGGCCTGGTTCGTCGCGGCCTGCATCTGGCTGATGCCCGGAATCCTGTTGTTCCTGGAGTCCTTGTAGCCGGAGACCAGTTCGGCGATCCGCGGTGAGTCGGGCCTCAGGAAGAGGGGCTGCACCAGGTCGGGGTCTGCCGTGCTCGTGTTCTCAAGGAGCGGCAGACCAGAAACGACAGCAGCCCAGGCAGCCTCCCCGGTCTGGTTGACACCGACCTGACCGCGTGCCGAGTTGTCGTTGAGCGACGCCGTGAAAAGATCCATCAGCTTCCAGTCGTTGGTCGGATGGGTGTAGCGGTCCCCGGCCCAGCCGCCCCACGTGAGGCGTCCCCCAGTGAGCCGCGTGGCCACCGATGCCTGGTCCGGCGGCAACTCGAATGCGGGCAACGACTTCAGGTAGATCGTCTGCCATGGCGTGCCACGATGGACCCGGCCCAGCTGACCGACTCCACCGAAGCGGAACGTGGTGTTGGTTCCCACAGGGAACTTCCAGTCATCTGAAGATCGAATCAGAGGGTCCTTGAAGGCGTAGTCGAACGCAGTGCTGCCGGCTGCCGTCGCCGGGATGGGAAGGCCGGTCAGGTTGGCGTTGGTTCCCCATGGGGCGTAGGCGTTGACGAACTTGGTCGAGCGGCCGACGTCGAACGCAACAAAGTTGGTGGTCAGGCTGATCCCCAGCAGGGAACCCGGTGCCCGACCAAAGAACTCGTGTGGCACCTCGGTGTAGCCGGCCTCGGTCAGGAAGAAATAGCCCGGCGAAAGATCATCCTTCGTGTAGTGAACCAGGGGATCATTGGCCATGCGGCGGTCCGACAGGAACACCCGGGGCGACGGGTTGAATCCGACTTGGGTCACGAGGTTTGACCCGTAGTTCTGGCGAATCCGAATGATGTAGGCGGGATCAGCCGCAGGGAGGATTCCGTAGAGGAAGTACTTGAGGCCGTCGATCGACTCCTGGATCTGGTCCTCCCGGACCGGGGCCCCCGTCGGGTTTCGCCACAGGGTTCTCGGCAGCTGGATGGTACCGACTGAGGCCAACATCTGGTTCTCGATGCCGAGGGTCCGATTGGCCTGGACGAGGTTCGTGTTCCAGAACGGTGGCATCGACGTGAAGCCATTGTCCGAGGAACCCGCCTGGTCGCTGAAGTACTGCTGCTCGGCCCCCTGCGCATTGAGCCCGAGGGTCGAGATCACGTTGGTCCGCACCATCGTGCTCCGAAGCGTCGTCAGATCCAGGAGCCGCTGGCTATTCTCGTCGAGGATGGCAAAGACGAGGCTGTTGGTAACGTAGGCCGAGAGGACAGGAGTCAGGTATCGGGTCGTGGCCTGAGAGATCACGACGCGTCCGGCATTCGTCAGGTTCGGGGGGTAGGCCTGTCGATTGACAGGGTCGTAGATGAACGAGGTCCCGATGGCCAGTCCGCCGGGCACGGGCACGGTGCGATTCGTGATGTAGGGTGGGAACTCGAGATAGGCGGGTGAGTTTGTGTTCCGGACCAGGCCCGCCGCTTCATAGACCCGGGCAGGCCACGAGGACTTGAGATAGTTGGTGCTCAGCAGCTCCCGACGCCTGAGGACCACCCGGGGATCCCCAGGGATGGTCTCATCCATCAGCGTGAACTCGAGGACATTGGTCGCGAAGATCCGAACGTTGCGGGGGAAGTTGGTCAGATACGAATTCCAGGCCTCCAGCCCAACGAGATTCGTGACATTGACCAGGTACTGGTACTCCGTCCGGAATCCACCGCCGTTCGCCCCAGTAAAGGGCAGCTCGGTCTGCCCGATCTTGGCCACCCGCGATGGGCGGGTGACGTAGAGGCGGCGAGTCGGCTGGATCACCGTCTGCCACAGGGCTTGGTTGAAGTTCGGCAGGCCCTTCTTGGCTCCAAGGATCCAAGGAACACCGTAGAGGTTCACCCCGATGTTCCGGGTCGTCACCGCGGTCTCGGGCGTCGATGGGGTCAGTGTGGCGGAGGGCGACCCGATGTCCCTCGGCGCCCGGTTGGTGACGAGATCAGGCGAGGTCCACTGGCGCGCCAGTATTCCGGCCACGGTGATGTTGGTGATCTGCTCGAAGCTATGGAGACGCAGCACTCCAGGGGTTCTGGAATCCTCATAGAGAACGGGCCGGAACACGGTGGGGGCCGCGATGCGATTGATCGGATCGACAAAGAATGAATTGACCGACGCATCGTAGATGTTCGCCGCAAGCTGCATCTGACGATGCACCTGGGCGGCGTACGGATAGTTCGTCAGGAAAACGACCGGAGTAGCCGAGTTGCGAGGTGTGTATTCGGCAAGCGTCCAACCATGGACGCCAAGACCCGGCCGATAGATCCGCGAGCCCTGGGGCAAGAATGGCAACCCGTTGGTGAATTCGCTCAGCAGGAGGCGATGGGTGGCGTTGGTAAACCACTCAAGGGCACCCCACGGACGCAGTGTCGAAACGCTGGCGGACGCCGCCAGATCGCCCTCCGGTTCCGACTGGGCATAGTTCAGGTTGAGCTTCGCGCGACGGTAAAATCCGTAGGGATTCACCGAGTTCACCCCGAGTTCCAGATCGGAGAACGCCGGATGGGAACCCGACTCGAAGCGTCCGTCACCCGAGTCGGTGCCGAGCTGCCGCATCAGCCGATGGAACGTGTACCGGTCGTAGGTGCTGAGGGGTGAGGTCCGCGCAACGGCACGGTTGGTGAACTGGCCGGTGATCCGGCCGGACATTCCCAGCTGCGGATCGAACAGGTCGTTCAGGTCCGCGAAGCGATTGGTGAGATCGGAACCGGGCCATGACCTGTCAGGCACGTCGTTCTCATACTGCCGGAAGATCTCCTCACGCAGTGCGACGAGCGGGCCATCAGAGTAAGCATCCACGAAGTCCCTCCTGAACTCCTGGTCGATCTGGGTCACGTTCGCGTTGCCAGACTCAACCCGGTAGAACTCATCAGCCGAAACCGGTGCGATGCTCAGCTGGCGGAACCGGCGAAGCCGTTCGGCGTCGGCGAACGCTAGACCGGTGTTCGGCAGCGTCAAATTGGTCTCGTACCGGTAGTCGTTCTGGGTGAAGCCCCAGATGTTCGTATTCAGCGCCCCGAAGAAGCCACCTAGGTTGAGCTCCCAGGTCCCGACACCCTGGTTCCGGAAGAAGCCGCTCTGGGGCTGGAGTCCGTCCTGATCTGCGGGGAACAGCTGGCCATCCCCAAGATTAAGACGCTTGGCGTTGTTGCCGCTGTGGTTGAGATCGAGGGTCGAGCTAGTTGGAACCACCACGTAGGCGAATCGGCCGATGAAGCGGTTGGTTCCTGAATGGGGTACATCCGGGTTCTCCAGCACCCCGATCCACTCCGGATCCCCCCATTGGAAATTGGTCAACGAGGCCTGGATGGGACGTCCCAGACGGTCCAGTGCCAAAACCGGCCCATTGGTCTCGAATTGGCCGTTCCGATTAAGGTCGAGGTAGAACCGGAAGTCCATCGGCAGCCGGGGATCCCGGTTTGTCTGCACGAAGACGGGAGGCCGCGGGTCATAGTACAGGTTCCCAAGGAGCCGCGCGTATTCGTCCCGTTGGCCAGCGATGAGCAGGTTGAACGGCAACTGATTCGAGGTCCGGGTGTAACTGACGTTGGTGAGTTGGCGATAGTCGCGGGTGTCAACGTAGTGGCTGCCCGGAAGGTTCCGAAACCGTGGATTCGCGTAGTTCGTCGAGACGAAATAGGAGACCGAAGCCAGCCGATTCGTCGCGGCGGCGATCCGGCTCAGGATCCGGCCCTCTGCATGCCGGAAGGCGGCATCGGCCATGGCACGGGCATTCGCCTGCTCTGCGGCGGTGGACACGGAATCGCGTTCCCGACGGCTGACGGCAAGGAACGCCACGGCGGTGATCGTCACCACCGACAGCATCAGCAGGGTGATGACGAGGGCGATGCCGCGCCGGGACGAACCGTCCAGCCTGCCCTTTGGGATTTGGGCGTTCATTGGGTTGCAGAGGAGACGGGCATGGGAACGCGCTGACGGAACACCAGAATATTTGCGAGGTTGTTCGTGAGGAACCGGGTCCGGATGCCGGGCGGGTTCACCGGCAACACCCGGTACCGCTCCAGCAATTCCGGCGGGAGAATTCCGATCTCAAGCTCGATGGAGGTCGGAAAGGCACGACCGCGGAACAAGGTTCCATTAATGGGGAAGGCCGCGGCCGGATTGGGTCCGATCAGAACATCCTTTGGAACAGGGAACGCATTGGTCTGCGTCCAAGTCGTCGGGTCTAAGGCTTGGCCGCTCGGGCCGAAGGGTGTCGCCCGGAAGAAGACGACGCCGTCCAGCAGACGGCTCGAATTCGTCGGACTCTGTCGGTAGGCCGCGTTGTTGAAGAAGCGTCCATAGAGAAGGTTGGCTTGGTCTGCCCCGCGGGCCCCACGAAGGCTTACCGGCCACGGATCCTCATACCGGTAAAGCGTCCCCACAGCATCATCAGGAGTGGTGGGATTTTCCGGTGCCACAAAAAGCCCTGCTCCGGTCCACTGCCCCGGACGGTTCTCGGCCATGTAGAAGAGGTCATGGAACAGGGTCGTCCGCCGCCATCCATCCAGAAACGCCGCACGGACCTGCGGGTCCGAGGGGCCCGCCGCAGTCCGGAGAACCATCAGGTTGGGCGCCGGGCTCATGCGTTCCTGAACATTGGTGGAGCGCGGGACGAAGACGAGGTTGGTTCCGATGTTCGAGGGCCGTGCCCGACCGAGGTCCCGGATGAGCAGGTCCATCACGGCCCGACCGTTCTCCATGACATCCGTTTGCCCGGAGTTCGCGATCAACGCCTTCTGGGTCTGGTTGAACATCGCGAAGAGCGCCAGGACGATGACCGACAGCATCGCCATGCCGATCAGCATCTCGAGCAGGGAGAAGCCCCCCCTTGTGCGGGCCGCGCGTCCACGGGAATTCAGATTGGGGAGGACGGGAATCATTGCGGGCTGCTGGTGAGGTTGCGGTTCAGCGCGGAATCATCGAACCGACGCGGCCGCAACGAGGTGCCGGGGCGGAACACCGCCTCGGGGTTCGAGGGAACCTGGATGGCGAAGCGGGGCTTGCCGACGATCTGGGCGCTGAAGACCCGCAGTCCGGATCCCACGCTGATCTCGTTCCCGACCCGGAACACCGGCCAACGGAAGGTCAGACGGAGGTTGTAGACGGTCCCAGCCAGGGCATCCCGGGAACTGCGCCGTTCCTCCGGGCTTGAGATCAACTTGATGAGACTCGGGTCCAGCCTCATCGCATCCAGGTATCCGCCCAGCTGAACCCCCGTCGCAAATGGAGTTGTCGACTGGACGGTGCCCGGGGTTACCGGGAGGCTTGGAAGCTGGACGGCCGGAGTGAGATCGACCTGCATCTGATAGCGCAGGGCGTCGTCCAGCTGACGGTCGGAAGGCTGGAATCCGACGACGCCGGTGGGCCGGATCTGGGAGTTCAGGTCACCGCTGAACGACCGACAGAGGGCTGTCACTCGGTTGCTGTAGAGGATTCCCCGGTCGGCCTCGAACCGGGGAATGGACAGAAGGCTCACGATGTCCCTCGGCGTGACGAGGAGGGTTCCGGGAGCTGGCACCGGATTTGCGACAGGATAGAACGGACCGCGGAATCCGAACGTCTGACCGGCACCCGTACCGTTCAGCGGAGTGTGCTCGATGACGATGGAGTCGACATAGTTGGTGACCTCGTCCCAGCCGATGCCGCCGCGACGGATCAACTCGACCCAGAGCGGTCCTTCCTGCTCCACGATGGTCTCTTCACGGTTCTGCTTCTGGACTCCAAGCCCCAGAGGGAGGACGCCGAGGATAGCCACCATGGCAAAAGCCACGATGCCGATGCACATGGCCAGCTCCACCATCGTGAAGCCGTCCGTTCGGCGGGAACCTTTTACGGTGTGCAGGGGAAGGTTCATTCGGGTGGCTTGATGCCCTTGGTTCGACCCGTTAGGGCCGAGACCCGGACGATCTGGTTGGTGTAGTTACGGCGGGGGGTCTCGACGACGTCGGCCGGCTGGGTGAAGTCGAACCGGTCCGGCTCCCCACGGCCCACGACCTGGCGGCCGAACTGGACAGAACCGGAGCCGACCGCAACGAACCGGTCGGCCAGCGTCGTGCCATTGCCGATCGCACGGCCGGTGCCATCGAAATTGAAGAGACGCCCCTGCGCGTCGAACGCGATGGCGGGCAGCTTGATCACGATGTTCGTCACGGTGGCCGGGCTGTCGCGCTCCGGCGCGATGGGGAACGGGAACGAGCGGAGGTTCAGGTTGGTCACCGCAGCAGCGGCCGTGGGACCAAAGGCCCACCCGGGCACCAGAATCTCGAGACCGTTTGTCGGGAACAGCGTTCCCTCGGGCAGCATCCGCCACTCCGTCAGGAACCGGGATCGCCGGATTCCGGGCTGCTCCCCGAGACCCCCGTCGGTGTACAGGGCGTAGCCGGTGAACTGCTTGGTGAAGCTGTTGGTGAACTCGCGGAGGGCGATGTCACGGTACCGACGGTCAAACTCCGTCGATCCCGGAAGCGACAGGAGCTGGCCGTGGATCCGATTCAGCTCACCGGCGAAGACCTCCGGAGTCATTCCATGCGGCGGCTGAAGGAAGACCATGTAGACCGGCGAGCGGTTCCGGATCGCCTGCAGCCGCGCGAAGCCCAGATCGTCCTTGAGCTGTTGCTGGGCCGCGGCGATCGAGTTGGCCTGGCCGAAGCCCTTGAAGGCCGGCACGGCGATGAACATCAGGACGCCGATGAGCGAGATGACCACCAGCAGCTCGACGAGCGTGAACGCCGTTCTCTGCCCGTCCCGCATCCCTGTCCTGGGTTCCGAGTCCATGTCGAGGATTCCCAGCGGGCTCAGCGCCAGCTGTAGATGTTGTCGGCGTTCACCGTGTTCCGTGCGTTGGCCGGAATGGAGAAATCAGCCTTCCCATCGGGACCGAATGACATCACGAGGGCAGGCTGGGTGACGAAGCGGGCCGCGGGATTGTTGGCGGGAAGCACCGCCTGCCCCACTGCCGCCGGGAACGGGTCCACCACCCGGTTGTCGAAGTCGAGATCCACCCAGACGACAAAGGGGCGCCCCCACGGGTCACGGAGGACCTTGTCGAGCTCACCCACCCCGTTCGGACCCACCCCCTTCGCGATCTTGGAGTTCAGGAAGACATTCCCCTTCTGGTTGAGCGAGTTGTTGAAATTGATCGGGTTGCCATCCAGGTCGGCCTGGACCGCGTATCCCGGGGCACCCGGAGGAAAGTTTGCGAGCGGGGTGCCCGTCAGGATGGCCATCAGCTCAGCGTTGCTGACGTTCCAGGTACCGGACCGGTTCACGACCACCGGATAGTCCGTCTTGAGTTTGGAATCACGGACCTGCTCGCCCCCCTGCTGGGTGCCATAGACGAAGTCGGGCCAAGCCTCGGAGATCGAGTTCCGGGTGCGCTTCGACGACGGCATCCGAGTGTACGCGGCATTGTACGCGGTGATCGCGGCCACAAGATTGTTCATGTCGACCTCCGCCTTCTTGATCTTCGCCGAACCTGCGGCCTTGGTGACGGCTGGGAGGAGGAGGCCCGCGAGGATGGCGATGATCGAGATCACCACGAGGAGCTCGATGAGCGTGAATCCTCGGGAAAGTCGGGATTGGGGAAGCGCTTTCATTCGGAGAGACGTGGGTTGGAGGTTGGAGTGAGTGGAGATCACCAGTTGCCGACGATGTTGGTGCGGTTCTTCTCGCGGATCTCGGCCCAGAGATCGAACCGGCCGGGATTGTTGGTCGGATTCGTGGACACGTAGCGCCACGGGTTGAGGCCCGGATTGCTCGGGACGGGGGGCGGCTGCTGGAGAGGCCACGGGAATCCGCCGCCCTTCTTGCCTGAGGCATCCGTCGAAAACCCGACCGCGAGGACCTCAAGATCCGCGTATCCCGGATCGTTGCGGCTCCGAAAGATCTCGGCGAACTGGCCAGGCTTGAACTCGCGGCGGACCAGACGGCGCTTCTGGTCCCGATCCAGCCGGTTCTGCTGAACCGGATCCGCCACCTTGATGCGCGGAATACTGTTCAGAACCCCCTCGCGCCCAAAGTACTGGAGGAAGGTGTTCGGATTGATCGCCAACCCATCATCCGCCGTCACCAGACGAGGGTTCGAAGGATCGTTGTCCACCAGGACACCGGTCAGCTCGTAGAAGAGGGGATTCAGCACGGGGTTCGTCGTGCGGGTCGTCGGATTGTAGTTGTCAGGCGGATAGACCCCGTACCTCGCCTTGTAGGATTCGATGGCCGTCACCAAGGCCGCCAGCTCGGCGCGGATGCGCGCCTCCCGCATCCGCTTGCCCGCCACAGGGGCCACCCCCACGACCAGACCGGCAAGCACGGCGATGATCGAGATCACCACCAGCAGTTCGATCAGCGAGAACGCCCGAGCCGAACGGCTCCGTCGCACGGAGTCCAGATGGAAGAGGATTCGGGGGTTCATGATGCGTCGGAAGTCCAAGAAGGTGAGGGACCTGTCAGCGTTCCTTCAATTCCTTTTCCATCCGTTCACTGAGCCACTGCTTGATCATGCTCTGGTAGTTCAGGTAGCGCTCACGGGCCAGGCGCTTGATCCGGCCCAGCATCCGCGGATCCATCCGGATCGAGATCGTCACCGATTCCGTCTGCTCCATCGCCGCCACCGTGGCCGATTCCATCAGTCGGACATCGATCCCGTTGTCCGCCCAGAATTCAGCCTCCGCCTGTTCGCTGTCGAACAGGGGAACTTCGTCCCAGGAGGTCACGAGAGTCGGGCTCATCAGGATTGCAGCGCCTGGCGCAGCTTGCGTTGGTAGAAGAACTCCTCCTGCTCCGAGAAACCCCGGGAGCAGATCACCCGGAACACGCGGCCGTTCGTTCTGTAGATGCTGAAGATCCCGTCTCCCCCATCGGACTTACCAAGGTTGAAATACCGGGACTGGGCCCCAAACCGAGACGAGTCAGGCAACAAACGGACCGCGAAGGGGTCCTCGAAGGACTCCTCGATGTCCCGCGCGGTCAGCGATCCGTTCATCGGAAACGGTGGATTGTTCCAATCGAATTCCACAGGAAGTCAGCCACACCCAGCCCGTGCATTGTAGCTACTTTGTATGTACCCATCGAGCGAAGACGGGTCAAGGCCAGGGTTGGGAAATTCTGAAAAGGAGCGGACCTCGTCCCGAGACTTTCCGGGTCACTCGCCGCCACCGCCACCGTCGCTGCCGAGCTTGTCGATCAGCGTGATGAGGGGCAGGAACAGGGCGATGACGATGCTGCCGACGACAACCGCCAGAAACACGATCATAATCGGCTCCAGCAGTGAGGTCATGGCCGCGACGGCGTTGTCGACCTCGTCGTCGTAGGTGTCCGCGATCTTCAGCAACATCTCGGGCAGCGCACCGGTCTGCTCACCAACGTCGACCATGGAGATGACCATCGGCGGAAACACACCCGATTTCTCGAGCGGGGCGGTGATGGTCTCACCTTCCTTGACCGACTCATGAATGGACTGAACGGCGTTGGCCACCACCACATTGCCAGCGGTCTCGCGGACGATGTTGAGGGCCTGGAGGATGGGCACGCCCGAGCTCACCAGGGTTCCGAGGGTCCGGCAGAAGCGGGCGATGGCGACCTTGTGGATTACGGAACCGATGACTGGGAACCGCAGTTTGGCCCAGTCCCAGCCCCAGCGCCCCTTCTTGGTCCGGATGAGGAGCTTCATGATCACAAAGAAGGCCACAATGGCCCAGATGACCGGACCGGGGTACACATACGGGGGGCCTTCGACGATGATCACGGTCTTGCTCTTGATCGCATCGGAGATGGCCAGAACAAACTCGGTGAAGGCCGGCATGCCGGCGTCTCCAAGGAGATCGGCGAAGATTTGTTTGAACTTGGGCACCACGACGACCATGAGCAGGGCGAGGATGCCCAAGGCGACGACCATGACCGCCACCGGGTAGAACATGGCGGCGACGACCTTGCCCTTGATCTTCTCCGCCTTCTCCATGAACTCGGCGAGACGGTTCAGGACGACCTCGAGCACACCACCCAGCTCGCCTGCCTTCACCATGTTGATGAAGAGGCGGTTGAAGATCTTGGGATGCTGGGCCAGAGCCTCGGAGAAGGTCGAACCCCCCTCGATGGATTCGGCCAGCTTCTCGGTGCACTCGCGAAGGGTCGCATTCTTCTCCTGCTTCTGGAGCACCCGGAGACCGCGGAGCAGCGGTAGACCGGCATCGACGAGCGTGGCGAGCTGCCGCGTGAAGGTCGTGAGGACCTTGGTCTTCACCCCTCCACCGAGGCCAGGAATCTTGATGTTGATACTGCCGGCCTTCTTCTTGGCACCACCGCCGCCGGCAGGTGCCGCCTTCTTTCCATCCTTCTTGGCCTTCGGCTTCTCGGCCTCCATCACCTTGGTCGGAAAGAAGCCCATCTCCTTGAGACGGTTGATCGCGTCGGCCTGCGAGGCCACCTCGAGCACCCCCTTTTGCTCTTTGCCACGGGAGTCCATGGCGACGTATTGGAACTTAGGCATAGCGTGTCCTTGTGTCCTAGTGCGGTGGCGATCAGGTGTACTTCAAGACCTCCTCAACCGTGGAGTCCCCGGCGTAGATGTTCCGAAGGCCGTCCTCCCGGAGGGTGACCATGCCCATCTCGATCGCCTTCTGGCGCATCACGACCGTTGGGGCGCGCTCGTTGATCAGGTTGCGGATCGGATCATTCACGACCAAGAGTTCGTAGATGCCCTTACGACCCCGGTAGCCGGAGTCGGTGCAGGTCGGGCATCCGCGCCCGTAGAAGAACGACTTGTCCCCGAGGTCATGCGGCGAGAGACCCAGCTGGCTGAGCTGCACCTCCGTCGGTTCAAACGGCGTCCGACAGTTCGTGCAGATCTTGCGCACAAGCCGCTGGGCGAGGACGCCGAGCAGGGTCGAGGAGATCAGGAAGGGCTCGACACCCATGTCGACCAGACGGGTCACGGCGCCGGCGGAGTCGTTGGTGTGGAGCGTGGACAGCACCAAGTGACCTGTCAGCGAGGCCTGGATGGCGATCTGTGCGGTCTCGAGATCGCGCATCTCCCCGATCATGATGATGTCGGGATCCTGACGCAGGAACGCGCGCAGGGCCTTCATGAACGTGAGCCCAGCGCCCTCGTTGGTCTGGACCTGCATGATGCCCTCGATGTCGTACTCGACCGGGTCCTCGACCGTCAGGAGCTTCGCATCGATCGTGTTGATGCGGCGCAACGCCGAATAGAGGGTCGTGGTCTTGCCGCAGCCGGTCGGTCCCGTCACCGCGAAAATGCCGTTCGGCTGGTTGATCGTCTCGATCGTAAAGTCGTAGACGTTTTGCGGAAACCCGAGCGTCTCCAACTCCATCTTGACCGCATTCCGGTCCAGCACGCGGAGCACCACCGACTCCCCGAAAGCGGTGGGGAGAGTCGACATACGAAGGTCAACCTGGCGTCCCCCGATGTTCACCGAGATTCGACCGTCCTGCGGCAAGCGCCTCTCGGAGATGTTCAGGTTGGCCATGACCTTGAGACGTGAGGTCACCGGTCCTGCCAGATTCTTGGGAGGAGGGGACATCTCGTACAGGGCGCCGTCCACCCGGTATCGGATCTTGAACTCGTCCTCGAAGGGCTCGAAGTGGATATCGCTCGCCCGGTCCTGAACCGCCTGCATCAGCACGAGGTTCACGAACTTAACGATCGGGGCGTCATTGCCATCCGCAGCGCTCAGGTCGGGCCCCTTCGGACCTTCGTCGACGCCGGAGTCCTCCGTCGCCGCACCGCCCAGCTCCTTGATGATGTCCTGGTAGGCCGCGCCGCCCTGGGAGGGATAGAACTTCGCGATGGCCTGGCTGATGGCGGCCGGGTCGACGACGACCAGCTGCAGCTGGAATTTGACCGTGAACCCCAGCTCATCGAGCACGGCGGGGTTGAGGGGATCTGCAAGCGCCACCTGGACCGTGTCGCCATAGAGGGCCACGGGGATGCACTGATACATCCGTGCGCTCTCGGCAGGAATTGTAGCAATCACCTCCGGGGTCATCGCCCCTTCGTCGAGCTCGACCACCGAGGTCCCAAGATGGTCTGCGACCAGCTGCAGGACCATGTCCTTGTCGATCAGCCCATAATCCTGGACGACCTGGAGGACGGACTTGCCACTACGGCCAACCTCCTGGCTGACCTCCTCGAACTGGAGGTCGTCCAGCATGCCCCGCTCCCGCAGGAGGAGCAGCAGTGGGTCGGAGACGATTTCGGACATAGGATTCAGCGACCGGATTCAGCAGCAGCGGCGGCGGCGGCCTTCGCGGCCTTCACCTCCTGGACCTTCTGGAGGATCGTGGTGGGGTCCTGGGCCTTGGTCAGCACCTCCTCCTCGGCGATCATCCCCGCCTCGAACTTCTCGAGCAGGAAGCTGTCGAGGGTGACCATGCCGAACTTGGCACCAGTCTGGATGTCCGACTGAATCCGGAAGGTCTTGTTGTCACGGATCAGGGCCGCGATGGACGGGGTGTTGACCATGATCTCGAACACGGCCACGCGACCGGGCTTGTCGATCCGGGGGATCAGTAGCTGGGAGATCACCGCCTGGAGCACGGTGGACAGCTGGATCCGGATCATCTCCTGCTGGTTGGTCGGGAAGGCGTTCGTGATGCGGTCGATGGTCTTGGCGGCACCGGTGGTATGGAGGGTGCCGAACACGAGGTGGCCCGTCTCGGCTGCCGTGATCGCCGCCTCCATCGTTTCCAGATCGCGCAGCTCACCGACCAGGATGCAGTCCGGATCCTGACGGAGGGCGCGCCGGAGGGCCTCGGCGAAGTTGGGCACATCGACATTCACCTCGCGCTGGGTGATGACCGCCTTCTTGTGCTTGTGATAGTACTCGATGGGATCTTCGACCGTGATGATGTGGGCTTCGTCACGCTCCTCGTTCACGATGTTGAGCATCGAGGCCAGCGTGGTCGTCTTGCCCGAGCCAGTCGGGCCGGTGACCAGGATCAGTCCGCGGGGACGCCAGAGCAGCTCCTTGACGCTCGGCGGTATGCCGATCTGCTCCATGGTGAGGAGCTTGCTGGGGATCTGCCGGAGGACGAGGGCGTAGTTGCCCTTTTCCTTGAAGGCCGAGACGCGGAAACGCGCCATCTCACCGAAGGCGAGCGCAAAATCCGCACCGCCCTTCTCCCGGATCTGCTGGATGTGGTCCTCCGAGGTGATGGACCGCATCAGTTCCTCGGTATCCTCGGGCTTGAGCGGGGGGCCATCGACGCGGTGCAGGATGCCGTGGAGGCGTATGACCGGGGGAATCCCCACTCGGATGTGCAGGTCGGCGGCGCCCTCGGACACCATCAACTGCAACAGATCGGACATTTGGTAGGACATGCGAAGAATCCTTTAGAAAACGGGTTGATGAGCCTATTGGGCTAGCAGGTGCATTGCCATGGTGGTTCAGTGCTCGCTCACGGTCGCCCGTACCACCTCTTCCGCCGTGGTGAGGCCAGACAGGACCTTCCGGGTGCCATCCTCACGGAGCGTCCGCATGCCAAGATCCAACGCTTTGCGGCGCAGGACGTTGGCCGGAACCTTCTCGAAAATCAGGCGGCGGACCTCGTCCTGGACCAGGAAGATCTCGAAGATGCCGAAGCGCCCGCGGTGACCAGTCTTGTTGCACTCGGCGCAGCCCTTGCCCTTGCGGGCCGTCGCCTGCTGCAGCTGCTCCGGGGTGATGTTGAGCGGCTGAATTTCCTTCTCGGTCAACGTATGAGGGGCACCGCAATTCTTGCAGATCTTGCGGACCAGACGCTGGGCCATGAAGCAACGGGCGGAGGACGCCACAAGGAATGGCTTCACCCCGATGTCGATGAGACGGGTCACCGCGCTGGGAGCATCGTTTGTGTGGAGCGTCGAGAAGACCAGGTGACCGGTCAGCGAGGCATTGATCGCGATTGAGGCCGTCTCAAGATCGCGGATTTCCCCCAGCATGATCACGTTCGGCGACTGGCGGAGCATGGATCGCAGCGCGTTGGCAAAGGTGAAGCCGATGTGCTCGTTGACCTGGACCTGGTTGATGCCCGCCAGCATGTACTCGACCGGGTCCTCGACCGTGATGATCTTGCGGTCGGGGCGGTTGATGTAGTTGAGACAGGAGTACAGCGTGGTGGTCTTGCCGGAACCCGTTGGGCCAGTGACCAGCAGGATGCCGTCGGGAAGCCCGATCAACCGCTCGAACGTGCCCTGATCGTCGGCAAAGAACCCCAGCTCGGCGAGACCGAGGCGCAGCCCGGACTTGTCCAGGATACGCATACAGATCGACTCGCCATGCTGCGTGGGGATGGAGTTGACGCGCAGATCGATCGTCTTGCCGCCCACGTTCGTGTTGATACGACCGTCCTGAGGGATGCGCTTCTCGGCGATGCTCATTCCCGACTGGATCTTCAACCGGGCGACGATGGGGGCCTGGAGTCGTTTCGGGAGGTCGGGCTGCTCCACGCAGACACCGTCGATCCGGAACCGGAGACGGAACCGCTTTCCAAGGGGTTCGAGGTGGATGTCAGACGCCCGCTTTTTGAAGGCATCGACGATCACCTGGTTGACCAGCTTGATGATGGGGGCGTCGGCATCGATCGCCTCGGTATCGTCCGCGACATCACCCGAGAGGCCGCCGACCTCGACCTCACCCTCGGTGATGTCCTGGATCATCTTTGCGATGCCGCTGTCGTCGCGGGTCGCATTGCCGTAGAACCGGTTGAGGGACGACTCGATGTCGGTCGAACTCGTCACCCGCATCTCGACGTCCTTGCCGATCGCATGACGGAGGCCGTCCACGGAATCGATGTCGGACGGGTCGCTGAGGGCGACAATCACGGCGCCGCTGTCGCTCTGGCCAACGGGCATCACGTTGAATTTCCGGGCCACATGGCGCGGAATCAGCGCGATCACCTCGTCCCCGAGGCGCAGGTCACCGAGATTGACCGACTCCACACCGAAGTACGTGGCCTTGGCCATCGTGACCACGGAGGGCTCGACCGAGCCCTTCTTGACGAGCGTGTCGAGGACTCCTTCCCCATTCGCCTCCGCCTCGGCACGGCCTTCATCCACCAGCTCGGGGGACAGAAGTCCCGTCTCGAGCATCGTATCGATCAGATAGTCGTCTTTGGCAGCCACAGGAAAATGGTTTGGATGCCCCCGGACCCGCATTTGAAAGGTTTCCGGGGAACAAACGCGGCTGAGTAAAGAGGAGCGCCCATTCCAAAGTCAAACGTTGAGCCTGAGGAGGATGAGATTCACGCTCGGCGCACCCGCCCTCCCTTCAATCCGAGCCTCCGATCCGCCATGTAAGCGGCGCCAGCCAGACCCTGCACCCGTCAATTCACCGACCCGTCTCGTTGAACCAGACCACGACATTGCGGGTCGCGCGGCCCGCGGCAACAATGTCCAGACGCCCGTCCCCATCGAGATCCGCAAGCGCAAGGTCCTCGCAGGCCATCGTGTTGTCATCGACCTGGACCCGTCGCCAGGAGCTTCCAGTAGCGTCCTCCGGGATGTAGAGCCGGAGGCCGACCCGCACCCCGGGACGGTTCATAGCACGCCACCCCACCACGATCTGATCCCGTCCCAGCCCCAGCAGATCACCGCAGGCCACGGCATGCCCATCGACCAAGGATTCATCCAGGACCAGCCGCTGCACCGCCCCTGTGCTGTTCCTGCGGTAGACCGAAAGGGTGTTCCCATGCATGGGTTCGATGGCGGCGTGGAAGTCGGAACCAGGCAGATACCCCCTGCGAACCTCGCCGGCACCCCCGATGGTGTTGGTGCCCACCATCCGCAGGCTTCCCGACGCCTCCACCTCGAACAGGCCTTCCTTCGCGGCGATGACGAGCGACTGCGGACGGGTGCTGTCCGACGACACTGGATCCACGTTGTGAGTCTTATGCAGGGCGAGCCAGTCCGACCGGGTCACCGGCGCCACAAACCAAGGGCTTCTGGGGTCCCCTGGACGTCGATACTGAAGGATCCGGACCGGGTCCCCCTCCCCAGCCTGCGGATTGTTGCCCCGGCCATGCAGCGGAACGACCACGAGAACGGGCTTTCCATCCGCATCCCGGACCCAGCGCATCCGATGAACGGTGGGCTCGTGGGGCAACCGGACCGCTTCCCATCGCCGACTCCGATCCTCCGGAGGCACCAGGTAGAAGACCGCCCCGGAATTCATCGTGTCTCCCGGATTCCACCCCGCCCCAACCGCGATCTCCGCCCTGCCGTCGCCATCGATGTCCGCCGCCGCCACGCAGACATGGTCCTGCGGCGTCAGGTTCTCCGCGATCACCGCCTTCCTCCACTCCGGATTCCGATACCAAGCGATCTGGTTCTTGTCGCAGAGGACAATGTCCTGGCGGCGGTCTCCATCGACATCAGCGATGGCGAGGCCGTAGCCGATGGTGATGTTGGTGTCGATGTTGACGGGACGGAACCTCGGCTCTGAACCCAGCAGGGTCCCGCACAACAACGCCGCAGCAGTGGTCAGGAAGGCTTTCATGGGATGCGGGTCAGGTTGGGACACCCCCTCCCCAGCGGCAAGCCCGAGGGATCCCTCAGGAACCCCACCTCCTCCGTCCCCACCCTGCCCCACTCAGGGCCGCGCGGAGATCTCCAGCATCCGCTCGATCGGCAACCGGGCCTTCTCGAGGATGCTGGCCGGAAGGAGGACCTCCGGCGTCCGATCCCGGAGACAATCCCTCAGCTTCTCAAGCGTGTTCATCTTCATGTACCGACATTCATTGCACGCGCAGCGGTCGGTGGGTGCGGGGATGAAGACCTTGTCGGGACACTCCCGCCGCAACCGGTGCAACATGCCCGCCTCGGTGGCGATCACGAACGCCTTGGCCGGACTCTGCCGGCAGTAGGCGACCATCTTCTCGGTGGAACAGACCTCGTCGGCCAGCATGCGGACCGCCTTCGTACACTCCGGGTGGGCGACCACAGGCGCCCCCGGATGCTCCCGACGGATCCGCTGGATCGCGTTGTGGGTCCACTCGACGTGGACGTAGCAGTTGCCCTTCCAGAGGGTCATCGGTCGGCCGGTCTGCTCGGTGACCCAGGCGCCCAGGTTTTCGTCCGGAACGAACAGCAGGTCGCGATCCTTCGGGGCGTTCTCGACGATCTTCCGGGCATTGCCGCTCGTGCAGATGACGTCGCTGATCGCCTTCACGGCCGCGCTGCAATTGATGTAGGCGATGGTGTAGAAATTCGGGTTGGTCCGCTGCAGGGCCTCGAGCCGGTCGGCCGGGCAGCTCTCCTCCAGCGAGCAGCCCGCATCCTTGTCCGGCAGCAGGACCGGCTTGTTGGGATTCAGGATCTTCGCCGTCTCCGCCATGAAGTGGACTCCACAGAAGACGATCACATCGGCCGGGGTCCGTGCCGCCTGCTGGGAGAGCCCGAGGGAATCCCCGACGTAGTCCGCGACGTCCTGGATCTCCGGGATCTGGTAGTTGTGGGCCAGGATCACCGCGTTGAGACGACGCTTCAGCTCCAGGATCTCACGGGACAGCGGGTCGGACACATCCCGGAGGGGACGGATCCCTGCGGTCTGCGGTGCTTCAATTACGGAGTTCATGGGTCGAGGATAAGGTCGACCCCCTTGCCGGCAAAAGACGAATACGGGGGCCGCGCCGCCTTCCAGCAGGGGTGACTCGGGATTCCCTCGACATGAGGCACCCCCTTGGGCCCTGTGGCATCGGGACGGCTTCGTCGTCCGAAAGTGTTTGTTGAAGGAGGCCCTCACCACGGACAGGCTCTGTTCCATGCTCAGCTGTCCTGGTTGGCGTCGTGTCCATCGGATCCTGGTCGGAATGGTGCTGGCGCTCGCACCGGCCACGGCGGTCCAGGCGCAGCAGGCGCTGGTGGAACCCTTCCGTCCGGGGACCGGCTCCTGGACCCCCGTGAAGGAGGGCTCCTTCGAGATCCCTCGTGGCGAGCTCGTTGCCCGGACGGGATATGTTCTTGATGGCAGCTGGCAGCTCGTCCTCGCGACTGGCAGCAGTGGCACCGCCCGGATCGACGGGACTGCGGCGGCCCGGGGCACCAACGGGGTGGTGATCTTCCCGGGCACCTTCAACGGCCCGGGCATCGCACTCACCCTGGGCGCCGCCATGAGCCTCCCGGCAGGGGTGCCGCATGTCCTGAGCGGGTGGGTCCGGCGGCCCAATCCCGCCAACAGCAAGGCAACGGTGTACCTAGACCTCTGGGACATCCCCGGGGACATCCAGGTGTCCGTTCCCGCGCGTCCCGGATGGCAGTTCGTCTACGGCACGTTCACCCCCTGGGGATCTCCGGTGGGCATCCGGGCCGTGATCGATGGAAACGTCCAACCCAGTGACGCACTGCAGGTGGATGAACTGGCCATCACTCCACTGACCAGCTTCATGCCCCCGGAAAACCATGTAGCCCTGTTCAATGTGCGCTTCGGGACCTCGGAGGCGGCTCCGATCGAAGGTCCTGCAGCCTACGGCGAAGCCGCCAACGATTTCTGGAATCCATACTCCCGGGATGATGGCAAGGGGGGATACAAGTCCTTGGGATCCATCGTACCCCTGCTGGATTCCAAGGGAGGGCCCAGCGGGGCGGGCCTGGTGGTTCATAACGCACCTGGGGCCTGGAACAGCGGCGCCAGCAACCCCCTCATGTCCCTGTACCTGTATCCATTGGGCGGGAACCCACGCATCACCCTCATGGCCACCAACCTGCCGACCGGGTTCTATGACGCCTATCTCTATGGACACGGCGGTCCCGGAGACACCTACAACACCGCATTCACCCTCTCCTCGGGATCGATCCGCCATGGGACCCTGAAGACGACCACCAACGGGGGGTGGCAGACGACACCCTGGGTGGAGGGACGCCAATTCGTCCGCTTCACCAATGTGTTCGTCACCCGACGCGAACCGCTCGCGATCGTCGCGGACCGGGATGCCCAGTACATCCCGAGCCTGAACGGGATCCAGCTGGTCCAGCGGACGGCCGACCGATACCATGTCCACCCCAGTTCCCTCGCCTTCCGGGGCCAGCTCGAGGTCGTGTCGATGACCGACACGGGAGTGACGCTCCGGTACTCACTCGACGGCAGCCAGGTCACGACCCATTCCCCGGTCCTGGAACCCGCCCTCACCCTCACCAACACGACCCAGCTGACGGTCCAGGCGTTCGAGGGGGAGACCCCACTGGGCGGCGCCCTGCGCCGGGAATACGTGCTGATCCCGTCGTTCAACGACGAGATTTCCTGGGATTGGCGGCTGAAGTACTTCGGGGCCCAGGCGGCACTGGATCCGAAGGCGGCCGGCGCCTCCGATCCCGACAATGACGGCTCCAACAACCTCACCGAATACCAGGCCGGGACCAATCCGGTGGACCCGCTCGACGGATTTGCCTCCGGTATCCGCCAGATTCCATCAGTCCGCTGGAACAGTGTGGTCGGGGCCACTTACCGGGTCCTCCGGAAGGACCGACTGCCCGACTCCCCATGGATCGAGGTCAAGCGCGTCCGAGCGGCCGCCAACATCACTGAGTACGTGGACCCAGGCGTCGAGGGACTGCCCCGCTTCTACCGGGTCGAGGCCGTGCGTTGAACCCACCCATGAACTGGATGCCCGTTCTCGTTATCGTCGGACTGCTCTTCGTCTTCCTGCTTTGGAGACACCTCACCCAGATCTCCCCCGATCAGGCCCGTCGCCACCTCGCCGAGGGTGCGTTGGTGATCGACGTTCGGACACCCGAGGAGTTTCGGGAGGGCCACGTCCGGGACGCCATCAACATCCCGCTCGGACAGGTCGTGGACGACATCGCAAGGCAGGTGCCCGACAAGGATCGGGTCCTGCTTCTGCACTGCCTCAGCGGCGGTCGAAGCGGGATCGCCACCCAGAGGCTCCGAGGCCTGGGCTATACCCGCGTGTTCAATCTCGGATCTCTCACCCGCGCACAGACGGTCGTCGAGGGCCGTTGATCTAGACTGCCACCAATCGATTCGGCGGCAGATACCGCACTGGGCTTGACCGGATCAGATCGCAAGGACGGGGGCCTCGGTGGGCCCATCGCCAAAGACCGCAATCACAGTCCCCTTGCGGTCCAACACCACCGTGCGGTTCTTGGTGAAGTGCACCCCCTGGGTACCCTCCTGTGTGAAGTCCGCATGGAAGGCCAGCTTCAACTCGACCACGTCGACTTCCCGGAATGTCTTCCCATCCCTCTCGAAGGTCTCATGGTGAGAGACTGCCGCCGAGTAGTCCATGAGACTCCTGGGCTCGATGAACGTCTTCCAGGAACGCTTCTGATACCCCCGAACCAGGGCCTCATAGTACTCGAGCGCCGGACCCGTCAGGGCAAAGGGCAGCCGGATTCCCAGCTGGGTGCCACTGGACCAGGCATTGGTGCCCGTCGGCGCATTCTCGGCGATGGTGATCCTCTTGAGGGAGGCTTCGTCGCTGGGCGTCCGGCTGAGGCTGACAACATGCCGTTTCGGATTCGCAGGCCAATCCTTCGGGACCGAGCCCGGCACGATGTCGGCCCTAAGGCAGCCCATAGAGAGGACCCACAACAGGATCCCGGAGGCGGTCCAACGGATCGGGAATTTCACAGCAGCAGCCAGGCAGTCCAGATGACGAGTCGCCATGCCGCAACCTCCCATACCCAAAAACGGGGACAAGGCGGAATAGACGCAGGTCTACACCGACCTCGATGGATTGATCGGCAGCTGGCAGGAGGATCCGGGATTCGATGCGGCCATCGCAGTCCAGGATTCCATTGATCCGGAGGCATGGAAATGAGGCTGATTCTGGACACCCACCGGTACGTCGACTTTTGCCGAGGCGTCCCGGAGGTCGTCGACACGCTGAGGCGCGCGGATCAAATCTACCTCCCCTTCGTCACCCTTGCTGAATTGAGGTCGGGCTTTCTCTGCGGGTCTTGGTCCCGACACAACGAAAGAACACTGACCCGATTCGTTGGGTCTTCCAGGGTCAGGGTCTTGTTTCCAGACGATCAGACTCCCCACCACTACGCGCGCCTGATCCAACAACTCCGGGGTCAGGGCACACCCATACCCACCAACGATCCCTGGATTGCCTCACCGACCGTCCAACACGCGCTGGTGCTGATCTCGCGGGACTCCCATTTCTACCACCTCACCCAACTGGCGAGGCTCTGAAACGGAGACGTCTCCGGGTCGAGATCCTGAAATTCCAGGGGAACTGGTGCGCGGGGCGGGGGTCGAACCCACAACCTTCGGCTCCGGAGGCCGACGCTCTATCCAATTGAGCTACCCGCGCGGGTTGTGAAGCGGCGCGAAGCTAGTGAGCACCTCCCGGGATCGCAATGAGTTTGTGGTCCGCAACGGCAATCCAGGCACACCCATCCGAACCCACAGATAGGCCCCGGACCGGTTCCACGCCGACACTCCGGCCCATTTGCAGACCGGATCAGGCCTTCCAGAAACCGCACGACCCGGATCCGATCGAGGCCCACTCCTTTCGTACGCACCCGTATCAATTCCATTGCCACACGCGACGGCGCGGCGAACCGTATCCACATGATGAGCATCGCCCGACCATGGATTCTCTTCTTGGGGTGGCTGGCGTTGGCGTCCACCGTCCACGGGGCTGACTGGCCCATGTTCCGCGGCAATACCCAGCTGACCGGTCTGGCCAAGGGCGCCTTCCCCGAGAAGCCGGCGCTGCTCTGGACCTTCAAGACAGGCGCCGCCGTCAAATCCTCCGCCGCGATCGTCGGGGACCGGGTGTTCATCGGGTCCACCGACTCCAACCTCCACTGTCTGTCGCTCCTCGACGGGAAACCCGTCTGGTCCTTCAAGTCCGACGGTCCCATCGAGGGATCCCCACTCGTGCTCGACGGCCGGGTCTACTTCGGAACCGCGAACACGAACGTCTACGCCCTCGCCGCCGACTCCGGGAAGCTCCTCTGGAGCCACGGGCTGGACGACAAGGTCCTCTCCAGCCCCACCTGGGTCGAAGGCACCAACGGGGTCCGGCAAATCCTCGTCGGCGGCTACGACTTCCGGCTGCACAGCTTCAATCCCGCCACCGGGGCCACCAACTGGTCCGTCGAGACCGGCAACTACATCAACGGCACCCCTGCGGTCGGAAACGGAGTCACCGCGTTCGGCGGCTGCGACGCCATCGTCCACGTGGTCGACGCCGTCCGGGGAGTCCAGACGCGGGAGATCGAGGTCGGCGCCTACATCGCCGCCTCCGGTGCCCTGGTGGACGGAATCCTCTACGTCGGCCACTACGAGAATGCCCTCGTGGCCGTGGACCTCAACGCCGGCAAGGTGCTATGGACCTACAAGGACCGTGCCTTCCCCTATTTCTCCTCCCCCGCCGTGACCCCGGATCGCATCCTGGTCGGAGGTCGCGACAAGCGGCTCCACTGCATCGACCGCAAGGCCGGCACCGCCGTATGGACCTTCGCCACCCGGGGCAAGGTCGACAGCTCACCGGTAGTGGTCGGCCCCCAAGTGGTCGTTGGATCCGACGACGGTCGTCTCTACGGCGTGGGTCTCGCCGACGGCAAGGAACGCTGGAGCTATGAGATTGGTCAGCCCGTCCAGAGCTCTCCTGCCCTGTCGGGCGGACGCCTCGTCATCGGTGCCGACGACGGAACCGTCTACTGCCTCGGCTCCAAGCCTCCCACGTCCCCATGAGTTCCAGCCCTTCCCCCGCCCCACCAACCCCACCCGCCCCCGCGGGTCCACCGCTCCAGAAGGAGACCACCGCAGGGAACTACTTCGTCGCCAACTACCCGCCCTTCGCCTTCTGGAAACCCGATGCCCTCCCAGCCCTCGAGTCCGTGCTCGACCGGGACCCGGGTCCTGATGCCCCCCGGCTCGGCCTCTACACCCACATCCCCTTCTGCCGGAAGCGCTGCCATTTCTGCTATTTCCGGGTCTACACCGACAAGAACGCCGAGGAGATCAAGGGATACCTGGAGGCCCTCCTGAAGGAACTCGAGGTCTACGCCCAAAAGCCCTGGATCCGGGGCCGGAAACCCCGGTTCCTCTATTTCGGTGGCGGCACCCCCAGCTACCTGTCGCCCGATCAACTCCGGTTTCTCTCGGACGGCATGAAGCGGTTGCTCCCCTGGGATGAGACCGAGGAGGTCACGTTCGAGGGCGAGCCCGGAACGCTCACCGACCACAAACTCCGGGCGATCCGCGATCTAGGGGTCACCCGGCTCAGCCTGGGCATCGAGCACTTCGACGACCACATCCTGGAGGTCAACGGCCGCGCCCACCGGTCCAAGGAGATCCACCGCGCCTATGCCTACGCCCGGGAGATCGGTTTCCCCCAGATCAACATCGACCTCATCGCGGGCATGGTCGAGGAGACCGAGGACCGCTGGAAGGAGGCCGTTGCCAAGGCGGTGGAGCTGCGCCCCGACTCCCTGACCGTTTACCAGATGGAGGTGCCCTACAACACCGGCATCTACCAGCAGATGAAGGCTGCAGGGAAACTGGTCGCGCCCGTGGCCGACTGGGAGACCAAGCGTCGCTGGGTGGACTACGCCTACCAGGAATTCGAGAAGGTCGGCTACACGGTCACCAGCGGCACCACGATCGTGCGAGATCCGGCGAAGGTGAAATTCGTCTACCGCGATGGGCTGTTCTCAGGGACTGACATCCTGTCGATCGGCGTGGCCAGCTTCGGGCACCTCGGCGGGGTCCATTACCAGAACCACCACGACTTCCAGCCGTACCTCGACGCGGTCCGCTCGGACCGCCTGCCGGTGTTCCGGGCCTACCCGACGGCCGAGGACGAGCGATACATCCGGGAGTTCATGCTCCAGCTGAAGCTGGGCAGCGTGGGTCTCGACGGGTTCACGCGGAAATTCGGACAGTACCCGCGAGAGCGGTTCGCAGCGCCCCTGGCCTCGATCCGATCCCAGGGATTCCTGGTGGAGACGCCGGGACGGATCGGCGTGACCCGCGAGGGTCTGCTGCAGATCGACCGACTGTTGCTCGAGTTCTTCAAACCGGAGCACCGCACGGGACGCTACGCCTGAGCCGTCCGCCCCACCGCATGACCTCCGTGCCCATCTCCGTCCTCTCCCCGCTGGACGATTTCCACCGTCGACATGGACGTCCCCTGCCCGTCTTCGAGGTCGTGGCACCGGAGGCGATGCCTGAGCCGGACCGATCGCTGCTCGTGCACGACCGGGACATGACCCGCACGCTGGAACGCCACCATGGCGACACAATCCATCTCCGGGTTCTGTCGCGGTTCCATGAAGGGGATCTTTACGGGCGGGAATCGATCCTGCAGCTCGACGGGACGGGGCGACCGGTGGAGTTCGGAGCGATCCGGATCCACCTGGACTTGTTCCCGGAACAGTCCCGTCGGCTGATCCTCGAGGAGCGCCGACCACTGGGGGGCATCCTCAACGACAGCGGGATCCGGTACACGAGCCGTCCGACGGCGTTTTTCAGGATCGAAAGCAGCTCTTTCCTCGATCAGGAATTCGGCATCCATGGCCGCCGCATCCTCTATGGTCGGCAGAATGCATTGAGGGATGCCGAGGGCCGTGTTCTGGCGGAGATCATCGAAATTCTCCCACCGGGTCGGGGGTGAACGAGGTTTGACTGCCGGGACGTGGCGGGGGAACGGACTAGCGGAGCTGCCGGAAAAACGCCTAAGGGTCCTTCCTACGGCAGGAGGGCTATTTTTCGATCACCCGGTAGAGACGAAGGGATCCACCGGATGCGGAGGTTTCCTCGAATTCGAAACGACCATCTTTCTGGGTCAGGGTTCCGGAGGCCTTTCTCCAACCCCCAAGGAAATCCAACCCGTCGGCCGATTGGATCTCGAGACGTGCCGGGAGAGGGCAGAGGGTTCCGTCCGGATCCGCGAATCGAATTACAACATTGCCGGAGCCCAGAAACCGGGGCGGCTCCAGGAGCTGTGGCACAGCGACCCAGACCTGGACCAAATCCGACAAGAGAGTCGATGCTCCATCCGAGATCCGAACCTGATAGCGACCGCTGACATCACGGCCGCTGGGATCGATCAGAAGGGCCGAATGATTCGCTCCGGTAATCTCAACGTCATTGCGATACCACTGGTATCTGACAGTGGGTGTCTCGTTGGTCACACCCACCTGAAGACGGAATGCAGCGCTTCCCTTGAGCACCGTCCCTGGCCCCGAAGGCTGCTGCGTGATTTCCATCGGGGAACCCGGAGCCCCAATGTTCAGGACCACTGCACCAGAAGGTTCATTGGGCTTCTGGGCGTCCACGGCAATTTGGTAGTGCCGACCGGCAACGGCGTTGAATCGGACTCGGCTCGAATGGTCGATCCCCTCGACCACATTGTTGTTTTCGCTAACCAAGGTCAGGTGATCCACCTCGTTCCCTTCATAGATCGACAGCAATGTGTCGAACCCACTTCCCCGCGTGTTGACCTCCACCACCCCATCGGCTGAAGCAACAAAGCTCCACCACACCGATGCACCTCCAATCTCGCCGCCGTGTTCCGGTTCTCCCGGTTGCTTGGTCGCACCAAGGATCGATCCGTGGACAGTGGTCCGAGTCGTTGGGCTGCCCTCGACGGGGATACGCGTGTGGAAGTCGTCATTGAACGGCATATCCACCCAGTTGAATCGAGCTGTCCTGCTGATGGTCTCACCAAGCGGGTTACTGATAGTCACCTGATAGGATCCCGCATCCGCCGGCCCTGGATTGGACAGGACGAGGACGGGCCCCGTAGCCCCTTCGATGGCGACCTGGTCCTTAGTCCACTGGTAATTGATGGGTCCCTGACCTGTCGCCACGACCTCAAAGACAACGGGTATGGCTCCACCTGTCCCGTCTCTGAACCGCGTCTGTGAGCGAGGTTCCTGCCAGATGACTGGAACCCGTGAAACATCCTGGAGCGGTTGAACAGAAAGGCGAACCTCCCCCATCTCCATGCCATAGCCATCCACCGCAATCCGATAGGTGGTGCCCTGGGTCGCCATGAAGGCCACCCGGCTTCTCGGATTTTGGAGATCGATGTCGTCGTTCTCCGCGACTCGACTAAGGCCGGACAACTCATGTCCCACATAGACGGCGAGCACCGTGTCGAAATCACTGTCCTCGGTGGAAATGGCGACGGCGGCATCCACAGGTGCAGTCCAGGTCCACCAGATGGAACGACCGTCCCGGACTCCGACATGGGCCGGCTCACCTCGTTCGCGGGAGGCTCCGAGGTTGGAACCGACGACAAACGGGAACAGGCTCGAGATGGGTGTAGCATCCAAAAAGGCATCGTTGGCACCCAGCGGTCCCGCGGGGAATTGGCGAAGGCTCAGCACCACACGCCCTGACTCGGCGCCGTCGCCATTATTGAAGCCATCAACAGCGATCTGGTACTCGGCCCCCTCCACGGCATTGAACGTCACCACGCTGCTCTGGTTGAGACCACTACGCTCATCCTGATCCACCAGGTCAAGGCCACCGAGATTGGCGCCCTGGTAGATGGCCAACACCGTCCTGAAGCTGCTTCCTAAGGTGCCAACCATGACCGGTCCCGTTGCCGGTGCCACCCAAGACCACCAGAGTGACTTGCCACCGATGTTGCCTCCATGGTTTGGCTCCCCGGACTCCTTGGTCGCATCGACGTTTGAGCCCCCGACAAGGTTCGTCGATCCCATCAGGGAAAACCGCTTGGTAAAGAGATCGTTCCCCCCATCGGGAGGGAGCGTCGGCTGGATGATGGCCAGCTCCACGGTCCCCTCGGCCACCTCACCTGTACCCGAGCGATAGCCGTCCACGGCGATCTCGTACCGTTGACCGGCAAGCGCCTTGAAGGCCACCGCACTTCCGGACTGAGGATCCAGAGGATTCAAATCCTCATTCTCTGCAACCAGTGAGAGGGACTGAATGGTGCTCCCAATGTAGACACCCAAGCTGGTGTCGAACGAGCTGTTGAGGGTGGTAATCACCACCGGGCCCGTGATCGGAGCCATCCAAGACCACCACACCGAACGTCCGCCAGGGTTGCCACCGTGGTCCGGCTCCCCAGTCTCCTTGGTCGCACCGACGTTTGTGGCGGAAACCCGATTGGTCTGTCCCGACAACGTCACCCGATCGGCGAAGAAATCGTTGAGAGCCAAAGCCGGATTGAGATTGAGTCGAATGGGTCCGCTTTCGACCCCTCCCTGCTTGGGTTCCCCATCTACGACAAAGTGATAGATAGTCCCCTTCTGGGCCTGGAATTTGACCATCGATGCGCCATCGTCACTGCGGTCATCGTCCTCGGCCACGACCTGCAGCGAATCGAGTCGATCCCCGGTATAAACCGCCAGCACGGTGTCAAAGGCACTCCCTTCGGTGTCCAACTCGTAGATCCCGTTCTCAGGAGCGACCCAATGCCACCAGACTGAGCTTCCACCTGCCTGTCGGGCGTGGCTCGGTTCACCGGGCTCGATGCTCGCCCCGGTGCTGTCGTCAACCACGGTCGAATGGTCGGCTGGATAGCTCAGCGCGTTGGCGAAGGCATCGTTGTCAACGGATTGGTCGAGAACCAACTCCACCCTGCCGGTGGTCGCTCTGCCGTCAGCAGTGATCGCACTGGCCACGGCGATCTGATAGATGGTCCCCGCCGTTGCACGAAAGACCAACGACCCGGTGGCACCGGACACAACACCGTCCGTGGCCCCCTCGGGAAAACCCCGGACCGGATCCAGTGAGGAGAGCCCCCCCCCCCGATAGACCCCGACGACTGTCGTCAGTCGATCGCCCTTTGCATCCATGCTTCCTATGGTGCTGATCCGGACTCGTCCACTTCGAGAGGCCTTCCAGGACCACCAGATGGAGGCGCTGCAGTCCACCCCACGGTGGCGCGGCTCCCCGGCCTCAAGACTGGCACCCACATTGTATCCTGCGGTCAGAACAGGGGCCTCCCCTAGGGCGATTCGCTCCGAGAATTGATCCTGATCGCCCTGTTCCAGGACCGTCAGTCTGGCGATGGAACTGGTGATGCTGCCGAAGTCGTTCCGGACCACGACCCTGTAATCGCCGGTGTCCGCAACGACCACATTCGAAAGAACGAGCAGCGGAAGAGTCCGACCCGCGAGGTCAATTCCATCCTTCTGCCACTGGAGTGCACGCGGCAAGCTGCCGGTAGCCAGGACAGAGAAAAGGACATTGGTCCCAACTCCACCGGGCACGATTTGGCCCACGGGCTGGGATAGGATCGCGGGAGGCGTGGGATTAGACGACAGAACCAGCCGGAGTTGGATGGATCCCGAGGAGCCCTGATACCCGTCGACGGCGATCCGGTAGGTGACACCCTGCTCTGCCTTGAAGAGGACACGGCTCGTCGGAACTCCGGGGGCATCATCGCTTGCCGCCACAAGCTTCAGGCTCTCGAGGGTCTCCCCGGTATAGACTGCCAGAAGCGTATCGAAGGAACTTCCCTCGGTGTCGATCACAACGGGTCCGGTATCGGGCGCAGTCCAGATCCACCAGACCGAGGCCGCTGCAGATTTTCCGGCGTGATCCGGCTCACCAGTCTCTCGTGTTGCTGCAATGCTGGAACCCACCGAGGTGGATGAGCCGCCCTGGATCCCAGCCGGACTTGAGAAGGCATCGTTCGAGGGAGCCGCACCGAAGAGTCCGGCCCTCGCAGGCAAAGCGACCCCGAGCAGGATGAGGCCAACACAAAGGGTTTCTTTGATCAGCGCCCGCAGGAGACGGGCGCGGTGATGCTGTGGATGCGTCATCGAAAAAATCATAGAGAGTTTCGGTCGGCCAAGATGGCTGGACCGGGATGTTCACCATCCTGGAAATCCTGTCGGGAACGGAGGGTTCCCTGATCCATGACGACCTCCGATTTGAGGAACCCGCTGGGATACCAGACCCGCGAGGTCCCGTGGGGCTTGCCCATTGCGAAGGACGCCTCGGTGGAGAGGGTTCCATCGTCGTTCCAGAGGCGGTAAAGGCCTTCCTGTTGCCCCAGGAGCAATTGCCCTTCCGAACGCTTCTGGCCATTCGCGTGCCACGTGGTCCGGCGGCCATGCGGTCGACCATCGAGAAAATCCTCCTCAAGGTTTCGAACGCCATTGGTGGACCACCCCTCCGAGATGCCATGCAGACGACCGTCCACAACCGCGGATCGCAGGCGGACCTCCCCACTCTCGAAGTGATCCGTAATCCATCCCGTGAAGGCGTTCGAGGTTCCCCTCCAAAAGAACCGCCCATCCCTCTGTTCCAACAGATCGCGGGAAACCGTCTCTGTCAGGGCCGTGGATCCGACGGATTTGGAACGCCACAAAAAAACTTCCCAGAGGGCTCCCACCGTCAGCGCGGCAACGAAAAGCGTCACGGCGACAGCCCGGACCTTTCCGGGATGTTTTGCCATGGGAGATGAGGCGGTCATCGGGGACGGTTGTTATTGGAGGATCAGACGGAAATACCGGAGCGGTTGCTCGGAGTCCGATCCGGGGACCTGGATGTCGACCGGCTTGATCATTGAGGTCTGGAAGGTTCGGCGAAGGGGTGCTGCGGCGCCTTCGGACATCACCCGGAACGATACGGGCTGCCAGGTCTTGAGATCGCTGGAGCCCTCGACCGCATAGGCACGCCCCGTCACAGCCAGGAACTGTAGCTGGGCCACGCCCTGCTGGATGCCACGCATCTCGAGCGTGAATCCCTGCTTCGGATCCACGACGTAGGTTCCGACATAGTAGGTATCGAGGTAGGTCATCCCGTTGCCGGCATCCGCGTTCGGATGCACCTGGCTGATGTCGGGATTGACCAGACGTTCCCAAGCGTCCGGCAGCAGGTCTCCATCGGTGTCCTCGCCCAACGTAAGATTGAGGCGGGTGCGCTCGCTGGGTTTCCCGAGTTTCGCGTAGTCTCCCTTCATCTCGATGGGAAGGTAGGTGGCTCCTCCAACCTTGACGCGGATCCGGAACGGAACTGTCGGACGAAGAGCGGTTGGCTGGTAGGCCGAGGACAGGAGCCCCGCATCCATCGGAACCTCGAGCCGGTAGTTGGAACCTGTCTCGATACCAGGATTCACCAGCGTTTTGATCCGGATACCGGAGGACGTCTCGAGGATGATCTCGGTTCCGGTCAGGTCTATGGGCGTTCCGTATTGGTCCCGGAGGACGCCATGAAGGGTGTGATGGGGGGCTGGCGGATAGGCCTTGACGGGCACGGGCAGCAACGCCAGTCCGCCGAGGAGGAGCAGCGCGAGACGGAGCCGGCCCGAGAGTCTCCGGCTGGAGGAGTGCAATGGCATGGGAGTGGCGGAATTCATCCTAGTTACCCGAATACGAGTAGGTGGTGAACTGCAGCTTGATGTCGGTGACGGTCTGGATGAAGCGGGCGAGCCCCTCCTTCGGATCCGCGAGCAGCGAATCTGCCGGAATGACAAGCTTCCACTGGGTATTCCAGACCGACCGGCCAATCAGGCGGCGGTTGGTGAACTGCGAGAACTGAAGCGAGCTGCCAAAGTAGGCATTGGCCGAGAACTGGCTGATGCTGTCCACGGGACGAAATGCCTGGTGCTTCCGGATCACGAACAACGGTTCCGTGAGCGAATCCGCCGACTGGTAGAAGGGTTTTCCCGAGAAACCGGACGCACCGATGTTGAAGGGCAGCGGGATTGCGACGTCGTCGACCTTCCACTGCCGCAGGCTGCTCTGATCCCCCAGGGGCGGGCTCCGCATGATGTCGGTGCCGACCGGGATCAGATAGACGTAGGGATTCGAAGCGAGGGCCTGCGGATCGAGGAACGAGAGGCTAGGGTCACCCGTGTTGTTCTGCCCTGGGATAGCCATTCCGCGGTAGCCTTCGAAGGCAACGCCGACCGAATGGATCTTCGTGGCGAAGGAGCTCCGGTGGAACGCAGCGTCTCCGGCGGCAAGGGACTGTCCGAATAGGTTCTGCCCCGGAGTGATGGTGGTGGCGAACGTGAGGATGAGCCCCGGGACGGGAAGACCGTCACCCCGGTCGGCCTGCTGGCAGTACCGCCGGACATCGGAGTCATCCAGGATGTTGTTGACGATGCTGCCTTGGAGATAGTCCTGCCATGCAGAGAGCCCATTTGTGTCAGGCACAATACGGAGGTTCCCGGTGCGCAGCGAAGCGAGGGTCGTGTAGCCATCGGGGGAGTTGAAACTCAGACGGCTCCTGAGGACGTCGTAGTCGGCCTTCATCTCCGCCAACGCGCTCGAGATCCCTGGATCCCCGGTGTTGCTTCCGGCGAACTGAGGTTCTCCATTGCGGATCACACCCAGAGCACGGCTGTTGATGATCTGACTGACAAACCCCTTCCCCTCATCGGTTCCAAGAAGGCCCGTGTCGTAGTCGTAGGCGTTCGCTGCCAACAGAGCGTAGCGCGAGGTGAGGTCGAACAGGGTCTTGTACCGCTCAAGCTTCTCGTTGCGGAACAATCGGAATGCAGCGTCCCGGGTGCTGAACCCCTGGATGACCGCCGCCATGCGCTGACGGGAACTTTCACGGAGCTGCATGATCCGGTTCCCCTTGGCCATCAGGCCTGCCACATGACGCTGGGCGTCATCATAACGCTGGAGAGCCCGATTGATGTCGTAGGTCTTTTCCTGGACCGCCACCAGTGCCTGTTCCAGCTGGTATATGGCCGCTCGTTGATCCTCGGTCTTCTCGAGAGGCTTGACCTGCCCATAGTTGATACCGATCGCGTCGGCTGCCCCTTGGGCCTCGCGGGCGGCAGCCACCGCCTCGCGGGCGATTGAAATTGCCGTGGTGCTGTTCTCGATCGCCACAGTGGACCCCTTCAGGAGTCCACGTCCAACCGAGGTGAGGTCTCCACCCACCGACAAGCCGGCAATGAAGGATGACGGTAGCGCGATCGAGGCTGCGTCAGCAGACAGCTTCGCAGCCTCAGCGATGCCATCCTGGACCTTCGAGAAGATCTCCGCCGCCTGCTCAATCTGGTCGATCAATTGTTCGGCTTCGTCCAATCCCTGGGTCAGCTGATCCACCTGCGCTTCGGCTTCCACCATCGCCTGCCGCATCCGGATCATTCCATCCAGTGCGACCTTGGTACGGACGCTGTCGTCCAGGGCCTGAAGCAATGCGGCGCGGGCCATGATCTGTTCCGAGATCGCCTGCTGAAGCTGTCCAGGACTCGAGCGCTTGCTGGTCCAGGACGAGGGCTTTCCGAAATACCCATGGGGGCTGAGGGTGTACTCCACGTAGTTGGTGGAAGATCGCGGGTCGTTTCCGGTGCCGTCGTCGTTGAGCTGCAGGAAGTCGAAACTCTCCGGCTTCGCTTCGAGACCGGTGATCCATCCTGGCGGAAGTGTCTGGACGTCGATCCGCACGGTCTTCGCCTGGGTTGGATCGAGGATCCCCGGGAAGATCAGTTCCGGGGTTTCCACGTACATGTAGTGGTAGAGATCGGGACCATCGTAATCCTGGGAGTACGTCTTGCCGGGTCCCTTGTCATCCGGGTACGGCGTTCCGTAGATCTCGATGAGCGCGTTGGTGAACGTCATCTCCTGCTGCGCATTCTGGGCCTGTACATCCGCCAGCGAATCCCCCTCGGAGCGCATCAGACGGGTGATGTCCTTCGCGTCGTCGAAGGCCGCCATCGCATTCTGCAAGGCCAGCTTGGTCCGCTCGTAGATCTGCTCGAAATGCCCCTTCGGATGATCGCCAGTCACCAGGGCCGGATTGAGGTCAAAGGCAATGCTTCCCTGGGTCACGCTGAGAGGCGAGAGACGTCCCTCCGCGTTGTCCATGGCCGCCTGGAGATCATTCGCAGTCGAGACGATCTCGTTGAGCTCCGGGACCGTGGTCCGATCCACCTTCTGGATCCCCTCGTGGCTTGGGTCCGGATCGACGTCCGGCAGGATCGCATTGGCAATGACCCAATTGACCAGCGCACCCTGCCCGACACGGGAGGCCCACTGATCCATGCCCCATTCACGGACCACGTTCACCACGTTTCCACCATCGGTCACAGTCCGGGTCGAGACGCGGTTGGTCGAGAACGGTTCCCAACTGCTGGACGGATCCGGCACATAGGTCTTCCTCCAGACGAGGTCGAAGATCCTCAAACCGGTGCTCGCCACCGAGGCTGCAGCCGAGGCGAGCTTGCGTTCATCCATGTAGCCCACGGTCACGGGCATGCCCAGGACATCGGTCGACTGGACCCGTGGAACCCAGTCGAAGTTCGGGTTCATCAACAGTGAATAGTATCCGGTAAGCGAGGTGAGATAATGGCCATAGGCATCGCCATGTCCCTGCGGATAGAGCACCGACGCGTCCGATGCATCCGCCTTACCATCCCCATTCTGGTCGAGGATGTTGTAGTTGAGGGCATAGATCATCTCTCCAGAGTCGATGCCTCCGGTGTAATTCCACACCAAGCGATTGTAGACCGGGGCTGTCTGCACCCCTGGCATCGCCACGTCGTCACGTCCCTGAAGCAGTCCCAGTTCCTCATCGAGGAGCGTCGCCATCTGGCCCTTGAAGGAGAACAGGGCCGTCGAGATGTCCCCGTAGGTCTTGTCCTTGGTGCCGATGCCGATGGTCGGGTTGTCCGCGTCGTCGGAGGCCTCGTCGGCAACGATCTTGTAGAGGTCGCTCAGATAGCCAGCCGCAAGCAGGAGCGAATCGTTGGCCGGTCCGTAGTTGATGCCTGCGTCGATGCTCAGGTTCCGGGAGCGCTTCAGGACGGTCTCGTAGATCTCGATCAACCCGTAGCTGTTCAGGGTGTCCTGGTTGAGTGCGATATCGCCCTCATACCGCTTGCCCGCTTGGGTCAACATGCTGGCCCCGGTGTTGACCGCATTGTTGTTGAGGTCGGAGGTCCGCTGGTTGAAGGGATTGATCCCGCTCAGGACCCGCTTCACATAACCCTCAGCAAACTGTGGACTGCTCCACGTGGACCATTGGTTGTAGAGGGGATGGGATGGGTTCTTGGGCCGGTAGCGCATCACCAACCAGTTGTCGGAGAGCACGAGAACCCCGCTGGAGCCGAGGGTGTATCGGGGCACGTCCATCCCATTCGTAAGAGCCTGATACCGGCTCATGGTGGCATCCGACAACGGCGGGAAGCCGTCCACCGGCGGCGAGATCTTCCATTCGTATTCATAGTCCGACGTCCTCGCGGCGAGATCCCCTGTGTGCTCGAAGGAAATGAGCTCACTGAGGGGATTATCGGACGGAATGATCTTCACCTCACCCGGATGGAGACTTCCGGTCACCCTCAGGATGTACAGGGAGACGGACTCGGAAGGTGGCGTGAACGCCGCGCCATCCCCCACTACGAGGGTGACGAATCCCTGCCCCGGTCCAGCTGCGGTCAACGCATAGCTGTCCACCGGCGTGTTGAGATTTGTGATGGTGACCAGGTCGGAGATCCCGCGAAGCACGCTCTGCACCGGGTTGACGATGTATTGGCCCGGTATCTGGGGGTTCTCGTAGTAGGTGTCGACGGTAACCGAAAGCACATTGACCGCTGCGTCCCAGCGGGTTTTGTCAGGATCGGTCGCTGGGCACAAACCCTTGAGGGTCGAGAGATCCAGGGACCCCAGTGTGTTCAACTGGACATACTTCTCACCCGTCGGTTCGTCCTTGAACTCACCCTGGAAAACGAGGCTTCCCTGGGTGCTCAGGTTGGGATCGTAGTAAAATCGGTTCGCGAGGTGCGGAGGCAGGTTCGGAAAGTAGATCTTGCCCTCGTAATTCTGGGCGTAGACCCCACCCGGAATTTGGGTAAGCCCATCGCTGGTGTTCGACTTCAGCGCGTAGGTCTTCTGTCGGGTCGGATCATGGAGTGTGACGGCCGGGTAGTTGGACCGGGAACTCGAAGCCAGCGCGATCGATTGCTGGTAGATGACGTTCGCACTGCTCTGTCCCCGGATGGCTGGACGCCCCTTGCTCGCCACGGTGAGCGTCTCGCCGAAGTCGACGGCAGGAACCGACGCGGGCCACGTCGGTCGATAGACGATTGGAAGCGCCGATTGCGTTGGCCCGTCACCTGAACCGGAATACACGCCGGAACTGACCGGGCGCAGATACGGAACAATGGTCCCGACCGAGGGAGGGTTTGCATAGCCAGGCCAGGCAAACCCGTCCTGGGTCCGATAGAAAAACCGCATCGTGAACGAATTTGTGGTCGTCGCCGTCTGGGCCAAGTAGGGGGGGCGTCCCTTGAATCCGTTGATCACCATGGCCCCCTGGGAACCCTTGCTGGAGCTAAAGGAGAAGCTGACGGTGGTCGTCGAACCGTCCCCATCGCTGATGCTCAACTGGTAAGGCCCGCCGCTCGAGATGGTCCAGGTTCCGTAGACCGCCAGACCATCCTGGACCGGTCCAAAGGTGATTCCATTCGGAAGCGGCGTCGACGGAGAGACCGAAGCGACGAGCGTGTCGAACCGACGGGAGGTGTGGATGTAGTTCGTGGAGGCCGCATTCAGGGAACCTCCACCAGAGACCGTTGCATTGAAGGTTCCCGCGGAGGTGGAGTAGGTCCCTGCCGCGAGCGCAGGTAGCCCAGCATGGAGACCGCGCATCACCCAGAAGGCGTTCTTGCGATCCCGATAGGTGAAGGACGGATAGTTCCCATAGGGCCCCGTGGATTCTGAGGCACTCCAGCCAGCGGGGAGGTCACCGGTCGTCCCGACGATCTCGGCGTTGTAGTTGGTCGTGTAATAGGTGGTCGTCCCGGCCGCGACATTGGTGATGGTCTGAAACGGCTGGGGCAGAATCGGCAGCGGCATGGGGGCTTGGAGCTGCTTGCCGGCCTCCGCCACGTAGTCGAAGACGAGTCCACGCGTCGGATCTTCACGAAGCACCTTGAAGGCCTTCATCGCTGGACGGCCATCGGCCTCGGTGTAGTCGATCAGCACGTAGGGTTGGGACGAGTAGCCCGAGCCGCTCACGACGTTCAGGTCATCCCGGAGCGCGTAGACCTGCCCGCCGATCATCAACCCATGTTCCTCGTTCGGATTGTAGCCGAGCTGGGTCGAATCGTTCTGGGTGTAGATGGCTCCCTTGGCCTGGAGGCTTGGCAGCCCACCGCTTCCCGCATTGCTGGCGAGGACGATCTGGCTGGCAGTGCTGTCCGGCCACGCCAACGAATACCGGGCGATGACCGAGGGCCAATAGACCGGCTTGAACCCGTTGACCTCGTTCTTGACCGAATTGGTGGCGCTCTTGCGGAACCACCAGACCTCGAGCTGATTGGCGCCTGGGATGGCGTTGACCGGGATTATCGCCCCGAGGTTCGCCTTGTCGAAGCCCACAGCAAAGGGGTCTTGATAGGCTGACGGATGGAAGGAGGTTCCTGACGTCTGCTGGATGTAGCCTGCGAGATAATCGGTGGCCCCATTGCCCTGCTCGCCGACCGGAGCACTGATCCGATCCCCAACGTAGGCCGTCTGGTACAGGTATCGGGGGGCACTGCTGCGCGCTACGCTGGAGGAGGTCAGCTTGGCACCGCCATAGAGGGTCATGTGGTTGTTATTGCCGCTGCTGTCGTAGGCAACCGTCCCGCCCTCATCGAAGGCAAACTGAACCAGCAGTCCCGAGGTGCCGGAAGGATAGGCACTGACCGTCATCCCGGAGGTCAGGTCGGAGACCGATCGGGCCGAGGTCCAGATCCGGAAGCTGTCGATCTGGCCGTTGGCCAGTTCATTGTTCCAGGCAGATTTCCCTACGTAATTGAGGGTTCTATTGAAGTTACCTGGCGCGGCTGAAGTAGCACTGAAGGCCTTCACCCCGTTGATATAAAGGGTCACGATCGACGTCGGAGCATCGAAAACGACGGCCATGTGGCTCCACTGGTTGAGGGGGAGAGAGGTGGTCGAGTTCCAATCCGTACCGGCGATGTTGCCCGAGGATCCATTCGAGAAGGCCACGAGGACATTCTGTACCCCAGGACCACTCGAGAAATCGAACAGGCGCGACCAGTTGGCGTAGGACCTCAGATTGACCCAGGCCTCCACGGTGTAGCTGCCCCCGTTGAAGTAGGTTCCAGCCGGAAGTTGCCCATAGCCTGTGCCGTCCAGGTTCAGGGCCGACAGCCGCCCGCCCATGGGAACGACACCACTGACATCGGCGAAGGCCGAATTGGTCCCACGGATGAGTTGGGAACTCAGGCTAGACCAGATGCGCTCGAAGGCGATCGTTGTCCCGGCGCTGAGGCGGAGGAGGGTCCGATGCTCCGGCTGGGAGGCATCAAGGTAGGTATAGAACCGAGAGGTCTCATCGATGAACGCTCGCGGAAAATCCAGGGCATCCTGGAACTGGAGGATGGGAACGTTGTCAGCGGAAAGCTGGACCGCAGTCTGAGCCGCATCGCTCGCCGAGGTGGCGGGTGGACGCAGGTAGTGGCTGTAGAGGGACGGATCGTCCGGCCAGACCAGAGTGTACCGCTTGTAGATGAGTGGCCATTGGAGGCCGACCTCTCCCGACTCCATCCAGTAGACGAGGACATCGTTCGGATTGTCGGTCAGCGCCGCGGCGTAGTATTCGGTGCGCCCCGTGGAGCCGGAGGCGTCCTGATAGAGGTAGCTGCTGTTGAGGGTCGCCTGCAGGGGCTCGGGCGTCAGTGCGGCATCGGAGGTGCCATCGGCATAGGCGGTCAGCTTGTCCCCGAGATAGGCCGTCTGCTCCTCGGCCGTCGGCTGCTGGAAGATGTCGACGATCTCAAACCCAAGGAACTCCCGGGTGTCGTCAGAGGTGCTATCGCCAAGCAGCTCCATGAAGACACGTCCCTCGACATTGTAGGAGAGGATCAGCCCTTGGTTGACGTCGTACCAAATGGTCCGCAGTTCTGGCAGGGCTGAATTGCTCGATCCGGCCCCGGGGTCGGAATATCCGTCAGAATACTCGGTCGCCACTGTCTGAGGCACCGCCGGATTGTAGGCAATGTACACGGCCCCGACCGAGGCGGACGGCACGGCCACCGGCTTGCCGGTCCCGGAGAAGGACTTCTCGGTCCAATAAAGCTTACGGGGCGTCTTGGCGGGTGCACCCGACACCACATAATTGGCGTTGGTCAGCGCGTAGCTGAGTCCGCCGATCGTGACCGTGTTGGTCGCGTTGGCCGCGACCCCGGAATCCTGTTTTCGCCAGGTGATCTGGATCGGTCCCGGGACGGTGGCAAAGACCTGTCGGGCGTTCCGGCTATAGTAGTAGCCCAGGGAAGTATTGGTGTTGCCCACGTAGGGCTCCGGATACCAGTAGGCGGTGGCCGTGGTGTTGGTCAGCAGAACCCCGTTCTCATCCGTGTTGGGGGGGGCGATGACCGAGCCAAAGAAATACGAGACAGTCTGCGAGTAGAAGGGCGCGCCCACCTGGGACGACCGCAGCACCATGGTGATGGCAGTCCCGGACTTACCGACAGGCAGGTTGAGATTGCCGGCATTTTGTTCGAACGTGGCACCCGGGGTAAGGTTGGCTCCCTTCTTCGGAATGACCACGGCACCGAAGGTTACCACCCCTCGGAACTGGCCGTCGGTCGCGCCTGCTGGCGCCCTCCCGTCAGACCCGCCTCCCGCTGGGGATTTTCCGGGAGCCCCACGCAGCGAGGTCAGGTTCACGCCACGCTGGTAGTTCGTGGCGTACATCATCGCGTTCTGGTCCACCTGCACGTAGTCGGCAGCGGCCGTCAGCGCCAGCACGGTGGCTCCCCAGACCGAGAGAACCCTCCGCCAAAGCCGGGAATGTCGTTTCATGGCAATCGATGGCGGACGCCTCACTGAACCCGCATGATGAACGCGAGCGCGTAGTAGGGAGGCATGATGCTGAAGGCGGTGGCCGAACCCGTGTAGGTGGCTGTCCGATTCATCGCGAATCCCGCATTGTCGCCGTCCGTTTTTCCGCTACCCCTGTTGCCGTCCACCTGTACCGAACCACCTGATTCGGAGTAATAGATGTCGCTGTAGTTGATTGAGAAGGAGGGAAGGTTGTTGGAGGTCAGCGAAACGGAGGTGGATCCCCCGATCGCGTGGGCCTTATAGCTGTTCCCCGCCGCGAGAATGAACCGATCGGTCAGGTTCGGGGTCTGCTGACCATTGACGTTCTGCCCATTGCAGAGAGCCCATCCACTAGGAATGTCCGTCGTACTACCCGACCACATCAGGATCGCGCCAACGGGAACGGTACCGTACCCTTGAAAGGTGGTGGCCTTGGCCGTGCCATTCACTTCGAGGTCGGCGGTGGGGGTGGAGGTCTTCACGCCGATGGAGCCGGTCGAACTGACGACCATTCCCACCACTGGGCTAACCACCGCATCGGCGGCAGTGGCATTCGGCGACACGGCGATTTGGAGTCCGTTGTTGTCCTTTCGGATGTACCCACCAGTACCCGGCTCCTTCGCCCGCCAGGCGTTATTGTTGTAGTAGGTATTGAATCCGATGAACGTGGCATTACCACCCGTCACGTGGATATTGCCGCCGACGTCGAGGGTCTCCTTCACGTTCGGCGCGTTGATGCCGACCCGGCCGCTGGGTTCGATCCGCATCGTTTCTGTGACGACATTCGCGGTGCTGACTTCTCCGAAGATCATGCCACCCGGACCTCCTCCCTTCTGATTCAGGAGGTAGGTCTTGCCTCCGCCAACCTCCCGGTTCCATTCGAGGAAGGCTCCCTGATTGTGGGTGGTCGTCGTGGAATTCGCCGTCACGGCGCTGCCGGTCAGAGTGCTACCCGAACCCGTGGCGCTGAAGGAACCGGCCAGGTTGATGTTTCCCCCGGAGATGGTCAGAACGGACGCGCCGGTCTGCGGATCGATCAGATCCGTGGCAGTCTTCGCCAGCAACGAATAGGGCGAGGGAAAGAAACGGAGCCGGGGCGCTATTGTCGTCCCGTCGACATTGAGCTCCAGGTATCGATCCGAGGCTCCAGCCCCCGTGAACAGGCCGGTGAGATCGGCGCTGAAGGGCTCCGTCCCATTGGCGCTTCCCTGCCCCAACAAGACGCTGAAGTAGCCCTTGTCGATCGTCACCACCTGCTGGGAGCTCCACTTGAGGGTGCCACCGGTCAGGGCGTCATAGATGCGGAAGATGACCGTCTTGTTGACCGGTGAGGTGCTCCCGTAGGGCAGGCCGTTCGCATCCGAAAGGAAGCCCTGGTAGGTCATCTGGGTGGGTGGCTTCGCATTCTGGCCGAGCACGGGGAGGGCATCGGACAGGATCAACCCGGCGCACAGTGCGACGGCGAGACGGAGGACATTGCGTTTCATGACAGGGGAGACGGGGACTGCTTGGAGAGTGGTGGAGCAAAAACGGGAACTCATTGGGTCGAAAGGGTTGCGACGGGACTGATCAATTGGAGGCTGAAGGTTCCGCTCAGACGGAAGTCGCGGCTGGCCGCCCCTTGGGCGCCGACCGTCATCGTTTCCTCATAGGTGCCCGATCGGGTCTGGGCCGCGGCCGTCAGCGAGGCAAAATCCGTGCCCGGTGGATTGAAGGTGATCCGGATGCTCCGGTTCAGATCATAGGACTCGACCCCTCGGGCGAGGACGGACTTGAAGTTCGCATCCAGATTGTCGTGGTCGGGATGGAAGGTATGCAGGAACGGGTTGCTAGCCTGATCTTTGTAGCTGAGCGGCACCGTGAACATCAGGACATTGCCCGGGTTGAAGAGCCCAGACGCGGACCATGGCGCGTTGTTCTTGGAAAACGGCAGGTGGGTGGCCGTGATCCGCCGGGCTGAGGCCAGCTGGGAGGGGTCCAGCAGGCTCTCCCGGGTGGCCACGATGGTATTCGACGTGTTGACACCGACGCCTACGTAGACCCGCTGCATGAGGCTGACCACGCTGTTGGATCCCTGGTTATGGAGGATCAACCGGAGCGGGTAAGGATTGCCGACTTTCGCCAGGTTGGTGTTTACCCCCGTGGAGAGGTAGAGGCCGTCCTGGTCCTGCACCAAACCACTGGCCTGGTCTACGGTATAGCTCGCGAACTTCCGGTTGAGGGTGAAGATCTGACCCGGATTCGTGACGGCAACCAAACGGGTCCCATCGGCGGAGGAGGCGACGTCATCCCAAGTGCGGGATATGTCCGTGGCCACCCAGTTCACCCCCGAATCCGAGGAAGTGAAGACCTGTCCAACAGACTGGGCCGCTGCCAGGCGCTTCCCGTCCGTGGAGGAGGCAACGGAACTCCACTTGCCGGAGGATCCACGAGCGACCCAATTCATCCCAGAGTCCGTGGACACGTAGAGGGCCCCACCCGAAACCGCAGCCACCAAAGTGACTCCATCAGCCGAAGAGGCCACCGCCGACCATGCCGCGGAAGTTGCCCCCTGTTTCCAGGTGGCTCCGCGATCGGTCGAGGTGTACAGGTAGCCGGGATTGACGGAGGCAATTAGTTTCGCCCCGTCCGCCGACATCGCGATGCTGCTCCAGTTGCGGTTTCCAGCCCCCGACTGCGATGTCCAGGTTCCACCCCGATTTGATGAGAGGTAAAGCGGGCCGTTCTGAACGACCGCAGCCAAGGTGTTGCCGTCGGCGGAGACGGCCAACCCCGACCACGCCGCCGTAGGAGCGCCGGTGGCCGTCCAATTCGTACCGTAGTTGGTGGAGAGGTAGATCAAGCCGTTGAACACCACAGCCCCCATCATGCTGCCATCGGCAGAACAGGCCACCTCGGCCCAGGAACGGACGGCATCCCGACTCGCCCAAGTCACCCCGAAATCCTGAGAGGTATAGAGGGAGCCACCGGAAACGGCAGCCACCACCACCTTGCCGTCCAGAGAGGTCGCCACCCCCGAATAGGATCGGCTGGAACCCGCCTCTCGGGCCACCCACGTGGATCCTGGGAATTCGTATCCGTTGGCGGGACGCCCCGCGGCGGAGGCGGCAGCATTGATCTGCGACGTCTGATCCGACTGGGAGGTATCCACCTTCGGATAGGATTTCAGGTATTGGCCGACCTGGCTGATGCTGGCGTTCCCAACCCAGAGTCCCGAGGTACTGGGAACCCGTGCGGAGACCGGGGCATCAAACTGCTGTAGCCCAGTCGCATCAGTGATCCGCAGGATCCCCGCGTAGAGGGTTCCTGAAGACGCGGTCATCAGGGAGCGATTCAAGCCGAGGACGACCTGGATGTCGGAGCCGGTCTGCCCCTGCGGCGGAAGGGTGAACTGCTGATTGGTCAGAACCGCGTACCCATAGGTCAGGGTGTTGGGATCCAGAGCCCCCCGGACGAGCAGCTGTGGAAGACTTGGGGGCGAACCCGAACCAGACGGATCCGCATCCGAGGGGACCATCGTCAGGGTCACCACACGACTCGAAGTCGTCAGGTTCCGGAGCCGCAGGCTGTAGGTCCCCAGCGTGTCCCGATAATCAATCCCCTTCGTATCCTGGAGAACCACCTCCACCGGTCCGTAGTAGCGGTTGTAGTAGTTGGTATTCCCCCTGACCCAGTAGGCTTGACCACGAACGACCGAGGTGGTCGATGCGGTGACCGAGACGACTTCCGTGGGATTTGAAGATCCGAGAGCACCGCCCACATATCGGAACACGTGAGCCCCGTTCTGAAGCGTCTTGGACAAATCCAACCCTGGAGCTGGGGTCAGGTAACTGGAGAAATTCGGACTCGTGGAGGGCGTCGGAAATCCAATGAAATTGAGCCCGGTCGTAGTCCAGGAATAGGTCGGAGGCACCACCTTGCCCTTAACCGTCCAGACGTAGTCGCTCGACGAGCGATTGTTCACGAGATAGGCAGCGTTGCCGACCACTCGGGTCAGCGTATCGACATCGCCACGAGCACTGGTCCAGACCGACCACTGGCTATTGGGAACCGAACTCGAGTAGGGACTGTCGATGAACTGGGCGGTCGAGAACGTGGGCTTCCACAGCCACACCTCAGCGACGGCACCGTTGGCATCCGGAACCATGGCATCCAGGCTGGTGTAGGAGGCGTCGACATGGGTGAAGATGGCATTCCAACCCGGCTTGAGCGTGAAGGACTGGGTGAGCCACTGACCGTTGGCAACGCCAATGGATGCGAAGCACGCAACCGCCAAACAGGATATTTTCGTCAGCGCTGAACGGAAGTCATCAGAGCGCGCAGACCTTCCGGAGGGGCGAACGAAAGGCCTAAGAAGAATTCGGGGAATCACCATTGTGCGAGAGTCCAGAGCGGATGGGATTCTTGGACCAGTTCTTTTTATTCGGATCAAACTTCTTTTACTGGGAGAGGCCGGATTCAGTGTGAATCGGGCACTGACGCGATGCCCGCTAACAGGCCCACGGTTGGGCTCCAGGAAAGGTGGGCTCTGTTCATCCCGGGAGATCACCGCTACGAGGGTCCACACCATTCCCTAAAGGGGCCCTTAGCCCCGCCCGAATCCCTAACCTGGGTTTGACCCGGCGTCGTTCTCCGTCATGGGATACGGAGTTATGCGTCGCACCGTCCACTCCACCTCCCCTTGGATCCAGTGGCTCAGCGTCCTCTGCTTCCTACTTCTCGCCGGACACGCCTCGGCGGCGACTCCGGTCATCCTCAACGAGTTCCTCGCCAGCAACAGCCGATCCATCGAGGACGAGGATGGCGACCGGCCCGACTGGATCGAACTATTCAACCCAGACACCTCCCCCGTGAATCTCCTGGGATGGACCCTTTCGGACGATCCCACGCTGACCCGGAAATGGCTGTTCCCCGCGGTCAGCATCCCAGGCAAGGGCTTCCTCGTGGTCTTCGCCTCGGGAAAGGATCGCCGCACCGACACGACCCGCCTCCACACCGATTTCAAGATCGCTCGTGAGGCCGGGGGATACCTCGCCCTGAGCGATTCCGCCGGCGTGGCAGTCTCGGTGCTGAGGGACTGCCCCGACCAGTTGGCAAACGTCTCGTTCGGTCGATCCGCTGCGAATCCAGACGTTGTCGGATACTTCCCAACGCCCACGCCCGGAAAACCCAACTCGGGTTCCGGTCCCGGATTCGCCCCTCCGGTCGACTTCAGCGCCCCGAGCCAGACCTATCGCGGCACCCTGACCGTGGCCCTCTCGACCACGAATCCCGCGGCCGCCATCGTCTACACCACCGACGGGTCGATGCCGTCTGCAGCCTCAACCCCCTACGTCGCCCCCCTGATCCTCACCAATGCCGTCCAGGTACGCGCCCAGTCCCTCCAGGAGGGGCTCCTGCCAGGGCCCGTCCGGAGCGAGACGTTCATCCCCCTGAGCGACGGCGCGGCCGGGTTCACCTCGGACCTCCCGGTGCTGTTGATCCACCACTTCGACCGCGGCCGTCCGTCGCCTGACATCGAGAGCTTCGCCCATGTCCAACTCTTCGAACCGGATGCCGCGGGAGTGACGTCGCTCACGAATCCTCCCACCCTCACCTCACGGGCCGGCATCGCCGCCCGGGGATCCAGCACTGAGGGCAACAGCAAGGTCAGCCTGAAGCTGGAGTTCCAGGACGAGCTGGGGTTCGGACGCGCCCTCGGCCCCTTGGGAATGCCGGCCGATCCCGATTGGGTCCTCTACGCCCCCAACAGCTTCGAGCCCATTCTGATCCACAACCCGTTCGCCCATCAGCTCAGTCGGGACATTGGCCGGTACTCCCCGCGAACACGGTTCGTCGAAGTGTACTTCGCCCAGAAGGGATTGGGACCGGTACCCGCGAACCAGTACTTCGGCATCTACGTCCTGGAGGAGAAGATCAAGTTGGACAAGGAACGGGTGCAGGCCCCGGAACTGCCGCCTGGCATCCGGAATCCACCCGAGGTCACCGGAGGCTACCTGCTGAAGATCGACCGGCCGGACCCCGGGAACTGGGGGTTCTGGGCGGCCTCGGAGTGGATCCAGTACGTTGACCCCAAGGAGGAGGAGATCCTGCAGCCGGACCGCACAGCCCAGCGCACCTGGCTCCAGTCGTATCTCGACGCCTTCGGCGAGGCGCTCTACGGGCCTGGATTCCGGGATCCGGTGAAGGGCTATCGTGGGTACATCGAGGTCGGCTCGTGGATCGACCATCACCTACTGAACGTCCTCACCTTCAACGTCGATGCCCTGCGCCTCAGTGCCTACTTCTACAAGCAGCGGAGTGGAAAACTCCACTTCGGTCCGCTCTGGGACTTCGACCGGGCGCTCTATTCGACGGACGGGCGCGATGCCAATCCCCGCACCTGGAGGTCCAAGACGGGGGACGGTGGTACGGATTTCTTCAATTTCGGATGGTGGGGTCGGCTGTTCACCGATCCCGACTTCCATCAGCAGTATATCGACCGCTACCAGGAGCTGCGAAGAAACCAGTTCAGCGGGACAAACCTGTGGCGCCTGGTCGATGATCTGACTGGACAGGTCGTCAAAGCCCAGCCCCGGGAGCAGGCCCGCTGGTACACCACGCCACGGGGAGGAAGTTATCAGGCGGAGATCCGATATCTGAAGACCTGGCTAACCAACCGGCTGGACTTCATGGACCGCCAGTTCGTCCGCCCCCCTGGGTTCGCCGAACCCGGGCGGCCCGTGACGTTGGGCCACAAGGTGGTCCTTTCCCATCCCTCAGGCCTGCCGCTGTACTACACGCTGGATGGCACGGATCCCCGCCGGACCGGTGGTCCCACGGGTGACGAGATCGCCCCCGGGGCGTTGCGCTACAACGGTCCCATCGAGATCTCCCGCGATGTCCGGATCGTGGTCCGGGCCCGGAACCCCGCGCACGCCGCCCTGACCGGTCCGGACAACCCACCATTGCGGAGCATCTGGTCCGGGCCCGTGACGGAGACCTTTGTCATCGCACCTCGCGGCTGGGTCGTGGTCCCCCGACTCGTGAGCGGCATTCTCGAGATCGAGGTGTCGGGTCCGCCGAACGGTGCCTGCACCCTCCAGCAGGCCGTCCAACCAGGGGGCCCGTGGAGCCGGGTGGACTCTGGCGTCCTCGACGGGTCCGGACAGTCGCGCTTCCGGGTGGTCCCGACCCCCACACCGACATTCTTCCGGGTCGACGGGTCTCCCTGAACTCGAGGGGGAAAAGGGGACTCACACGGAGACGCGGCGACGCGGAGAAAAGATCGAGAGATTGGGTCCCCACTATCCCGCGCCTGCGGGAGGGCGACGGTGGGTTCTGCAGTGCTCTGCGGAACTTGGCCGCTTCTAAGCGGCCACCCACCCAGGGTCACCCTCTCCCAGGCCCACAGAGCCTCACGACCCCACAGCCCGCACACCCACCGGCTTTCCCCCCCATCTGAATCCCACACCTCGCGGTATGGGCGCTCCCGGTAGGGCTGTGCTCCGCCACAGCCCCATCTCGATCCCCTGCGCACCGATCCACCCGCGAAGGCAGACGGGATCACATTCGCGTCAGAGGACCCCGGCAAAGCGGTTCGATCCACTCCACCCTCGCGGGGATGTCAGGGACGACACGGAGGTCATCCCTACCTCGAATGGGCGCTCCCGGTAGGGCTGTGCTCCGCCACAGCCCCATCTCGATCCCCTGCG